>Ga0209098_1002224_pt1 | contig 17321 bp, 17 predicted proteins | sample AD_JPNHW1_MetaG_FD_184429 | JGI IMG/M metagenome (GOLD analysis project Ga0209098, IMG submission 184429) | Active sludge microbial communities of municipal wastewater-treating anaerobic digesters from Japan - AD_JPNHW1_MetaG (SPAdes) (version 2) | ecosystem: Engineered > Bioreactor > Anaerobic... | reverse complement strand
CGGCATTATTCATCAGGAGATGCCTATGGCTTCCGAAAGGATGTTGGGTTGCCAGCTTTGGATCAACCTTCCGCAAAAAGAAAAGATGACGCAACCCGCCTATCGTGACATTAAGAAAGAAGATGTTTCGTTGATTCAGGAAGCAAACGCTACGGTCAGGGTATTGTCCGGAAACTACAGTAACCGTCATGGGACGGTGAAAGGCGAATACATAAAAGTCCAGTACCTGGATGTTGCCCTGGAACCCGATTCCATTTGGCGTTACCAGGCGACTTCCAACGATCAGACATTATTCCTCTACCTGATTGATGGTATGTTAGCCGCAGATGAAACCTTGGTTAATTTTGAAGAAAAAGCCTGTGCCATCCTGATGTCAGCCTCTTCGTCAAAGGATAGTGACTATGATGAAGTGCTGGTGAAAGCAGGCAATAAAGGGGCACGATTTTTCCTTATCGCCGGCAAGCCGCTTAACGAACCCGTGGCCTGGGGCGGTCCCATTGTTATGAACACAAAAGAAGAATTGGATGAAGCCTTCAGAGAACTCGATAATGGCACCTTCATCAAACACGATAAGCCACAATATTATTATTAGATTCACCCATCCATAAATAAATCTGACGCTGACAGGCTTGACGGCACTGTCGGGTCATCTTGATTTTTTTTCACTTCCGATAAAAAAATCTATATAAAAATTTTTTGTACTATTTTTTTGTATATTTAACGCCTTGTTTCGATACATATCAGCTGTACCCTCCCGGAAAAGATGCGTTTGTTGTAATACACTGATAACTAAAAAATAAAGACAATCCGCTACGTCTTTATTGAATTCACAATGGAATAATATTTTTTGATTGTTTCTGAATATGAAACATGAATAACATAAATTATTAGCAGTTTAATTTATAACCTAACCCTGTCAGGGTTAACCAAAAAAATAAAATATGTTTGAACAAGCAAAATTAGAAAGATTATTACGACTTCTTATCCGGATGGGTAGACCCTTTGGAAAAACCCTTGCTGAATTAGCCAATGATATGGAATGTAGCGAACGCACCATTTACCGGTATATCCAAACGTTTAAGGATTGCGGATTTGTGATAAACAACGAAGACGGATATTTCCGTATCACCGAATTTGAAAAGGGGAAAAAATTATCCGATTTGCTGCATTTCTCTGCCGAAGAGTCAGAGTTGCTTTCGCGTGCCATCCATTCCATTGATTTCGACGGAGCGCTCAAAGAAAGCCTTACCATGAAATTGTATTCTCTTTACAACAATAAGATGGTTCCCTATGCAATATTCAGTCCCGAGAAGTCGGAAAACATCATAAAAATCTGCGAAGCCATCCGTCAGAAAAAACAGGTTCTGCTTAACGATTACAGTTCGGCAAACAGCCATAATGTGAGTACACGCCTTGTCGAACCTTTTGATTTTACCACCAACTATTTCTCCGTCTGGTGCTACGAAAACGAAAAACAATCCAATAAACAATTTAAGGTATCGCGTATTAATTCGGTAAGCATACTTGATCAGGGTTGGGAATATGAAAGCAAACATCAGGAAATTTTTACCGATGTATTCCGCATAGCAGGTACCGAACAACAAACCATCAAACTTAAATTGGGCATACGCGCACACAACCTGCTTATTGAAGAATATCCATTGGCCAAAAAATTTATACAAACGCTTGGCGACAACTTTTTGTTTGAAGCTCCGGTTTGCAGTTTCGAGGGCGCAGGTCGCTTTGTCCTCGGACTTTTCGATCAATTGGAAGTTATCGAAAACGAAAATTTCAAAGATTTCCTGCGAAAGAAAATAAATTTAATGAAAATTTAATCATTGTCATTAATTGTCAAAGGATGATATTTTCTTTGCATTAATAAACCTGACAGGTGTGCAACTTTATATTAAGAAATTACTTGAAAAATAATTGAAATAAACTCGATGATTAAATAAATTATTAATTTTGAAGTGTAAACCAGACAGGTTTCGGAAACATGGCAGGTTTACAAGGTTTACAACAAGTTTTAAATAAAATATAATAACATGAGAATTCATTTAAAAATAAGCACATCCAACAAAATCATTCCGTTCGACCACCAGCCACTATTGGTTGGAGCTATACATAAATGGCTTGGATGGAACCAAGAACACGGAAATATCTCGTTATATTCTTTTTCCAGACTGGAAGGCGGAAAAGAGACCCCGACTGGATTAAAGTTTGAACAAGGGAGTTCCTTTTTCTTTAGTTCATATCAACCTGAATTGATAAAAAAAATCATAACAGGTATTCAGAGTGACGCTACTATGTTTTATGGATTGACGGTTTCTGAAATTATCCTTCAGGAAGATCCGGATTTATCCGATCGCGAGTTATTTTTTATTGGAAGTCCTATTTTTATAAAAAGAAAAAATGGAGAAACGATTGAACATATCCTGTATGAGGACTCCCGATCCTCTGGTTTTTTAAAAGAAACGCTATTAAAAAAAATGAACTCAGCAGGAATATCTGATAGTTCACTGGAGATAAGATTTGATACGACTTATCATAGAGCAGGAACAAAAAAGATCAAATATAATGGTATAGAAAACAAAGCCAATTGGTGTCCAGTAGTAATCAATGGAAAACCAGAAACTAAGTTGTTTGCATGGAATGTGGGCTTAGGAAATTCAACTGGAATTGGATTTGGTGCAATTAAGTAGCAACCAAACCTGAGGTTTTCAAAAACCGGTCAGGTTTATAACAACAAATATCAATGTTATATGTAGTAAAATATTCAGGTCCGTTCGGGTTTATCAAACCCTGGACCGCCGTAAGAGACAGCGAAACTTTTAGCCAACAGTTCTTGACGCCTTCGATTTTGGTAGGAATTGAAAGAAAATTGTTCCCCGAATTACTTAATTCAGATTTTGGCATTTACAAGATAAAACGTCATCGATTGACTTACCAGCAAATTTCACAACAACAGGAACAAACCCAACCACGCGGATGGAACGCAAAAGGCACAGCCAGAAACAGAACTTACGAGCGTCCTTATTCCATTTTAACACGTGGTATAATGGTAAATCCAGTACTTTTTCTCGCTTTTGAAAATCCAGAAGATGCAGAAAGAGCATTAACCCAACATATCTGTTTAGCACGAAATGAAGACATTCTTTATCCTCTTGATGGAATTCTGGAAGTTTCTATAGAAGAATTCGACATTAACGATGAACAGTTTTATGGTTTTGAATTGATTTTCGAGAAAAATGATCAATCGTTCCTGGTTGGTTATAACCGCTTGGATGAAAACAAACCAATGTATGGCTGGTTGAAGATTGTTGGGAATCCGGTTAAAAATGAGTTTAAATGATTTGTCCTGAAATAAAAGCTAAAGGAAAACCCGATTTCACACCTCTGATAGTGCATCTGGAGCAGGTTGCAATAGTTGCTACAAAAGTAGCCATTGCAAAAGGTCTTGATCCAGTTCTTGCTAAAGATGGTGCAATACTGCATGATATTGGCAAGGTGCATCCGGAATTTCAACGTAGATTGGTTGAAGAATACCGGATCGGAGACCTTCCTTTTCGCCATGAAATTAGCTCTTGTTTATTTCTATCTTTATTTGAAGAGAAAAAACAATCGGTTTTGATTGACATGGTAGTTGCCCACCATAAATCCATCCGCAAAGATGCACGAGATAAAGGGTTACTTGACTTAACAGAAGAACGGGAGCCGGAAGAAATATTTGAATTTCATGCCGGAAACTGGGAGAAATGGAGCCCCAAAGCATTGGAGATTCTTTCAGAATTAGGAATAGTGGTGAAGCCAATCACAAAAAAAGAAGCCGAGACTAACTTTTACACGATATTGGATTATTGTAAAAAAGTATTCAGGCAGAAAGGATATTCCGATTACAGAGGGCTATTGCAAGCCTCTGATCATTTCGCCTCGGCATTGATTGAAAAAACGGCTATGTACACTAACCGTTTATTCCAAACGCCAAATCTTAACTTTTTCTCTCGTAAACATCCATTTTATCCTTTATCAATAAAAGATGCCGCTTCAGAAAAGCCCCATACTATTGTTGTAGCCTGTACTGGTGCAGGAAAAACCGATTTTCTGTTCAGACGATGCCACGGACGGGTTTTTTATACGCTACCCTTTCAGGCTTCTATCAATGCAATGTTTAATAGAGTTTCTCACGATTTAGCTAACGACAATCCTGATTTAGATATCCGTCTTTTACATTCAGCTTCAAGTTTAGCGATTAAGGGAAACCAGATTGAAGAAAAGATTATCCAGGGTCATGTTGGCTCAGCTATTAAAATCCTTACCCCGCATCAAATTGCTGGTATTATTTTCGGAACAAGCGGATACGAAGCTACATTGATTGACATTAAAGGTTGCGATGTGATTCTTGATGAAATCCATACCTATACCGACATTACACGGGCAATTGTTTTAAAGATTGTTCATGTATTAAAGAATTTGGGTTGCAAAATTCATATTGGCACAGCCACCATGCCAACCTTTTTATACAACCAGATTCTTGAGTTGCTTGGTGAAGATCAGGTTTACGAAATAAAACTCGCTGATGAAGAATTAAATCAATTCGATAGACATAAAGTTCATAAAATTGATTCGTGGGACAATGCATATCCTTTAATAGAGGATGCCATTCAGGAAAACAAGAAAGTTTTATTGGTTTGCAACAGGGTTCAATCGGCTCAAAAAGTTTTTGAAAAAGTAAAAGAATCGAATCCTGATATTCCTGTAATGCTTTTACACAGCCGCTTCAAACGGGGCGAACGCGAACGGAATGAAAAGTTGTTGATTGGAAAAGACAAAAACGGACAACCAACCGGACAATTCAATACATCTGATAAAGCGTGCATCGTAGTATCAACCCAGGTAGTTGAAGTAAGCCTTGATATTAGTTTTGATATAATGATAACCGAATGTGCCCCGCTTGATTCAATGATTCAACGGTTCGGGCGAATAAACCGGATAAGAAATGAATTTACTATTGGTAAGCATAAACCGGTTTACATAATTAAACCACCGGAAACAAAAGACGAAGCAACACCTTATAAATTAGAAATTCTTAATAAAAGCTATGAACAACTACCCGATGGCGAAATCTTGCATGAAAGAGATATTCAACAAAAGATTGATGCTGTATTTCCTGTCATTGAAATGCCGGAAATAGAAGAACATGCCATATTCAAAAAAACAAGTGAATGGACTATCAATCGTTTAACCCATCGTCCAAAATCGTTCCTGCTGGAACGCTTGGATATTGATAGCGTAGCCTGCATTACCGAAACGGATGAACAGCCTTATTTAACAGCAAATTTTGAAGAACGTCTACAAATGGAAATTCCTGTTCGCTATTGGTCGGTGCATAAGTTTAATCAATTACATGCAGGGAATAATCCTTTTGTTGTACCCGATTCTGCTTACTCAAAAATAGCCGGACTAAATCTGGAATCCTTAAAAACATCAAAATATGATATTAACAATCAAATTTTATAAACTATGATTGCTGCAACTATCGGGCGAACTTTTTTGAACGCCTGGAATACGAAAAATGACAAAGAGTATTCAGCCAAAGAGTTCTTTGACAAAGAATTTTTCCGACTATTTTACGATCATCCCAAATATATGCAATGGATAACCAATTCTCCATTTGTACAAGGACTTAGTTCGTCGTCGAAAGGTGAATACGGATTATCTGAAGTTATCAAAGATGCAAAGGGAGATACATTAAAATTCAAGTCAAAGGAAGACTTGGAACAATTCATTAAAACGAATATTGAAACCAGAAATGATCTCCTAGAGATAATTAAGAAAAGTACTTCAATAAAAGGCATAAAGATTCTAAAAACACTAAACAGTATAGAGCGAAATATCCTTTTAAGTAAGTTTCATGAGAAAGTCAATCGTTTTAATGGTAAGAACTTTGACGGAAGTATCGCAATTGGTTTTCCAGCATCAGAAGATGATGAATTTGCGACGACATCAGGAATGGTATCAGACATCGAACCTCAATTTTCCGAAGATGATGTATATCTATCTTGGATTGGCAATGGCTTAAGTGTTGGTGTTGATGGAGGCTATACAATATTATTTAACTCTTCTGAAATGCTATTATTAATCTATGATGGATGGAGTATCTATCGCCGTTTGTTGAATGATCCAACTATTAATTTAAACAGTAAACAAATACCAACTTGGAATGGTCAATGGTTGAATTTTAGATTAAGCTTTGATTTCAATGGAAACACTGATTTCAGTACATTATATTCGGATTCATCTTTTTTCTCGAAAGATGATAAAGGAAACGTATCGGTTACAACGGCAAAATGGCCAAGACTCTTTTTTAATCTTTCTCAACACCATGCGAGTGATTCAATACTTGCTTATATCTATAGTGTTGTAGGTAAGACAAACAAGACGATAGGTTTCATTCCTTTTTTTTTAAGTCAAGGTAAAACTTTTGCTAATGTTTATTCTAAACTCTTTGGACAATCAGAATATCTTAAAGACAAAAGAAAGTGTGAAGAGATGTTTGATAACAAATTCGATTTTGCATGTAGATATGGTTCTATTGGATTAGTTGCATTAGAACCCAAAGGTCTCAAAGGATACTTTGGTAATGCAAGAGTCATAAATTTTACTTCTACTCCAATTGATATAAAGGCAAAAGAAACTGAAGAATTGTTTCAGGAAAGATTAAAAAAAGCAATAGAAAAAGAATACAGAAATACAATTTCATTTCGAACTTATAAAACTTGGTTATTAGCTATGATTACAAAAAACAAACAAGAAGACCTCCACTACTCTGAGGAGGTAGCAAAAGCTTTTAAAAAATATAGAGCTGATGCAAAAAAAAGAGACAGGGCAAATTTGTTGGAAAACGAATTGCTACAGGCAAAATCAAAAAAGCAATTTCTGGATGGGCTTGCAAATATTGTTAAGGATGTAGATCTGGAATTGTTGGAAACCTTTAAAACTTTGAGAGACAAAGTTCATTTAATGACTGCGGAGGACTTTGGCTATTTTATTGTATTGCTGAAATTCGATTACGCTTACCAGGAAAAAAAATCATAAACCATTAAAAAATTATAACGATGACTACAATTTATATCAGAACGCTCAAAAGAGCAGAACATACTGTTTTTTGTGTTGACAAAGGTCAAAAAACCTATTATGATCCACAATTTAATCAAGTAATCCCCTATTCAAGTGGACAACAAGTAAAACGCTCCATTATGGATACATTGTCGAAAGTATTAAATGAAATTCCTGCCCCTGTTATGTTTATAAATAAACTTGACAAAGATGGGCATAGAGGCGAAGCTGAAGTACTTTCGATTTGTGATCCAACTTATTTTGATCAGTTACTTGGAGGTTGGATGAAAGCGGAGAAAAGCGATAAAGTAATTAAGGATGAAAACCTGGAAGAAGAAGATCAGGAAGAAAAAGATCAAAAGAAACGAACGATTAAACGTAGGAGTCCTCTTTCAATCTCTGCAATGCGTGGATTACATCCATTATTGGCAGGTGTAAAAAATGAAAGTGTAAGTTTTGATCGAAGTGATTGGGGACATACTGAAGTTAAAATTCGGAATTCTAAAGGTGATTTCATTACATCGCAGGCTGAATTAGATCTGCTTTTTGAAAAGCACGGTAGCCAATTGACTAAAAAATGGATTGATGCAAGAAAGAATGCAAGAGCGACAGGATTATTTGTCCAGGATATTGCTATTGATTTGAGAAGACTTTTTAGTGTTTCCTTAAATAATATTGAACCAGAAATTGATTCTACAACAGAGAATAAACTCCGTGAAGCAGGTTGGATGGAATCGGAAAATGTTTTTGGCAAATGTTTGGTCGCCCCTGAAGCTGTTCGTACACGTTTAATTCCGGCATTAGCCGAAGCTATAGTTGAATGGAGCATCACTTCTAACCAGTCTCGTACTTTTAGTTTAATGGAAACATTAGCCGTTACTATCAGTGATAATGCCAACAAAATCGCAGCCAGCATTCGGGCAAAGTTATCAGAAGAAGAAGATAACAAAGCCTACCCAATTGTGGAAGAAGAACTCGATGGCGTTTCTACTTACGTTACCCTTGCTGCAGGTGGATACATCCGAACTAAATCAGAAACCTTCGATGCACTGGAAAATGCAAAGCAAAAATTAATTACATTGATGACAGCTTTCGATTACGAACATCAAATAAAAGAAAACTAATTTTCCGTTCTTTTCATCAAAACGTTGCATAAACCTTCAAGGTTTTAAAAACCTTGAAGGTTTACAACTAAAATCCTGTTCATCCTGTAATCCTGTCAAAAAAAATCACTTCTCCCCTATCGCTCTTTGACATCCTGTATTTAAAAAAATCGCCATAAATAATTTAAATCTGGCAGGTTTTTAAAAAAAATCTGTCAGATTTATTTAAAATTTTTGTAAATTTGAAGCGGATATTTTCAGGCGGCGGATCAAAAGCCTGATACCCGGAAACTCGTATGATTTTTTTTGAGCGATCATGATTCAAAAAGATAACAGATACGGCAAAAAAGACGGCTTTGACCGTTTGCAGACATGCTCCGGCGTGACGGGAACGGATTTCAACGAATACAAAACGTGCCGCCGGTTCCCGGTAACGGGTTTCAACAAAATTAAAACGTGTCGCCGGTTCCCGGTAACGGGTTTCGATAAAATTAAAACGTACCGCCGGTTCCCGGTAATGGGTTTCAACAAAATAAAAACGTGCCTCCGGTTCCCGGTAATGGGTTTCAACAAAATAAAAACGTACCGCCGGGTCCCGGTAACGGGTTTCAACAAAATTAAAACGTGCCGCTGGTTCCCGGTAACGGGTTTCAACAAAATTAAAACGTGCTTCCCGGTCGCAGCGATGGATTTTTATCCGGGAAAAACGATCTGCAGTAAGATACAAAATTCATTCTCCCTCTTATAATTTATTAAGTATTAACCTAAATTATGTGTTATGGTTATTAAAGTCAATTTTTCGATTCTTCAGCACAAAGATTTACATACTTTTGGTAAACTGTCGCTGGATATTTTTAAAGGAAAGGACCTGAGTGGTACAGGCGTTGATGTTTTCGTTACCCGTGCCGGCACATCCTACACTAACTTTGAAAAAGCGTTTGAACGTGAATTAAAAAATCCGTTGACCCTGGTATTGGCACAAAAGGATTCCGAACGCGATGATGCTTTTTATGCTTTTCGTTCCTATGTTGAAGCTGGCTCGTTCCGTACAAAAGAAGGATGGAACGTGGCGGCTGCAAAAATTCTTGATGTTGTACGCCGTCATGGCTGGCAGGCGTCTAACTTCAGTTACAAAGCCGAGACTTCTGCCATTACCAGCATCATTGCAGAACTTCGTTCCGGCTATACTGCCGAACTTACCCTTTTGTCGGCTACCGAATTGCTGGATGAACTGGATACATCCGAAAAGGCATTCGAAACCGTACAAAAGGAAATGCTTACACAACCGCAACCGGAAGGACTTACCATAGGCGGAACCCGTCCGGTGCTGGTTAACGACCTTAATTCATTGTTCAACATGGTGGGTTTGCAATGCGAAGCTACGGGTAACCCTGAATTACTAGCTATTGAAAACGGACTGAACGAACTGATAACCCTTACGCTAACGGCAGCCCGTGCCGCCGCTACCCGTAAAAACAACAAAACGGGCGAACCGCCTGCAACGCCACAACCGTAAACCGGATAAAACCCTCAAGGTTTTTAAAACCTTGAGGGTTTATCTTAAACTTAATTACGCTATGCCCAATCCCAAAATTCCCTTAGAACCAGATCGTTTTTACCATATCTACAACCGAGGCATTAACGAATGTCCTATTTTTAAGGAAACGACCAATTATGAATATTTTCTGGCATTATACGATAAATATATTTTACCTATAGCCGATACTTATGCATGGGTATTAATGGGTAACCATTTTCATCTGTTAGTACGGATCAAAACAAACCTAAACCTTGAAGGTTTTGAAAACCTTCAAGGTTTAATTATCGGAAAACGCATCAACCAACAATTTTCCAACCTTTTTAATGCCTATACAAAAGCATTTAATAAAAAATACAACCGTACCGGAAGCTTACTTGAACATACGTTCCGCCGGAAATCTATCGAAAGCGAATCTTATCTTAAGCAAGCCCTTATCTATATCCACAACAACCCAGTGCATCACGGGTTCTGTACTCATCCCCGGGACTACCGATGGAGCAGTTACCTGAGTTACATTTCCCTTAAACCAACTAAACTGCAACGCGAAACCGTAATTGGCTGGTTCGACGATCTGGCAAATTTCAAAACAGCACACGAGCAGAAAATAGATGTGATAGCTATTGAAAACTGGTTAAAAAGTTAAAATCATGTAAGACCCTCAAGGTTTTTAAAACCTTGAGGGTCTCAAATAAAATATCTATGAAAAAACTTTCCCCTGCTATTATTAATGAAATTGCCCAGTCTCTCGATTGCGGACTGGTTTGTTTTCTGAATCCCGATACGCTTGAACTGGTTGAAATACCCACCGGTGTTCTCGAAGGAACATTTGATGATGAAGATTCCCTGAAAGAAATTCAACGCATCGAATATGAATGGAAAAAAATAATCAGGATCGACCCTTTAGAATCTAGTGAATCATATGAAATAATGGAGCGTTTTGTGGAAGAGGTCGTAAACAACCTTCATTTAAAATCTAAACTACAGAATATCCTGGAAGGTAAAAAACCATTCAGAAATTTTAAAAATGCTATTGATGAATCGGATTACCGTCAGTCCTGGTTCGACTTCAAACAAAAATGTATTGAAGAATATGTAACAGATTATTTACAAAATCCAGATTAGAGACCCTCAAGGTTTCTAAGACCCTCAAGGTTTTAGAAACCTTGAGGGTCTATTGGTCTATGTGAATAAAAAGTGATTTATATTTTCCAGCCCTCTTGTTATAAATTCTATCTTTGAATTTTAATATTATAACTGATAATCTTATGGCAAAAAAGAACAATAGTAAAGTAATTCAAATGCTTAGTCCCGAAAATTACATCAGACAAAAAGCGCGTACATTGCCCATATACGAATGTCTGATCAATACCGGATGGAAAGAGTTGCAGATGGCCAACCTCGTTGTTGCACGGCAGCACACCAACGGCAATATTACTGCAGGCCTTTATCTGGTCGATCTGGCCTGTCTGGGCATAAAAGACACTTTTTGGTTATTCAATATCCCGATGTCGGAATATAAGGAAAAAATCGAATATTTTATAGAAACAAAAGAAGGAATTGATAAAATTGATTATACACTGGCACATAACATTGTCTATGCAGGGCTCGAGTTTGCCGACGATTATGAATTCAAACCGCATAAGGACTTTACCTCACTTACTCAATATATTCTCGACGAAGATACCGATAAAATTCCCCTTATTGAAATAGAATGTGGTATTGACGGATTGCCCGCTTATATGCCGGGACCCTTGCACAGCAACAGCAAAGCCAAACAGGTAATTGCTCACCTTGAACGGGTTGCCGGACACGAAAATTACTACCTGCTCGACGAAGAGGGGGCTTCTATTAACGATGATGAGGATGACTCCGATGAAGATGAGGATGACTTCGATGAAGATGAGGATGACTTCGATGAAGAAGAGGATCAATTTGCGAATATGTCACTGGAGGACAAAAGGAATGAATTTGTTGGGTATTTTAAAAGAATAAACCAGTTGAGCGACGTCGAAGCGGAAAGGTTTTTCGAATTAAACCAATCCGTTATTGATGATGTGCTCGACTTCGATAAGTACGATGAATACATTGATGCTTTTGATCAGGAATTGTCGGAAATTGAAGTGGATGATGATACCATACCCGATGAAATGCTGGGCATTGAATCGGACGGGAATCCATTACCGTCTGAAGTGAAAGAGCAATTTGTTAAAATACTTGATAGGACTTCCGATTTGAAAAAGATAAAAAAACAGCTCATCAGGTTCAGAAAGAATCCCGGAACTGAAGCGGCGTCTGCCTACCTCGATTTGATAGTAGCTGAGAGGGAAGAATCAAAAGCATACGATACCTTGCTGAAAACTACAGCAGAAAAATATCCCCGCTACGGACTGGTTCAGATACAATTGGCAGAGACAAAAATCGATGCTATAATCTCAGGGGCTGAAGAAAATATTTTATACCAGTACAACTATTTTTTCCCGGACAGAGATTACATTCATTCATGGGAATTTTTTAGCTATCTTCATATGCGTACGCTGGTTATTGCCCACGAGGGTAACCTCGAAAAACTTGAGGCATGGAAAGATATCCTGTTCGATTGTCAAACCGATAAAATGGATGTTGCTTTATTAAGCGGAATTATTACTATGCTCCAGATTACACAGATAGCCGATCTGTTGAAAATTAAGTAATTGGACAAAAAGAATGTCGTATATCAAAAAAGAATAGGACGCGGATTCCGCGGAAAAAACAGATAAACACTGATCATAATACAAACAGATTTAACGCCGATTTTATTCATGCAAGCATGAATAATTAGAACGGATATGTCTGAAAATCATTCCGACTTGTCGGAATTAAAATCTGTTTTTAATCCGCTATTTCCAGCACAAATCCGTGTTCTATTCTTAATGTTTCCAAATTCAATGATGCGACAATTTATAGTTTCTATTACTTAAATAGCATCATGCAACCTGTCAACGTCGGTACGCCCCGACAGCGTTGAATAGGAGAAAATATGAATTAAAAAAGAAAAAAATGAACCTTACAAATTTCGAGAATCAGATATCATCCGAAATATTCGATCGGGGCTACAATTATTTTGAAAACGGGTATGTTGGCGATTTACAACAACTAAGTTCGGGAGAATGGGAAGCTGAGATTGAAGGGAATTATGGCGATTATACCGTTGAAATCAACCTTAATAATAATGGGAACATCCAAGATTATTCCTGTAACTGTCCTTTCGATGGACCGGTTTGCAAACATGTTGTGGCTGTATTATTGGCAATACGGAAAGAACAAAAGTCAGCAAGATCGAAACCGGATGCCCAAAAAAATACTCCCGAGTGGAAAAGCATTATTGAGAACACACCGGAAAAGGAACTCCGGAATTTTTTGCTCGGCTATGCCAAAAACCATCGGGAATTGCAGGACGAACTGGCAATTAATTTATCGGCTTCCCCTAAAAAAATTGATATCCCCAAATACCGGAAAATGATTGCGCATACATTTACAGCCATGGAGGGAAGACATGGTTTTATTGAATACCGCGATACTTATGCTGCCATGCACCCTGTTTATAATTTGCTCGGAAAAGCTGACGAACATCTGGCAAAAGGGAATTTACATGAAGCTTTTAGTATTGCAGCCGCTGTTGCACCCGAATGCCTTGATGCTATTGAATGTATGGACGATTCCAACGGAGAATGTGGCGGAGCCATAAACGAAGCTTTCGGAATGGTCGACAAGATACTAAACGCTTGCAACGACGTGCACCTTGCTGATGCTATTTACGACTGGCTGCTTGAACAGGTTCAAAACCACGATTACGATAATTATGGCTGTGCCGATGAGCTTGAACCTATTTTCTTTAACTGGGCTAACAATCAGTCCAGGCTTGAGAAAGCTTATCAATTTATCGAAAAACAATTGGCCGCTTTGGAAAAATCAAACGACTGGAGTTCCCGATATCAATTGACAAAATATTTGACATACAAAACGGAGCTTATTAACAAAGAAGGTAAACAGTCCGAAGCTGACCGGATAATTGAAGATAATATTCATCTTAGCGATTTTAGGAAGATGAAAATAGAACAGGCGCTGAACCAAAACGACTATCAGGCAGCCATCCTGCACATTCATGAAGGTATTGTGCAAGCTGAAAAAGATAATTCTCCGGGAATAGTTCATCAGTTTAAAGATCAGCTTCTCGATATTTATAAAAAGCAAAAGGATATGGAGAATATCCGCAGGCTGTCAAAAGAATTATTTCTGGATAACAGAAATTCAGTTAATTATTACCAAACTTATAAAGGAACATTCAACGCTGCAGATTGGGTTGGCAAGTGCGAAGAAATCATCAGTGAATTGCAAAAAGACAAAAAGAAGAGTCATTGGGGGCCAATTTTCCTGTCGGAACTGTCTGCGATATATATTGAAGAAAACATGTGGGACAGGTTGTTCGAAGAAGTGGCTAAAAGCAAGTTAATTAATATTATTGACGAGTATTCGAAATATCTTGCCCCGCATTATTCCAATGAGTTAATTCTTCTTTACCGTGATGCCATTTTGAAATATGCCGAAAACACCGGCCGAAACATTTATTCCGAAATGGTCAGGTACCTTAATCATATGGCAAAGTTGCAGGGAGGCAAGGACAAGGCAAAAGAACTGGTACAACAACTGTTGGAAACATATAAAAACCGCCCGGCAATGAAAGACGAATTCCGAAAGTTAAACTGGTAATCATTTTCTTATTTATTATGAACATAACCGGAACCCATTTTAACTACTACATGCTTTGCCACCGCAAACTCTGGCTTTTCGCCAATGGCATCACTATGGAACACACCTCCGATCTGGTGTATGAAGGCAAACTCATCCACGAAGAAAGCTATCCCCAACGATCGGAACGCTACGAGGAGATAGAAATCGGAGGGATAAAGATTGATTATTATGATGCGAAAAACAAAATCATCCACGAGGTAAAAAAATCGGATAAAGTGGATATTGCCCATGAGTGGCAGTTGAAATACTATATTTATGTACTTCGTCAAAACGGCATCGAAGGCGTAACCGGCATCCTTGAGTACCCTAAACTGCGCAAAACCGATGAAATACTATTGAGTGAACGCGACATCGTTGAAATAGAAGAAATGACCAAAAAGATAGAAGAACTTATCTGTTCCGAACAATGTCCGCCACGGATAAAAATGGGAATTTGTAAAAACTGCTCCTATTTCGATTTCTGCTGGAGCGGAGAGTAGCTGCGGATTGTGCAGATTGTGCGGATTGTGCGGATTGTGCCGATTGTGCGGATTGTGCGGATTGTGCAGATTGAATGGATTGAATGGATTGGGAACAGCTAATTCAAAAATTAATTGATTTAACCTCTATATAAAATAAATTATGGAAAGAAATCAGGGATGGCTTGCATTTAAAATTGAACTTAAAGAAAAGTATAAAAACTTTGCTTTGAATATAATAAAGCTTGTTGATATTTTACCCCAAACAACTTCTGCACGGGTTGTTGGAAATCAGCTTGCAAAGTCTGGCACATCGGCTTACGCCAATTGTCGTGCAGCACTGCGCGGACGTTCCAAAGCCGAATTTTACAGTAAGTTAAGCATTGTAGTAGAAGAAACCGATGAATCAGAAATGTGGCTTAACATTCTGATAGAATCAGGGATTTCAAACGATGAATTCACAAAAAATCTTTATTCAGAAAGCAACGAACTTATCAAAATCGTTTCTCATCTCCGTAAAACCATGTCCAACAAAACCCTATAGCCCGCACAATCGGCACAATCCTTACAATCCTTACAATCCGCAAACATGAAAAAGACCTATTACTTCTTCAATCCCGGTCGCCTCTCGCGCAAAGACCAAACCCTGAAATTTCAGCCCGTTGATGAAGAAGGCAACGAACTGCAACCCCGTTACCTTCCGGTAGAAAACGTGGATGATCTCTACACTTTCGGTGCTTTGGATGCCAACAGCGCCCTATATAATTTCCTTGGCAAAAACGACATTGCCGTTCATTTTTTCGATTATTACGAAAACTATACCGGTTCTTTTATGCCCAGAGACCAGTTGCTCGCCGGAAGAATGCTTATTTCGCAGGTAAAACATCACACTGATAAGGGCAAACGTATCTGCATTGCCCGTAAATTTATTGAGGGAGCTGCATACAACATGGTGAAAAACCTGAAATATTATAACAACCGCGGAAAAGACATGTCGCCTTTCATCGAACCTATGGAGAAATATGCAGAGAACATTGCCTCCATTTCCGATGTGGACGAACTGATGGGAACCGAAGGAAACATCCGCAAGACGTATTATGATGCCTTTGATTTAATTCTTAACGATTTTTCGATGGACGGACGCAGCAAACAACCTCCAAAAAACGAGGTGAACGCATTGATTTCGTTCGGGAATATGATGTGCTATTCGCAATGTCTGCGGGCTATTCACCAAACGCAACTTAATCCCACCATCAGCTACCTGCATACTCCCGGCGAACGCCGTTACTCCCTGGCACTCGACGTGGCAGAAATATTCAAACCCATACTGGTGGACAGGGTTATTTTTAAAGTGTTAAACAAACGCGAACTTCAGAAAGAAGATTTCGACATACAACTCAATCGCATTTTGCTGAAAGAAAAAGGAAAAAAGAAATTCATCGAGTCGTTTGAAAACCGTTTAACCGAAACCATACAACACCGTACATTAAAACGGGAAGTGAGCTATAAACATCTTATTAAACTCGAATGTTACAAACTGAGCAAGCATATATTGGAAATAGAAGAATACAAACCTTTTAAAATGTGGTGGTAAGGAAACTGCGGATTGTGCAGAGTGTGCAGACTGTGCAGATTATGCAGATTATGCAGATTATGCAGATTATGCAGATTGAATAGATTGTACAGATTAAAAAATTTTGACTGCCTACGTAATCCGTACCATCTGCACAATCCATTCAATCCATTCAATCCGCACACTCCGTACAATCCATTCAATCTTTAGATTATGTATATAATATTAGTTTACGACGTAGGCGAAAAGCGTGTCGGAAAAATGCTTAAATTGTGCCGCCAATACCTGAACTGGATACAGAATTCCGTTTTCGAAGGTGAAATAACCGAAGTAAAGTTAAAAGAATTAAAATTCCGGGCGCAAGCGATAATGGATATGGAAATCGACAGTCTGATCATATTTAAGACCAGACAGGAGAAGTGGTTAGAAAAGGAAATTGTAGGAAAAGAACGATCATCACTAGATAGATTTTTGTAGTGATCGTCGTCGAAGCAAAAAAGAATGCTCCTATTAATTCATTTTTAAATAAAATTTTAAGCTTAAAAGTTCTTTGATATCCTGAAAAACAAACGATTTTATAAATTGTCGAAACCCGGTACTTTTAATAGTATTAAGGAACGACGATTTTTGATATAAATTTTTACTATTTTTGCATCGAACAAAAGCTGGAAATCAGCTTTTTATTTTAGCCAAAAAAACGGCTTCTAATCGCACCATACTGGAATTGAAATCAAGGAGGAGGA
>Ga0209098_1002220_pt1:15000-17327 | contig 17327 bp, 6 predicted proteins | sample AD_JPNHW1_MetaG_FD_184429 | JGI IMG/M metagenome (GOLD analysis project Ga0209098, IMG submission 184429) | Active sludge microbial communities of municipal wastewater-treating anaerobic digesters from Japan - AD_JPNHW1_MetaG (SPAdes) (version 2) | ecosystem: Engineered > Bioreactor >... | reverse complement strand
AAATAAAAAAACTTAAAAAAATTAGTTGACATGTAGAGGGGTAATCTCTATATTGATCGAGCGCTTTTGGCGAGGTCATTGAAAACTGAGCAGCAGGAAACGAAGCACAGCAAAAAAGAGATTGCATATATTTAAGGTATATGCGACCTTTGAGAAGATAGAAATGAATGAATTAGGATTTAACTGGAGAGTTTGATCCTGGCTCAGGACGAACGCTGGCGGCGTGCTTAATACATGCAAGTCGAGCGTGAAAGTGGGGCAACCCATGAGTAAAGCGGCGCACGGGTGAGGAACACGTAGATTATCTGCCCTTGAGATCGAGATAACCCCGGGAAACTGGGGCTAATACCGGATAATGCACTATTATTGGGTTAATAGTGTTAAAGTGGCGCAAGTCACACTTGGGGATGAGTCTGCGACCTATCAGCTAGTTGGCGGGGTAAAGGCCCACCAAGGCGAAGACGGGTAGCTGATCTGAGAGGATGATCAGCCACACTGGGACTGAGACACGGCCCAGACTCCTACGGGAGGCAGCAGTAGGGAATATTGCGCAATGGGGGAAACCCTGACGCAGCGACGCCGCGTGAGTGATGAAGGCCTTTCTGGTTGTAAAGCTCTGTAAGGAGGGAAGAACCGCAGGTAGTAATGTACCTGTCTGACGGTACCTCCGAAGTAAGGACCGGCTAAATACGTGCCAGCAGCCGCGGTAATACGTATGGTCCAAGCGTTGTCCGGAATAACTGGGCGTAAAGGGTGTGTAGGCGGATATCCGTGTCAGGTGTGAAATCCCCCGGCTTAACTGGGGCATTGCGCTTGAAACTGGATATCTGGAGCGTGTCAGGGGTAAGCGGAATTCCCGGAGTAGCGGTGAAATGCGTAGATATCGGGAAGAACACCGGTGGCGAAGGCGGCTTACTGGGACATGGCTGACGCTGAGGCACGAAAGCGTGGGGAGCGAACGGGATTAGATACCCCGGTAGTCCACGCTGTAAACGATGGATACTAGATGTCAGTTGCATTAAAGCAGTTGGTATCGAAGTTAACACGATAAGTATCCCGCCTGGGGAGTACGGTCGCAAGATTAAAACTCAAAGGAATTGACGGGGGCCCGCACAAGCGGTGGAGTATGTGGTTTAATTCGATGCAACGCGCAAAACCTTACCCGGACTTGACATCCTCCTGAACGGACCTAGAAGTAGGACCGGGCCCTTCGGGGACAGGAGAGACAGGTGCTGCATGGCTGTCGTCAGCTCGTGTTGTGAGATGTTGGGTTAAGTCCCGCAACGAGCGCAACCCTTGTGTTTAGTTGCCACCATTAAGTTGGGCACTCTAAACAGACTGCCGAGGTTAACTCGGAGGAAGGTGGGGATGACGTCAAGTCCTCATGGCCTTTATGTCCGGGGCCACACACGTACTACAATGGTATAGACAGAGGGTAGCGAATCCGCGAGGTGAAGCAAATCCCAGAAACTATATCTCAGTTCGGATTGGAGTCTGCAACTCGACTCCATGAAGTTGGAATCGCTAGTAATCGCGGATCAGCATGCCGCGGTGAATACGTTCCCGGGCCTTGTACACACCGCCCGTCACACCATGGGAGTTGATTTCACTGGATGACGTTGGGCCAGCCGCAAGGAGGCAGGCGTTAATGGTGAAGTTAGCGACTGGGGTGAAGTCGTAACAAGGTAGCCGTAGGAGAACCTGCGGCTGGATCACCTCCTTTCAAGGAAAAAAGAGTCTGTCACGAAAGTGGCGGATGGAGCTGTGTTTCAGTTACCGCTGTTCAGTTTTGAGTGCTCTTTTTAGGGCCTGTAGCTCAGGTGGTTAGAGCACTGTGCTGATAACGCAGGGGTCGATGGTTCGAGTCCATCCAGGCCCACCATTCAGCTGAGTTCATTATCAGAGCGATGACTGAGGGGGATTAGCTCAGATGGGAGAGCACCTGTTTTGCACGCAGGGGGTCAAGAGTTCGATTCTCTTATCCTCCACCATTTTTGCCGTGTGCAATATGGGACTGGAAGGGTAGCTGAGTTTTCTGTTTTTTTCGGATTTGTTAAGTATCCGTTTTGGGTATTTAATAAACTCGAAAGGGTTTGTTCATTATAAAATTGAGTAAAGGGTAGTTGGAAACGAACCAACTCTGATCTTGAAATAAAAAAGTAGTAAAATATTTGAAGGTAAATGTCATAATAATTTTTTAGGTGTATATGGTGGATGCCTTGGCGACAGGAGGCGATGAAGGACGTAGAAGGCTGCGAAAGCTTCGGGGAGCTGCCAAACGAGCTTTGATCCGGAGGTGTCCGAATGGGGAAACCCGCCGTCTAGTA
>Ga0209098_1002220_pt1:0-12500 | contig 17327 bp, 6 predicted proteins | sample AD_JPNHW1_MetaG_FD_184429 | JGI IMG/M metagenome (GOLD analysis project Ga0209098, IMG submission 184429) | Active sludge microbial communities of municipal wastewater-treating anaerobic digesters from Japan - AD_JPNHW1_MetaG (SPAdes) (version 2) | ecosystem: Engineered > Bioreactor >... | reverse complement strand
CATATCTACTGCGGGCGTTAGAAATTTGAGGAGAGCTGTTCCTAGTACGAGAGGACCGGAATGGATGTACCTCTAGTGTTCCTGTTGTCGTGCCGTCGGCATCGCAGGGTAGCTATGTACAGAAGGGATAACCGCTGAAAGCATCTAAGTGGGAAGCCCACTCCAAGATTAGATTTCTCCATAGACCCCTTGAAGAACACAAGGTTGATAGGCTGCAAGTGCAGGTGCAGTAATGTACAGAGCTTAGCAGTACTAATTGGTCAATTGTTTTATTATGTCCGTTACTTTTTTTCAAGATCAGAGTCGGGGTGTTTTCAACAATGCCCTATCCTTTGAGGTGATGATAGCACCGTGGAACCACCTGATCCCATCCCGAACTCAGTAGTGAAACGCGGTCGCGCCGATGATACTGCGGTCTGTGGCCGTGGAAAAGTAGGTCGTCGCCTCATTTTTTTTTATTCCATAAGTTTTTTAAGACAAGTTCAAAAACAACTCTATTAATTAGATATAAAAAGAATTACTTATATATTTTTATCGGGTTGAGTAACGAAATCAGTTAAGGCATCAGCTATTCTTTTGCAGGTGTTTCCGTCAACTGATGCCATATGGCGGTTTATGAATTCGATAGATTTTTCTTTACAGCAGTCAGTATCTTTATCAGCTGTGATAATTGCATTTACTAATTCATCAACGGATTTGGCAAGCAGACCTCCATTTTCTTCAGGAGGCAGTTTCCAGACAAAATCAGCTGATGGAACTTCTGATATCTGAACGGTTCCTTTTTTCCAGACACGCCACAAAAAGGCTTCCTGTTTGGATGTAACCGGATAGATATGAATGCTGGGTTTTAAAGTCGCATAAAAGTAGTTCAATATACTGGAGAAATTGCTTATCATAATGTCAGAAACACAAATATCTAAAAGATTATCTTTGTCCGAGTCCTTGAATTTAAGAAGAAAATTTTTGTGTTTAGAAGCAAACTTTTCAAGTGCTTCAAGATAAGAAGGATCAAATCGTTTTTTGTCATGAAGTCTTAAAATTACGGCAAAATTTCTCTCTTCAAAAAGATCTGAAAGTCTGGTAAGTATTTCGATATCATCTCCCCAATGTGAAAACATTCTGCCGTAATGCCATGTACAGGCAATAAGTGCTATTTTCCTGTTTTGAAACTGGTCGGGATAGAATTTTATAATATCTTCTCTGGAAAATTTAGAATTGACAAGATCATCTGTAAAAGCTGAACCGAGATCAAGAAGATTTTCTCTTGCAAAGCCGGAAACAGTATTTCTATGTTCAAGATCAGTTTTTCCGAAACATTGCCACCGGAATCTTGGATTAGGTTTAAAAGAAGAGAATCCTGTTAATCTTTTTATTGATTTGTGAATTTGAGCAAATTCGATTTTATCGTTCGGTCCTTTCCATCCGAAACCATGCCAGAGAACGAAAAGATATGGAGATAATTTTTTCGGTGGAAAATGATTGTCAACAATTGTTATGACTGGATCGAACTTTTTAATTCTGGAAAAAACTGCCGGATCGTCCCTGTCGTATATTTCACATTTCAACGGCAGTAATTTATGAACAGGTTCGTTTACAAGGTTTGCTTTGTCATGCAAGACGACTGCTACTGAAAAATCTGGATGACTGTCAAGATATCTCGCCAGTGTAAGGTTGTCTGCCTGAAAAGTTGTGTTCCAGAATAATACCCTGATTTTACTGTTTTTTTCTGTTTCAGCAGAAGATCTCAAAGAGAGTTTGATTTTTTCAAGTAAATTAAATTTCACAACAGAAATACCAACATAAAAAATAACAACCAATGGTATCACCACATAAACAACAATTCAAGTTGATTTTTCATTTTCTTGACAGATTTTTTCCTTTAAACATTTTCTCTTTTGCAAAATTTTGTCTAGAAGATATGATCTCGGAATTGAGCAGATCGTTCTGCAATTGAAAAAGCTTGTCTGCATAAACGACATCTTCAATATATGTTATTTTTATATTTTTGATCTCTCCTTTGACGACAAATATATCGGCAAGACCATATTTCAAAATGAGACCGCAGTCGTCCGTAACAGTTTCGTTATTATCCTTTAATGCCATTGCATGTGCTTTTTTTATAATGTGAGAATTAAATGCCTGTGGAGTCTGTCCCTGCATCATATATTTTCTTTCGGGAATATTTTCTATACAGTTTTTCGCATTTGTTTTGATAATAGTGTCTGTGGCAGGGATCGCAACATCAATAGCGTCATATTTATCAAGTGCTGAAATACATTCATTTATAACATCTGTTGAAATAAAAGGTCTGACCGCATCATGGATCAGGATTTTTGCATCATTTTCAGGAACGGCATTGACACCGACAGAAGAACTTTCCCTTCTAGTGCTACCTCCAGTAATTATTTTCGAAATTTTTTTATAATCGGCGAGCAGCGTTTCATCATCAAGATAATTTTTATATGACGGCTCCATGACAACGATTATTTCATCTATATTGCTGCTTTCATTAAAAACAGTGATCGTGTGTTCAACAATAGTCTTTTCTTTGATTTTAATGAATTGTTTAGGTATTCCGCTATGAAGTCGTTCACCCTTTCCTGATGCAAGTATGATAGCATAAACTTTTCTTTTCATTTTTCATACCATTTTGAAAATATGAGCAGCTGCCACATCTGCCATGATAAATTTATCTGTCCGGTTTTATTCAAGAAGTGCAATTTTCTTATGTAATCAATATTAAACATGCCGGAATTTTTATATACATTACTTTCTATTGCGTTTGCAAGTTGCGATTTGAGTTCATTCTTAAACCATTTTGCAAGCGGAACAGAAAATCCGTGTTTTTTATGAGTAAGAATTTCTTCGGGAAGATGCGGTTTTATGATATCACGGAGAATCCGTTTTGAAATTCCGTCATGAAGTAAATATTCCGGAGGAAGTTTCTGACAGAATTCAATAACTTTGTGATCTAAGAACGGAACTCTTGTTTCCAGTGAATGGGCCATGCTCATTCTGTCGACTTTTGTCAGGACATCATCCGGCAGATATTCATAAAAATCACTTGCCATTATCTTTGATAAAAAGTCATTTTCTGAGAATCCTGAAGGAATTTTCCCAAATAGATTTGATGTTTCACGAAAATCGACCTGCTTGAGAAAATCTTCTGAATAGAGTTTTTTCCGCATTTCAGCATTGAAATTACTTCTGAAAAGGGAGTAGTGCTTTTCGGGTTCCATGAAAATTCTGGAAAGTTTATTCCAGTTCCTTCCTTCAATTTTCAGTCTTTTTTTCAATAGATCCGTGATGTGTTTTGAAATTTCTGGAAAGTTCCTGAATGTTTGATACTCCTTTATAAGTGATAAGTATCTGGAGTACCCGGCAAAAAGCTCATCTCCACCGTCTCCGCTCAAGACAACGGTCACATGTTTTTTAGCGATTTTTGAAACATACCAGGTGGGAATTGAAGAAGGATCTCCGAACGGTTCATCATGCAGCGCAATAATTTCCGGCAGTATTTTAACAGCATCCGGTGTGACGATCTCCTCTTCGTGGTTTGTTCCGAATTTTTCAGCGACAAGCCTGGCGTAGGCAAGTTCATTGAAATTGTCTTCGTGAAATCCTATTGAAAAAGTGTTGATCTTATTGGGTGAACACTTCGACATCAGCCATACTATGGTTGAAGAGTCTATTCCGCCCGAAAGGAATGCTCCGAGCGGAACTTCGCTCATAAGGTGCATCTGTACAGATTCAAGAAGTATATTTTCCAAAGCGTATTTAGCTTCGTTATAATCTTTAAATTCACCCGGATTCCTTGCCGGAAGGCTCCAGTATACAGTTTTTTCAATATGGATTCCGCCTGAAGGGTTATTTTTGACAGTAAGGCTGTGTCCGGCTTCAAGTTTTCTCACATTTTTATAGATTGATCCCGGTGAACGGATGAATCCATATGTAAAAAAATCGTCTACAGCTTGAGGATCGATCTCTTTTTCAATTATGTCTGATGCTGTCAGTACTTTCATTTCAGATCCGAAAATAAAAGAACTGCCGTCCGAATAATAATGCAGCGGTTTAATTCCGGCGCGGTCTCTTGCAATGAAAAGCTCATTGTTTCTTTTATCCCAGATCGCAAAAGCAAACATTCCTCTTAATTTCTCGACGCAACTATGTCCTGATTCGAGATAAAGATTGACTATCACTTCGGTATCGCTTCTGGTTCCAAACGAATAGCCTGCAGCGGTAAGTTCCTCTCTTAATTCATGAAAGTTATAAATTTCACCGTTAAAAACAATAGTAATATTTCCGCAGATACTTGTTAAAGGCTGCTGCCCTGTTGAAATGTCGATGATCGAAAGACGGCGATGTCCCAAAGCTACAGGACCTTCAATAAAATATCCGCCGGCATCGGGTCCGCGATGGAAAATGGAATCACACATTCTGACCAGCATGTCTTTTCTTGCCAGATTTTCTGCATTCGATAATATTCCGGCTATGCCGCACATTTATTAATTTCCTCCCCCAAATTCCTGCAAAACTTCAAAAAATCTCATCGCACTACTTCCGTCAGGTTTGTAAATATGTCTGTCTATCCAGCTCCGGGATTTTTCTCTGCAGCAGTCCGGATTTTCAAGTCCGTGAATAATGCCATCAGCAACGCCTTGAAGATTCCATGCAGTGATCCCTCCATTATCTTCAGGGTCATTCATGTAAATCTGTTCATTGCCGGACAAGGTGCGGTAGGAAACCCTTCCCCTTTTTATCTGAGCCAGACGAAGTTTCTCATTACTCCGGTCTGATGGGATAATATGCACAGAAGGCAGACCTCTGAAATAAAAATATGTTATGAATGAAGAAAGGTTGCTGACCATGATATCTGAAACTATCAGATCCGACAGATTGTCAGGGTGGTCCGATTTGTGCTTGACCATGACATTCGGATACATTCTTACAATATCTTGAATTGCTTCAAGATACTGAGGTTCGTATCTTTTTCTATCGTGAAGGCAGAAAATACAGTTTGCCCCTTTTGAATGAATGGTTCCTAAAACTGTATCAAGAAATTCCATGTCGGTTGCAATACCGTTTTTCCATGAAAGCAGTCCTTTGTTCTGATTTTCAGAGATAATTCTGCCATAGTGCCATGAAACAGAAAGAAGAACAACTTTCTTGTTTAGAATGTCTATGCTGTAATACTGTTGCAGATCCTTTTTTGTATATGGCGGGTTCAATAGTAGATCTGAAAAGGCCATGCCTGTAATTTTGCATGAACCGGGATGAAGTTTCCATTGTTCAATCCGCCAATCCCGGTCAGGAATTCCGTAACATTGAGCCATGAAATTCTTAGATGGTTTCCTAGGATTGTTTCCGGTGATACTTTCAATGTTCTTGTAGAACTGATTTATATCAGATTTTCCTCTTGCTTTCCAGCCAAGTCCGTGCCACATTGTGCAGAATTTTATTTTTTTAAGGAATACGGGCATGTGATTATCAGCAACCACCACATCAGGTTTAAAGGAAGCCACGGTTCTTTCAATGTCAGGATGTTTCATATCAAGAATAGGTGCTTTCAATGGTTTGAATCTGAAAACAGGTTCTTTTCTGAAATTTTCCGGGTTCTCGGTCACTATTGTTAAATTAGCATCAGATGAGTCAATATAGAAAGCTAGTGAAAGTATATCAGCTTGAAGAGTTGTTGCCCAGATCAGAATGTTCATGTCTTAATAACGCAATAAAATAAAACTGTTGCGCCGTAAATTTAACTGACGCAAAAACAATGGCAATAATGGTCTATTTAATGCTTTTTGTCAATTTAAGATGCAGTATTGTTGTGAAAATTCATTGTTCTAAAATAATTTTGACAATTTGAGCGGTTATAGAGTACAACACTCCAGTTGTTTTTATACTGGGGTTTTCGATGGAAAATAGAAAGGTTGCACTTTTTGCCACCAATTTTGTCAGTTTTTCGCAGACTTTTATTTATGATGAAGTCAGGTCACATAAAAAATATGCTGTTGATGTCTATTCTTTATACAGAATGAATAAAGATATTTTTCCTTATGAAAATGTTCACAGCTTTTTCCCCGCTGATTCTTTAAAAATGAAAATAGAAGGGAAATTCTGTGAAATCACATCATTAAGTCCGACAAGAAAAAAGCTGATTGCAAATGGCGGTTATTCGCTGATTCATGCACATTTCGGTACAGGAAGTATTTATGCACTTCCTTTTGCAGATTCGGCAGATCTTCCGCTGGTTGTAACTTTTCACGGATATGATGTTCCTATCCTCAAAACATACAGACGGTTCTTTCCTGAATTCTGGAGATACTGGCTTTTAAGCGGGAAAATGTTCCGCAGGGTCGATCTTTTCCTCGCCGCTTCTGATGAGCTCAATAAAATGCTCGTTGAGCTTGGAGCTCCTGCTGAAAAAGTGAAGACATGGCGGCTGGGCGTTGAGATCCCTGAAATATCAAAACTACCTGAAAGAAGCGGTAAAAGAATAATAATGGTCGGCAGATTTGTTGAAAAAAAAGGATTTGAGTATGCAATTGAAGCATTTGCAAAAGTCATTAAAAGCGGAGCAGACGCAGTTCTTGATATAATCGGAGACGGTCCTTTAAAAAACAGATATATTTCGATGATAAAAAAGCTGAACATTGAAAATAAAGTGATATTCCATGGTGTGAAAAAACATCGAGAAGTCCTTGATATGATTCTTAATTCCGATATTCTTCTGGCTCCGAGCGTAGTAGCGACAAATGGTGACAGAGAATCGGGAATTCTGGTTGTAAAAGAGGCAGGGGCAAGATCTGTTCCGGCGATCGGCACCATTCATGGCGGAATTCCGGAAATTATTGATGAAGGAAAAACAGGATTTCTTGTCAATGAAAAAGATGTGAAAGCTCTCGCAGAGAGGATAACTCTTTTATTGGGCAATGAAATTCTGAGGCAGAAAATGGGTGCTGCGGCAAGAAAGAAAATGGAAAATGAATATTCACTGCCTGACAGAGTGGAAGTTCTGGAATCATATTACGATTCTGTAATAGAAAAGTTTAAAGAGAGAAAAAATGACTGATCTTGCAAATCATGGAAATAAAGTGATCGCCAAAGGAGCTTTTATCAATATTCTCGGGGCTTTAGGCAAAGGTCTCATCCCGGTTTACTTTATTCTGATCACAAGAATGTACGGCCCTGAAACGATGGGTCTTTTTTATATTGTGTATGTCATGGTTGACATGGCTGTCAGCCTTACGGTATCAGGTTTGAATGACGGAGTGATAATGTTCACTTCGAGATTTGTCGCATTCAAGGAAAAAGAAAGGGAGACATATGACATTATTGCGAATGGATTTGTAATATCACTGGCTATATCTGTTCTGATAATTATTCTCGCCTATTTCGGCGGTCCTCAACTGATTCTGATGAAATATTCTGATAAGAATGTTATCAAAGCTGTTCAGTCTGTTGTCTGGTCGATTCCGTTTGTAATAATTCCTGTCATAGTCGTTTCTGCAACTAAATCACATCTTACAATGAAGTGGGATGCGATACTGCTGGGGTTTTTAAGATCTTTTGTCCTTATTGTTTTTTCTGTGGCGTTTTATTTTACAGGAGCCGGATTATTCGGTCTTATCTGGGCATATAATATTTCGGCTGTGGTTATCACATTGATATCGATTATCATTTTCGGTCGTTATTTCAGTTACAGCAAACTGTTCAAAGCAGTATTTTCTTTCAAGATATCTCTGCCTTTGGTTAAATTTTCAATTCCACAGAATCTCAATATGACCTTTAATACTTTTATAACAAATGTCGATGTCGTTATGCTCGGATTTTTCGGAGTAGCACCTGAAATAATAGCATTTTACGGAATGGGATCGCAGATCGTGAGAGCTATCAGACAGATAAAGCTGGCTTTTTCAGGTTCCTATGCACCGATCATAGCAAGATTATACGGTCAGGGCGAAATTGAAAAGGTCAATTTCTCCTTTTCCATGGTTTCAAGATGGACGACAATGATATCTTTTCCTGTTGCATTGATAGTGATAATGTTCAAGAATGAGCTTTTAAGGCTTTTCCATCCTTCTTTTACAAGCGACACTTCGTTTATGCTTCTTCTGCTTGCGCCTCCTTTGCTGAGCTGTATGGTCGGAATGGCTGGAAATATTATTGTCATGACGGGAAATTCGCTCTGGAACTTGATAAATTCTATGACAATAGCTGTTGTAAATGCCTATCTTAACTGGCTTTTTATTCCTCACTGGGGAATTATGGGGGCAGCTTCGGCAACATTGATCGCTTCACTTCTTGTTTCTTCAATGCAGCTTGTAGAGGCATATTATCTGACGGGTGCCAGACTTATAATCAGTAAAATATATAAGCCGTATCTTGCTATAATCATTCCGGTTTTACTGCTGACTATTTTGAGTTATTCTGTCTCTGTAGAAATGTTTGCTGCGAAATTGGCTGTTGCTGTAATTTTGGTCTTTTTATATATAGCGCTCCTGATCGGTATGAAATTTGAACCTGAAGACCGGGAACTTTTTGCTAAAAAAGGTTTTTTTAAACGGAAGGCTCATGAATAGATTTGAAACAGATCTCAAACTTGGTCTGGATCTCGGCTCGGTAAGTTTAAATTGTGTTATAACAGATTCCCAGGACAGAATAATATACAAAAATTATCGAAGAACTTCCGGGCGGCCTATTGAAAGGACAATTGAACTTTTTAAGGAAATCGAGTCGCTTTTCGGGAACATTTCATTTTCAGGAGCTGTTGTTGCCGGCTCGGGGAAAGAACTTATTGCAAAACCTGCAGGGCTTTATACTGTAAATGAAATTGTTGCTCATGCTACTGCCGCATGGACTGTATATCCTGATGTCGAAAGTGTTTTCGAGATCGGCGGACAGGATTCTAAATATATTTCTATCGGTAAAACCAAAGACGGCAGACATTTCCTGAAAGATCATGCGTTCAATGAGCTTTGTGCAGCAGGTACCGGCGCTTTCCTTGACCAGCAGGCAGTAAGGCTCGGACTTACAATTCAGGAATTAAGTGAAAAGGCAGACAAAGCTGAAAATGTAGCAAGTGTTGCCGGAAGGTGTTCTGTTTTTGCAAAATCGGATATGATACATCTGCAGCAGAAAGCTGTGAGTATCGGTGATATCTGTGCAGGACTTTGTTTTGCACTGGCAAGAAATTATCTTGCAACGCTCTGTCGCGGTCATATTCCTCCGGCTCCAGTCATTTTTCAGGGCGGAGTGGCGGCAAATAAAGGTGTTATAAGAGCTTTTCGGGAAATACTGAAACTTAATGAAAATGAGCTGATAATTCCTGAATTTTATGATGTTATGGGGGCTTACGGTTCAGCAATTATTGCTAAAGAACAGCAATTGGAGTCTCCGGTTGAAATAAGAAAACTTATTGAACTGCTGGAAAAAAGATCGCTTGAACCCGAATCAGACTCAACTCTTGAAAATTTAACTTGTTCGGGGATAGAAACAGCCGACATTTTAAATGAAAAAAGCTTTGAGCAACCTTTCTTTATGGGAATTGATGTCGGTTCAGTAAGTACAAAAGGGGCGGTAATAGATTCGAAAAAGAATATAGTAGCTTCATCATATCTTCCTACCGCTGGCCGGCCTGTTGAAGCTTTGAGGGATCTGGTGTCCAGTCTGAAAAGAGAAATAGGTTCTGACATTCTGATATCAAATATTGTCTGTACCGGTTCGGGCAGACATCTTGCCTCGGCTCTTTTTGATAAAGGGTCTATAATGGATGAAATTTCCGCCCAGTCGGTTTCGAGCAGTTACTACTTTCCTGAAGCCGATACAATTATCGAAATCGGTGGTCAGGATTCAAAATTCATAAAAATGTCTGGCGGGAAAATGCTTTCTTTTAAAATGAACAGGGCTTGTGCCGCCGGTACGGGTTCATTTCTTGAAGAGCAGGCGGGGCGTCTTGGAATAAGCATTAAGGATGAGTTTGCAGAAAGAGCTTTCAAGTCGGAAAATCCTTTAAGACTGGGAAGCCGGTGCACTGTTTTCATGGATTCCGACCTTGTGCATCATCTTCAAAGAGGCGCATTGACAGAAGATCTGTGTGCAGGTCTTGCATATTCAATAGGTGAAAATTATCTTGAAAAAGTTGTGGGTTCCGCTGAAATAGGAAGCAGTATCGTTTTTCAGGGCGGTGTCGCAAAAAACCCGGCTGTAAAGGCTGTTTTTGAAAGATTGCTTAAAAAACCTGTTAACATTCATCCATTTCCTGAAATATCCGGAGCAATAGGAGCGGCGATTACAGCGCTTGATGACTATGATTTAAAAAAAGAAGATCAGAGTTTTTCATTGAATGAAGTTGTGATCGAAGCAGTTACAGACACATTCGAATGTAAACTGTGTGAAAATATATGTGAGATAAGAAAAGTGACTGTAAAAAGCGGTCATACCGCCTATTTCGGAAGTGTCTGCGGCAGATTTGAAAAATCGGCAGATAGCTGTATTCAGGCGGACGATCTTTTTTCAGTCAGAGAAAAATTGATGCATGATTGTGTCAAGTCATCTGAAGTCGAACCTTTCAGAGGTGAAATAGCTATCCCGATGACCCTCACCATGAGTGATTATCTTCCTTTCTGGCAGACTTTTTTTAATAAACTGGGGTTTAAGACTTACATTTCCGGAAATACGACAAGGTCTATGGTCGAATCAGGACTCATCCATGTTCCGGCTGAATTCTGCTATCCTGTGAAAGTGCTTTTCGGACATGTCTACAATCTCGGAGATCTCGGTAAAAAGAAGATATTTATTCCGCATCTTAGATTTTTCACACCGCCGAAAGAAGTGTCGAAAAGATATGCCTGCCCTTATACTCAGGCTGCTCCTTATGTTGTGAGGGAGAACATTTCTTTTGACGCAGAAATTATGACTCTGGAATATCCCGTTGACGGAGAGGAAAAGTACTGGATTGATTATGCTGCGAAAGAGCTTGACATAGAAAAAAACGAGATAAAACAGGCTCTTAGATCGGCAAACTCTGCCCAGCATGAATTCGGTGAAAAATGTCTTGAAGAGGGTCGTAAGATCATTTCAATCCTTGAAAAAGAGAACAGAAGAGGGTCCGTTTTACTTGGAAGACCGTACAACACGACAGACCGTTTTGTAAACCTTAACCTTGTAAGAAGGCTTAAAGAACAGAATATAGAGCCGATTCCGTTCGATTTTCTTCCGATGGGTGAAGACAGACTGCCCGAACTTTGGAGCAGAATACGGTGGGGATACGGCAGAAAGCTGGTCCAGACGGCGCGAGTGCTTAAAAAACACAAATTTCTCGGAGCTGTTATCGTTACCAATTTCGGATGCGGTCCTGATTCGTTTGTCGATCAGTATCTTGAATACGAGCTTAAAGAAGTTCCCCATATTATTCTTGAGTTTGACGATCATCAGGCTGAAGCAGGGCTTATAACAAGGCTTGAGGCTTTTTCGAGAAATTTCAAGATCAGTGAAAAATCTGCAAAAAGGATTGAAGGAAGAGATCCCGGTAAACCGAGAATTCCACTGAGAGAATACACCTATTACATTCCGTCATTCATGGAACATGCCTATGCGATAACAGGTGCTTTGAAAGCTTCAGGCTGTAAAACAGTGCTTCTTCCTCCTACCGACGAGGAAAGCTGGAATCTGGGGTTGAAATATGCCTACGGAAGGGAATGCCATCCGTTCATTTCTTTTACAGGCGACATCCTGAAAGCGGCTCAAGATCCTGATTTTGTTCCTGAAAAAGCGTGCTATTTCGGACCATCATATTTTGGTGCCTGTCTTCTGCCGCAATATCTGCTGGCACTGCACCTTATCCTTGAAAGAATCGGTCTTGAAGATATCACGGTCATGAATGTTACTGATGAAACAAATATGAAAGAACTGGGGTGGCCTTATATGATCAGGCTGGCTCTGGGTGTCTATACAATTGACAGGTTCTTTAAGTGGAAAACAGAGATAGAGCTGTATGAAGCTGTGCCGGGTGAAGTGAATAAAGTTTACAAAGAGATCATCCTTGATCTGGAAAAAGGGCTTGCCGAAGGGTCTTTTTTTAAAATACTCAGAAAAAGTGTGAAGAGATTTAAAGCAGTTGCACTCACGGAAAAAGACGGAACAAAGCCGAAGATCGGAATAGTCGGAGATGTTTACACAAGAGTCAATGAGCACTCAAACGACCACCTTTATTCAAAATTGAAAGAAATGGGATATGAAGTCTGGACATCGTGTTCGCTTATTGATATTTCATTTATGGGAATGGAGCAGCTCCATGTTGAATTGAGCAGAAAGGGTAATAAGATCAAAAGTTTCTTTACTAGAATAATGATCCCTGGAATTAAAGTTGCAAGATGGTTAATTGACAGATATTTTCCGGAAAATATAAGAACGCCGCAGGAAAGAAATTACCATGCGATAAAAAATGTTGTGTCAAAATATGCCGATGTCCATATTGATAAGGCTCTGGCACTTAACAT
>Ga0209098_1002217_pt1 | contig 17331 bp, 18 predicted proteins | sample AD_JPNHW1_MetaG_FD_184429 | JGI IMG/M metagenome (GOLD analysis project Ga0209098, IMG submission 184429) | Active sludge microbial communities of municipal wastewater-treating anaerobic digesters from Japan - AD_JPNHW1_MetaG (SPAdes) (version 2) | ecosystem: Engineered > Bioreactor > Anaerobic... | reverse complement strand
CACACCGAACATGGCGAGCTCTACGCCGAACGCTTCGGCGACCTGGTTATCAGACCCGCGAATGGAGAGACTGTCAACTTAGTACATTGACGGCTCGTGTCTTTGTGGTGATTTCCTCACACTGTTGGTAACGAAAAAACGTATTGTTGCGTATACAAAGGTGCGTGTGACGTAACGAAGGTGAGGAGGTACACCATGATCGACGAGAATGGATTCATTCAACCAGACCCTGAGGAACCCGAGTATCTGACCGCGCCGCCCCTGCCGGACGGCAATACGACGGGAGAAGGACCGACGCTCCCGCCATTCTACAGCACGCCGGCCCCCCATCCGGAGCACAGGCGCCAGAGCTCCGGGCACGCGCTTCTGGTCTGGGGCCTTATCATTGGACTGCTGGTGGGCAGCGTCTTTGGAGGTATTGTTGGCAACTACATCGTGATGTCCAACCCAAGCACGTTCCCCTGGGCCCGGACGTCCACGACCATTACCTACCCGACCAACACGGGCACAAACGGCGGTACCACGACGACCATTGTCACGACGGAGGAGCAGGCAATTGAGAACGCCGTGAAGATAGCGTCGCCCGCTGTCGTTCAGATCAACATCACGGCTGTTTCCCAGAGCCCGTGGGGATTTCCGCTTGGCGAGCAGGAAGGGCTGGGTTCCGGCTTCATCATCACATCCGACGGCTACGTCCTGACGAACAACCACGTCGTCGAAGGCGCAACAAAGATCACCGTTGTGCTGAAGGACGGACGGGAGTTCCCGGGAACCGTGGTCGGCACCGACGCCACCAGCGATGTGGCTGTCGTCAAGATCAGCGGCACGAACCTGCCCACCATCGCGCTGGGCGACTCCTCCGAACTCAGCGTCGGCCAGAAGGTCATCGCCATCGGGAACCCGTATGGTCTCAGCCAGACGGTGACCGTTGGATACATCTCGGCGCTCGAGCGTAACATTCAGGTGTCGTCCACGGAAACCTTGGTCGGCGTTGTTCAGACAGACGCCGCCATCAACCCGGGCAACTCAGGCGGACCGCTCATCGACCTTTCGGGCCGTGTCGTCGCCATGAACACCATGATCTATCAGAACGCCCAGGGTCTGGGGTTTGCCGTTTCCATCAATACGGCGCGCAAGGTCTACGATTCCATCGTCAAGACCGGCAAGGTGACCTGGCCGGCGCTGGGCATCTCGGGCGCGACGGTCACAAGCTCGATCGTCCAGCAGTACAACCTCAAGGTGTCCCAGGGCGTCTATGTCGCTCAGGTGACCGCGGGTTCCGGGGCCCAGTCTGCGGGCATCAAAGTGGGTGATGTCATCACTTCCATCGACGGCAGGCAGATGACGACGATTGACGCTGTCCTGAGCTACATCCGGTCAAAGAACGTCGGCGACGTCGTACAGGTTGTCGTCGACCGCATGGGTGAGACCAAGACCTTCTCGGTCACCCTCAAGGCACTCAGCCAGTAGATTCTCGTTCCGTCAGACGACCAACCGCCAGGGGCACGTTCTCCTCCCCTGGCGGTTTTCATGTGTACATCCTGTCGCGCAGAGCGCTATGCTGGTTCCTGGTCCGTAGCCTGCAGGTCCTTGAGGTGGCCGAGCACCAGCCTGGCTGTCGAGATGTTCGTCGCGAGCGGTACGTCGTTGACGTCGCAGACTTTGAGGACGGCGTTGATGTCCGGCTCATGCGGGTGCGCGGTGAGCGGGTCCCTCAGGAACACCACGGCCTTGACCTCGTCGGAAGCAATCATGGCTCCAATCTGCAGATCCCCGCCCTTCTCCCCCGAGTTCACCTGTGTAAGGTGCAATCCTGTCAGGTCCTGGATGAGGCTGCCCGTGCCCCGCGTTGCGACGAGTTCCTCCTGTGACAGAACCTCCAAGAAATCCCGGCACAGGGCAATCATCTCTGGCTTCTTGCGGTCATGCGCAATCAGTGCAACTTTTGTTCTCATGTCTGTAGTATTCGTTCCTGCCGCTGCGTGTCAACCGCCCGTTCGTCACATATCGTCTTCGATGTTATCCACAGCAGTCTGTGAAGACCTGTGCACTCCGCACGCCGGACGCGCCAGACATCGCTTCTCATGCACCGCTCGCAACCCACACCACTCCACATGCTGTCCGGGCCAGGCCGTTTTCATCTATGCCACTGTGGAAAACGCATTCAGGACGCGCGCACTTATCCACAGGAACTGTGGATAATGTCAGTATGTTCGGGGTGGTGTCCGCTGCGTGCGGGAGGCCGCCCGCTTTCTGCTTCGCCAGACGTTCCACCGCAACCATGCCTCATAGGCCCGCTCAAACGACGCTCTGAGAGCAGGGTTCTCAATTCCTTCTGCCATTTTCGCGGCCCTGGCCTTCTGTTCCACGGTCAGCACGACCGTCCGTGCCAGCGAGTCGTCGACCGGTCCTGCCGGACCAGCAGGGGGGCGTTGGCTCTGCACCCTGACTTCATGTACGTTCTCCAGCCCGAAGGCCAGATCCGTCACCATGCGCGCTCCCATCTGTCCATTGAGTTTCTCCAGGATGAGCGCCTTCTGTTCGGCAAGAACCTGCATGATGGATGCGTTGGCACAGACAATCGTCAGCGTGCCATTCCTGAACTCGGTCGGACGCGAATTGCGTGCAACGTAGGCGCCGATAGTCGTTTCGTCCCACAGTGACTGCACTGCTGGCCACACGTCGCTCAAGGACTGTATCTTGATTCCCTTGTCCAGCCTGCCGCTGCGGCGCATCTCCTCGAGTACGGCGCCAATTGGTTCCATGCCACCACGCGGACGTTGTTTCACAGCCGGACGAACGCAGTGTCTGACGCACTGCCAGACAGACGCGCAAAGTCAAACGACGTCACGAACACCTGCTCAAAGCGCGGAAGCAGGTGCATCAGCCGGTCAAGGTTCACACTGTCGATGTCTCCCTCGAGGTCATCGAGCAGCAGGACGGGATACTCACCCGTCGCGCTGCGCATGTACTCCGCCCCTGCAAAGGTCAGCAGCAGGGCAATGAGTTTTGCCTCGCCCAGCGACGTCACTGCGCGCAACTGGCGCTTGCCCCTGAGCAGGGTGAAGTCGTCCAGGTGACACCCGGCAAGACAGACCCTGCGCGCCAGCTCGCGCTCACGCAGTGCCCGGATTGAGCCAGCAGAAAGTGCCTCGGGGTTGTAGGCAATGGACACGTCCGCAAGCGGTGCGAACAACCCCTCAGCAACGAGCCGGGTCATCTCGCGGTTCATGACCCCCAGCACGGCGCGCCGTTTCGCGTAGATGATCGCCGAGAGCGAGGCTATCTGTTCGTCAAACACGTCAAGCAGAGAGCCGTCAATGGGGCCTGCTCCGGACTGGCGCAGCAGCGCGTTCTTGTGTGTTACCACGGCGGCATACGCCGAAAGAGTCTGAAGGTACCCACGGTCGCACGATGCAATGAGACTGTTGAGAAACTGGCGGCGCACCGATGGCATTCCTTTGACGAGAAACAGCGAGTTGAAGTTGAACTGCACCACGCGCAATCCTCCGATGAGGTGGACAAACGCATGGTACACGCTGCCGTCGATGCGGACCTCCTTGTGTCCCTCGCGTGTGAACATGGCCTGCACGGTATGGCGCATCGACGCCCCGGCGACCGGGTCGGCCGACCGGTATGCGCCACCCACAACAAAGTAGTTCCCGCCCTCCCGGATCAGGTCGCTGTTACTGAATCCCAGGCAGGATTTTCCCGATGCCAGAAAGTACACCGCGTCCAGCAGCGTGCTCTTTCCCGCGCCATTGCCCCCCTCGACAGCGACAATGGGCGCAGCAATATCAAGGCGCTCCTCCGCCAGTACCCTGAATCCTTGCACCCACAGCGATTCCAGAACCATTGACTGTCCGGAACGCTGTTTACTCCATCTGCTTGTGAGGCATCAACAGGTACAGGAAATCGTCCTTGCCCTGGTCCTTCACTACAACCGGGTGAACGGCACTGTTCAGGCGCAGTTCCGCGTTTTCGGTGCTTACCGCAGAGATGCCGTCCAGCAGCTTTGTCCCGAAGAAGGAGACGGACAGGCCACCCGCCTCGCCCTGATATTCCAGTTCATCCCGGGCGCTGCCCTGGTCCTGTGCCGTCCCCTGGACAGTCAGCCGGCCTTCCTTGAACGACAGCGTGACCACGTCCGTTCCGCCGAACACAACGGCGCCCACACGCCGCAGGGCGTCAAGCAGGTCCGACTTCTTGACGGCAACCGTGTACTCCCATTCGCGCGGAACGATGTCGTTGTAGGCTGGAAACTCCGCACCAATGAGCAGCGAAATAATCTGCGTATCCCCAGAGGCAAACAGGCACTCGTCTTCGGTCACCACGATGCCCACGTCCCCCGTTGGCTTGAAGGATTCGAAGACCTTGCTGGGCACAATCGCGCGCAGCGGCTCCAACTTGAAATCAAACTGCACGTAGGCAAGGCGACGCGAGTCCGTCGCCACGAAGCGGAAATACTCCTTGGTCTGTTCCAGGAGGATTCCCTGAAACTCCAGCCGCCTCTTTTCGTTATGCTCCACCGCCGGAAGCACACGCTCTATAGCACTCGAGTATTCAGCAAGGCTGAACTGGTACTCGCGTCCTTCCTTGATCTCAGGAATGGCAGGAAACGTATCCATCTGGTAGCAGGCAATGTCGTAGTGGGCCTTGCCGGAGGAAATCTGAATCTTTCGGTCATCCCCCTCGATGGTCAGCTCGCCGGCGAGGGCGGAGATAATATCCTTGAAGAACTTGAAGGGTACCAGCGCCTTGCCGGGTTCTGTCACTTCTGCCGGTTCGGCGTTCGAGAGGTATGTCGTCAGGTCTGTGCTGGTCATCTGGAGCATAGAGCCTTCTCCAGAGAGGAGGATTGCATCCGAGGTGAAGGTGGAGCTCTTTTGCTGGATGACCTTGGCGTGCTGTGCAAGCTTCTTGCTGAGACCTTCGGCCTTTGCGGTGAGTTTCATGCTTCCTCCTTTAATATGAAAGAACTCTTTGCTTCATGATCATCACTATAAGGAGCTTGGCAGTGTGGAGATGTCCTGATTGGAAAGACTGGGTGCGGGAAGGCACGGTGAGCGAACCTGTGGATAACATGGTCAGGTTGTCCACACTGTCCACATCGGAACGTTCCCGAAACGTTGTCCCCATGTTATGCACCTCTCTTCAACTCCTTTACCAAGCTGTCCAGCAGTGCACGGAGCGCGTCGTCGTTCTTCATGTCCTGCTGAATCTTTTGGCAGGCATAGATGACCGTCGTGTGGTCGCGGCCGCCGAACTTCTCGCCGATGTAGGGGAGGGACGCCTCCGTCAGGTCTCTGCTCAGGTACATCGCAATCTGCCGGGGCATGGCGACGTCCTGGCTGCGGCGCTTGGCCTGCAGGTCGGCAACTGATATGTGAAAGTAGGAGGCGACGGACTGCATGATGGCATCGATGGTGATGGGCCGGTTGACGACAGGAATGATGTCCTTGAGCGTCTCCTCCGTGAATGGAAGCGTCACTTCCTCGTTCGTGAGGGAGGCCGTCGCGAGGACGCGCATCAGGGCGCCCTCCAGCTCCCGGATGTTGCTGCCAATATTGGCGGCGATATACTCCAGGACCTCTTGGGGGACGTCAATCTTGTCCAGCTCGGCCTTCTTCTTCAGAATGGCTACCTTGGTCTCGTAGTCGGGCCGGCTGATATCCGCAATAAGGCCCCACTCGAACCGTGATGTCAGGCGTTCCTCAAGCGTGGCGATTTCCTTGGGCAAGACGTCCGAGGTGATGACGATCTGCTTGTGCGCGTCGTACAGGGCGTTGAAGATGTGGAAGAACTCCTCCTGCGTGCGTTCCTTGCCCGCCAGGAACTGGATATCGTCGATGAGCAGGATGTCGGCCCCGCGGGTTTCCTTGTGGAAGTTCTCGATGACAGCATTGTTGTTGTGTGCGTTCTGAATCGAACTCACGACCTCGTTGGTGAACTTCTCGCCCGTCGTGTAGACGATCTTCTTGTCGGGGGCAGAAGCCAGCACGGAGTGGGCGATGCCCTGCAGCAGGTGAGTCTTTCCCAGCCCGACGCCGCCGTAAATGTACAAAGGGTTGTAGACATTGCCCGGGTTGCCCGCGACGGCGTTGCAGGCGGCGAACGCAAGGCGGTTGCCTGCGCCGACCACGAAGTTGTCAAACGTGTACCGCCTGTTCAGGACAATGGTATTGTTGTGCGTGGCCTGCCCTGGCTCAGGAGCCGCTTCCGCCGGGGGTTCGAGAACCTCGACGGTGATAGTGGTCGGGCATCCTTTGATGGTGTCGATGGTCTCCTTGATGACATCGTAGTATCTGCTGACGATCCAGTCGCGGGCAAAATCGCTCGGAACACCGATCGTCAGCGAGGTGTCGTCCTCCTGGATGGTGGTAGCGTTCTTGAACCACATCTCGAACGTTGGACGCGCGAGTTGCTTGCTGAAAATGTTAAGAAGTTGCTGCCACGAATCCGGCGATTGTTCTTCCACGTGTCGCTCCCCTGCCTCTGCATGCACCATGGCCATTCCGCTCCACCGGGGCGGACGGGCCATACCCTTTCCCTTCACGGGACCTCGAGCCGTGACGGACGCGGCGGAGCCCCGACCCAGTCCTGCATTTTTGTGTGTTATAGTATAGGCGAAATGAAGTCCAGCGGCAATCGGCAGGAGATTCACTGATGACAATGCGCAGCAGGCATGGCACGGTTTCCAGGAGAAGACACGCCCCGGACGGGGGCTGGCTTGTCCTTGTCCTGGCGGTCGCGCTTGCGGTCCTGGTAGGTTCCAGTTTCCGCACGGCGGCCGGCAGGAGCGTGTCCATCGTCCTGTACTACACGGACAGCGTGACCGGCGAGCTGATTGGAGTGCCCACGGATGCGAAGTTGTCTGCGCGCCTCGTGGAAGAGGTGGCGGGAGTCATCGACCTGCTGCGCACGCCGCCAATGGGGCAGGGCCTCGCAACCGTTGTGCCGGCGGGATTTACAGCGCGGCGTGCAACGCTCGATGCCAATGGCATTCTCCGCGTCGTGCTGGGAACCGGCACGCTGCAGCACCCGATGGGGTTCGCCGAGGAGAACACGTTGTACTGGCAGCTCGCCAATTCGTTCCTGAGCCTCCCGGGAGTGCGGTCCGTCGAGCTGTCGGTGGACGGCAGTCCGGCTGGCACCTTCCTCTCCTTCGTCAAAACGCAGCGTGAACTCGGCGTCAACGAGAGCATGCTGGACCGCGGTCAGCCCGTCGCCCTCTACTTTGCCACTGCGGACGGCCGCATGGCAGTGGAGTTGCGCACGGTGCCTCAGGGGCTGACGCGCTCCCAGCTGGCGCTTCAAACGATGCGGGCACTGTTGCAGGGGCCGTCGCACGGCGGCCTGCTGCCCTTGCCGCTGGGGACAAACCTCCTGCGCGGGGTGACTGTGTCCGCAAGGACCGCGTCCGTCGATTTTGTCAGCCGGGTGGAAACACTGTCCATGAGCGCCGGAGAGGAACAGCGGACACTCGACATGATAGTGCTGACCCTCACAAGGCTGCCGGGGGTATCGCGGGTCCGCTTCCTGGTGGCAGGGAATCCGGTGGACGTGCTGTTCGGCCACGTCGACACATCGGTCCCCCTGTTCCGGCTGGACGGACGTGTCGAGGCGGGAACGGTCCTGGCTGCCTACTCGCTGATGGACATTGGTGGGGACAGGCTGCCCGTTCTTACGGTCGTGGAGAAGGACCCGCCGCTCACGGGACGCAACGCCATGATTTCGGGTATCATCGCCGCCCTCGGGAGTCCGGCTGGGAGTGATTCCTCTCTTGTGCCCCATGGCACCTCGGTGACCTCGATGACCCTCGATACCAGCACAGGCGTACTCCGTCTGGCGCTCAGCATGAGCGCTGTTCCGGGGCGGCTGGATGAGGAGGCGCTCATGATTGAGCAGCTGCGGCTGAGCCTCACGGAGATTCCCCTGGTCACATCGCTTCAACTGAGCATCAACGGGTCTGTCAGTTTCCTTCCAGGAGGATACTATATAGGCAGGCCATTCGCGCGATAGGAGGAAGACGGTGACGACAGACAGGACCGAGTTCAGACTGGTTGCCGGGGTTCTCGCTGCTCCACAGCTGCTGGAGAAACTGCAGAAACTTGGCATGAGTTCGTCGCTGCTCGAGGATGTGGAGCTGCGGGGAGTCTTCGAAGCGTTCCAGTGGTACTGTTCCAATCACAAGGGAGAAGGCGAGAAAATCGACCTTCCGCTCTTCGTGGGGTATATGACGGAGGAACGCCACGCTACCCCCTCTGTTGTAAGCCTGCTGTCCAAGCTCACTGACGCCGGCGGCGAGGAGATGGCTACGCTCGTCGAACTCCTGGACCGTCTCAAGACACGTGCGGCGCGCCGGAAGCTGCGGTCCATCGGCGACAGCATCGCCTCGTTTACGGACAGCGAACGGCAGGGGCGCAGGGTCGAGGACTTTGCGGCGGAGATCTCCGAGCAGCTCCGGCAGGTCGCCCGGCTGTCCGCGGAAAGCAGGCAGGAGCCTATCCGCGACGACCTCCTCAGGTATGTGGAGGAAGTGCGCACCCGCGATACTGGACGCCCGTCCATCATCGGCATGAGCATCGCCCCGTATGACAACCTCAACGCGGCGCTGTCCGGGTTGCGCCCCGGGTTCTATTACGCACTCGGCGGAGCCCCAAGGAGAGGCAAGACGAACCTGATGCTGCGCATGGCTACCCTCGTTGCCCGCAATGACCACATCCCCGTGCTGTACTACTCGTATGAGCAGACGAAGCGCGTCCTGCTCACCCGTGTCCTTTCGCAGGAGACACTCATCAACCCGCTGGTCCTGCAGAAGGGCGACATCCGCAACAGGGCCGAGCTGGTCAACAGGTTCAACAAGGGCATTAAGGAGGCCAGCTCCTTCATGGACAACTTCTATCTGTTCGAAGGGGACCGGCAGGACACCATGGAGCACATCCGCAGCGTAGCGTACGGCATCATGGACGCCCACAACGCTGAGCGGTGTGCGATCTTTGTCGACTACCTGCAGAAAGTCCCGACCGTCAACCCGTACACCAGCCTTCAGAAGCAGGTGGACGAGGTCTCCGGCCTGATTGCTCAGCTGTCCACCGAGCTGCAGTCGCCAATCATCGCCGCCTCCTCCTTCGATAAGGATGGATGCCGGCTTGACACGGAGCTCTCCAAGGACCGGCCAACCATGTTCAACTGCACGGGCGGCGGCGACATCGAGTATGACGCCGACGTGGCCCTCATCATCGTCAAGGACTACCATGACACCGCGCAACTGGAGGAGAAGATTGCCAACGCGGTGCGCGAGGGTTCGGTGAGTCCTCATCACATCCCCCACTTCGACATCCTGAATCTCTACATCGACAAGAACCGCGACGCTCCCGAGGGCGGCAACATCATCGTCCAATTCCTGTTTCTCATCGAGGACAACCAGATGGTGGAGCTTGGCTACAAGGACGTCGAGGAGCGGTACTCGTATGCGAAGGCGGGAAAGATCTTCGACTGGCTGCTCGAGCGCGGATACCTCGAGGCCGTCGGGCCCGGCGCGCACTGACCCTGCTGTAACCTTTCTGCGGGCGTCTCCGTAGGCTTGGTGAGCGGCAGACGCATCGGCCGCGGAGAGGGGCGCACAGATGACAAGCGGTGACCGAGAGCTCTTCGCCCGGCTGATGGAGCAGACCCAGCGCCCCGTGTATGCCTTTCTTGCAGGCAAGCTGAAGGACAGGGGCGTGGTCGCCGACGTTGCTCAGGAGGCCTTTTTTCAGGCATACCGACGCTTTGACTCCTATGACCGCGGCAGGCCATTCCTGCCGTGGGTCATGACCATCGCGTACAACTGCCTGGTGGACTATTGGCGTTCGTCGGCCCGTGAAGGCGCAGACCTTCCCGACGAGCAGGTTCTTGCCGCGCCGCAGGAGGACGAGGAGAACAGGTGGAAAGCGCAGGAGATTGTGACTGCCATGACGCGCATTTCGGCGGACGAGAGTGCCCTGCTCTCGATGTTCTACAGCGAGAACCACGCAGTCGTTTAACAGCGTTGTACCGAGGGGTATAAAGCACGGTATCTTGGGCTTTTCGGGCAGTCGGCGTAGCGTATCGTGGTGCACCGTTTTGCCCCTTTTTGCAGATTAAAACACCAATTAAACACCAAACACCGAGCCGCCGTACCCGAAACTGTGCAAGTCGGATACGGCGGCTTTTCGTTTTTTATGCTTTTTATCATACCGCCCCCTACTTGCCAATAGCAATGCGAATGGCATCGGCGGCTTTGGCTCGGGATTCGGAGAAGACGTGGGCGTATACATTTTCCGTTGTCTGGGTGCTTCGGTGTCCGAGGTGGTCGGCAATGACCCTGACAGGAAGCCCCGCATTTATCAGAAGCGATGCTGTTGCGTGACGGAGGTCGTGGATATGTAGGTCGGGCATATCGTTTTTGCGGAGGATTTTCTTGAACTGTTGGTTGAGCGTGACCCCGTTATAAAAGCCGCCCGTGGCGTTTGTGAAAACCTGCTCCGGCTGTTCCCATGCCGCACCGAACGCAAGTCTCCGCTCCGCTTGCCATGTCCTGTGCGTTTTCAGGAGGGCAAACAATTCAGGCTGGGCGTTGACGATGCGCTCACTGGACTTCGTTTTCGGCTCGGAAAGCCTGTATTCCCCGACAAGGCGCAGAAGCGTCTTGTTGACCACAATCGTGCCCTCGTCAAAGTTGATGTCCTGCCATTGCAAGGCGAGCAGTTCGCCCGACCGCAGACCCGTGAACAGGAGCGTGTTTATCATCACGCAAAGTTGACGGTTTTCAATATCCTCGAAAATATCAAGAAGCTGTTTGCATTGACCCGAGTCAAGAAACAGCTTCTTTTTGTTATCGGGCTTCGGCGGCGTTGTGTTGACTACGGGGTTTTTCTCAAGCAGACCCTTCTTAACCGCCGTCCGCATTATCGCCGACATCGTTGCCCGTATATGGCTCACAGTCGCAGAGGACAGCCCGCCTTTTTCATAAACCAGCTCGAAGATTTCCTTGAACGGCTTTCCGAGAGCCGCCGATATTTTATCTGCGGATGCCTTCGTTATCTTTTCACCGGAGCAGGCTCTGTATACGATATTTTCCGTCAGACCCGCTGCCCTTGCTGTTTCCCTACGTGAGCCGAGCAGAATAACATTTTTGTCACGAAAAGCGTAATACTCCCGCCGTCCGCCGTCTTTTTTGAGCCTGTTCCAGAGTTCGTCAAGCCGTGCCGTGGTGATGTCCTTCAGCTTCAGGTGTCCGAACTCCTCGACCACATAAAGGTTTAAAAGCACTTTCTGGTCGTAGATGGTTCCCTCACGGATAACATTTGGCGCGACCTCGGTATAGTACCATCCCATCAAATCCTTGAACCTGATGTTTTCGCCGAGGTCGGACACACCTCGGCACCGCTTCTCAAAGTCATGAGCAAAGGCTTCGGCAAGTTTCCGTCCTTTGCCCTCGGTCACATTCGGCGGCGGCGTAAATGTCGTGGTTTTCCTGATTTGCTTCCCGTGAATATCATAGCCGAGAGAAACCATGATTTTATAGGAATCGCCCCGTTTCGTTAATGAAGCCATTACAGCCAACCCCCTTTCAACCCTGTGTGTGCGTCATCCAGACCCGATATGATTTCATCGTCCACTCCGATATCGGGTTCTTCAAGGAACGATGGTACTTTGAGTATTCCTTTGACGTATTCGATAATAAGCGCCTTGCCGTCGGCGTTCAGGCGGTCGTAGGCGAGCAGGATTTCCTTGCCTCCATCACCGAGTAGAAGCTGCCAAGCCACGCCCTGTATGGAAGCCGCCAAGTCCTTAATGCTCCGGCTCGTTTCCTGTAGGCTGTCGGCGACTTCGCTGATGTCTATATTCGCTTCCTTTAATATGCTGTAAGAAAACGTCAGAGCCATCTCTTCCTCAAAGGTACGCTCAGAAGCCGGTCTTTTATCCAATTCTTGAATATCTTTCAGGGTGAATTCGCCGAGCAAATCGAATGGCGTAACCTCCAAAGCCTGTGCCAAAAGTTCAATAACGCTTGCCGACGGCTGGCTGACCCCGTTCTCCCAATTGCTCACAGAAGTGTTGGTAGCCTTGATTTTATCGGCAAGTTCACGTTGTTTCAGCCCTTTTTTGAGCCGTTGTGCTTTTAATAGTTCGTTAAAAGGCATAGTTTTCACCTCACGCATTTAGTATACCATAGCGTTCAGTGGATTTCAAGAGAAAAGTACAAAGTTTGTAATATTTCTTCCTTAAACCCATTGACAAGCCAAATCTTGTAGTGTATACTATAGATAGTCCAATCATTGGACTCTGACAAAGAATGAAAATCTAAGACAAAACGAGCCAACTAAATAAGAGCAACAAGCCTCTTTACGAGTCAATCAAGGGAGCCAAGTCTACGGAGTCAAACTTCGAAGATTCTTTGCGTCCTATATTGATTTCGGAAGGAGGCTTTTTCTATGGATGAGATGCCCAAAATGATGACAATCAGAGAAATCGCCCGCACAGGGCTTTTAAGTGAACACGCACTACGCCTATTGACGAAGCAGGGCAAACTGCCCGCACTGTACATCAACAGCAAGTGCCTGTTGGACTACAACACCGTGGTTGAGTACATCGGGCTATTGGCGGAGGAAAATCTCAAAGATAGGAGGGATTCAAGGTGAAGATAACTGTTGAATGCCGCGATTGCGGTAAAGCAATCAAGGCGGACTTGGCGCAACTTATTAAAACGCTAATTGACTGTGCAGCGCACGACCATATCTACTCCGGTTTTATGTGTGAATACTGTGCCGAGGCGAACCACATTGAAGATGACGACGAATATGAAGTCTGACCCGGCATTCATTACGAATGGAAGGAGGTGAGCGTGTGCGGCAATATTACAACCTGCCACAGGAACTGCGGGAGAATGGAAAATTCAACTGCTGGCGGTATGTGCCAAACCCTAAAAAGGAAAAGCCGGATAAAGTCCCGTTCAATCCAAATACAGGTGGGCAGGGGCAGAGCAGCAATCCCGGCACGTTCACCGACTTTCAAACTGCGCTCGCGGCGGTCGGGAATTATGACGGTCTTGGCATAGGAGTATTCGGGAAACTGGCAGTCACCGACATCGACGGCTGTGTCGAGGCAGACGGCACTATATCCGAAATGGCGCGGGATATTATTGCCTCAATAGATTCCTACAGCGAAATCAGCCCATCAGGCACAGGCATCCGGATAATCGCCAAGATTTCGGATTTCGACTACGACACGCTTACCTATTATATCCATAATAAGGCACTCGGGCTTGAGATTTATCTTGCCGGCACTACAAACAAGATCCTGACCGTAACCGGAAATGTAATACACGCAGCCGGGATTGAAGACTGCACAGAGCGGTTACAGTCGGTGCTTGACAAATATATGCGCCGTCCTGAACCGATGGTTATCACCCATTTTGAAGGACATTCCTGCTTAACCGACGAGGAAGTATACACCAAAGCCTCGCATGGGAAAGACGGCGAATTGTTCCTCAAGCTGTGGGATGGCGAGCAATGCGATTATCCATCCTCATCGGAGGCGGACATCAGGTTGATGGGCTTTCTCTGCTTTTACTGCGGTGGCGATTACGACCAGATGGAAAGGGTCTACAGCGAATCCGAGCGAGGCTCAATCCAAAAGTGGATTGACCGCGAGGACTATCGCAAGCGGACAATCTGCAAAGCAATATCAACTTGCAAAAAGTTCTATACCCCGGATTATCACAAAACAGACCCGGTAAGAGATTTCCTGCCGGAGAATGCGCACACGCTCATAAAACCCGCCGTGGAGATTGAGTCCCGTGAAGTCCCGTGGCTTATTGAGGGTTTCATCATCAGAGGTGCGCTTACCAGTCTGCAAGGGCTTCCGGACAGCGGCAAATCCTTTCTAACCTGTGCTCTTACCGTGGCGCTGGCCAACGGCGGCGAGTTCCCGAAAGCCGACGGCACTATGATGACACTTACGCCGGGCAGAGTGCTAATCGCCAACTTTGACGATGCGTTGGAGTTCGGCGTGAAGCCCCGGCTTGAAAAACTCGGTTTAACCGCCGAGGGTGCGAATCGGGTGTTCTTCTTGGACCCGATAGCGGCGGCGGGTATTACATTTGACGACTCTCGCCTCGCCGCCGTGCTCGAGGAATGCAAGCCCGACTTGGCGATATTTGATACGCTCCAGCACTTCATCGGCGGCAAGGTTGACCTGCACCGTGCCAACGAAACCAATGCGGCAATGGCACAACTGAAGCTACTGGCGGAAAAATACAACACAGCCATTATCATCGTACAGCACATCAGCAAAAACGCCGCTAGTGGCAATGGCGGGGCAAGCGTCCTTTGGGGCTTAGGTTCAACCGCCATAAACGGTCTGTTCCGCTCGGTATGGACGGTCGGAAAAGTCAAAGGTGATGACGAAACGCTCCGTGCCGCTGTTTCCAGTAAAAACAATCTGCTCCCGTATGTCCCTCCGGCATTGCAATATTCGCTGTCACAGGAGCGCGGTTTCGAATGGCGCGGCGTGAGCCGTGAGGTTACGGCGCGTGACTTGATTCGTGGTGACGACAATAAACACAGCCGTGGCCGTCCGTCGGAACAGAGGGATGAAGCTGCAGATTTTATCCGGGATACGCTGATGTTCGGAAAAGTTAAGGCATCCATCATTTATGACAAGGCAAATCTGATAGGTCTTTCCGAGCGGACGCTGAAACGAGCCAAGGCACAGCTCTGCGTCAGAACATTTAAGGAGGGAAAGGAATGGTACTGGGACATACCCGAAGCGGCAAAGGAGAATATCAAGGAGGACAATATTCCCTAAGGGTGTATTTATGGCACTCTTCACGGCCAAGAAGTCAAGAATGCCATAAACCACAATTAAGGAATTATTGGCACTCATGAAACGAAAAAAGACCATAAGCCTGTGTTTATCGATGTTTCCGAGGTTGGAGCAACGAAAGAACCAAGTCAAGGGTGCCAAAATTCCCAAAGCTACGAAGAGTGCCATCAAGGGTGCCAATATTCAATCGAAAAGAGGGAAGCCGAATGCCGGACTTACAGCAGAAACTTGAGCAAATGTACGGCGAGCACAAATTCCGCACAATTATGGAACTGCCCCGCGCTGTCAACGCCAAAGCCGTTATCCGATGCAGCGAAAGTGCCGATGCGCCGTATCTGTTTCAGGTAGTCAGCCGAAACAGCGTCACATACTTCAAGACGTTCCGTCAGGCGCAGGATTACTGCCGCACCAAGGGTTGGCTCTGACACCAGCATTATAAACACCATCACAGAAGGAGGTGGACCGACAATGACTAACGAGGAATTATTACAGCAAATTCGAAACGAGGAGGGCGATGACCATACTCTGGCTACGCTCTGGGAACAAGTCTGTCGCCTGTTCTATATGCACTCTGATGGATTATATCACCGCCATAAAGGCCGTGCGGATTCTTGCGGCGTGGAGCGTGATGACTGCCGTCAAGTCTGCTGGTTCGCTTTCCTTGACGCAATCAAGGCTTACAACGGAAAACCCGATAACGAATTGATGTTCTCGACATACGCCAAATATCACGTCAGGCGCAGGGTATATGAACTGCTCGGTTATCGCACAAGCAAGCGTGAGCCGCTGAATGGTGCGGTCAGTCTTGACGCTCCGCTCCCCGGCAATGAGGACGAAAAAATCACCATCGGCGATACCATAGCAGACTCATCAGCGGAAGCACCGTTTGAGGATATCGACTGCTCGGATACCGCCGCCGAGGTGCTGGAACGCGTATCCGCTCTGCCGACAAAGCAAGCGGCGGCTGTTCGAGGGCGCTTCTGGCAGGATAAAACGCTCACCGAGGTCGGAGCAGAATTAGGGCTAACTCCGAAACAGATACACAACCAGTACCAAGCGGCTATCGGAAAACTGCGCCGTGATAAGCGGCTTCAGGAAATCCGCGACGACTACTATGCCAACACGACATTGACAAAGCACACGGGCTTCCAATTCTTCAAGGAAAACGGTATGTCCTTGGTGGAATGGCACTTGCTGAAACTGGAAGAACGGCTCGAACGTGCGAAAGGAGGTGATGAGCGTGACGGGGTGCAGTAAGCGGACAATGACTATCCGCTATCAGAATTTGCCGCTCCCGCAGAACAAACACGGCAAGCGCCCGTGGTGGGAGGAGCGGAGCCGAACCAAAGCCGCAGAAGCGGCGAACCGTAGGAAAGCAATCAAACACTAATTTTTAGGAGGAACTTCAAATGAGAAACTATCCGCTTATCAAAATGAACAAGGAGGGCACTCTCCTTCGTCCGCAACACTCATATTACTCTGATGAATACACAGAAAATATGTGTGATTTATTCCTGAGAGATTGTCTTGTTAAAGACGAGCAAGGAAAACAGCATCAGTATTATCGACTCCATGCGCGGCAGCCTCACAACATCGAAATGGCTTTTGCTTACGATATCCAGTGCCCGGAATGTAATAGCGGTATGTTAAAGCAAATCAGCAGACCGCTCAATTATAACGAACTGGGTCTATACAGATGCCCTGTTTGTGACAAGAAATAAGGAGGGAAATTATGAGTACTTACACTGAAAGATTATCCTATACCGGCTCGCCGGAATATGACAAGCATTTCTGGAACGCTATGCGCGGTAACGTCGGCAGTTTTGACGAGATTGCAAAAGGCCGCAGCACCGGAATCGGTCTTTATGCAATGCCAAACAGTGCGCAAAATAAGTACATGGCAGCCCTTGAGAAAGAAAGCCTGCTCCGTAGTATCGGTACTGTAATAAAGGCTTACGGCTCCGGCTACCGGATTTTCGCCAAGGACAGTAATGACCTTGCCCAGTGGGTAGCGGAAAATGACGCAGTTCCTATTTATGATGGCATTGACGATTTCAACATCAACACCGTGGACAGCTGGAACTTGGCGGCTTTAGTAAAAATGGATGCGGCCTTTATACATGACGCCAGTTTTGACATTGAGAACTACCTCATCAAACGCTTCGCCAAGAACTTCGGTAGGGCCGAGGACAACGCCTTTATCAACGGCAACGGTAATGAGATGCCCACAGGCATCCTGAACGCCACCGGCGGAGCGGAAGTTGCTGCTACCATCGATGACATCAGCTACGATGATGTTATCAGCTTGTACTTCTCGGTAAAGCCGGAGTACCGTAAAAACGCTGTCTGGCTGATGAACGATAAAACCGCTCTTGCTCTGCGCACCCTTAAGGACAATACCGGGAATTACCTCTGGCGTGACAGCGATGATACCATCTTGGGCAAGAAAGTAATAATGTCCGAGTTTATGCCGGATGC
>Ga0209098_1002216_pt1 | contig 17334 bp, 14 predicted proteins | sample AD_JPNHW1_MetaG_FD_184429 | JGI IMG/M metagenome (GOLD analysis project Ga0209098, IMG submission 184429) | Active sludge microbial communities of municipal wastewater-treating anaerobic digesters from Japan - AD_JPNHW1_MetaG (SPAdes) (version 2) | ecosystem: Engineered > Bioreactor > Anaerobic... | reverse complement strand
CCTTCAGGCGCTCCTAGGACGCCGCCTCCAAGGAGCGCCTGAAGGCGCTGGAGAAGGAACTCGCCGAACAGCGCGAGGAAAGCCGCGCGCTCAAGGCCCATTGGTCGCGCGAAAAGGATCTGATCGGCGAAATCCGCCAGGCCACCGGCGAATTGGACGCCCTGCGCACCGAGGAGGAACAGGCCACCCGGCGCGGCGAATACGAGAAGGCCGCCGAAATCAAGTACTCCCGCCTGCCCGCCGCCGAGAAGAAGATCCAGAAGGCGCAGGACGCCCTCGCCAAGCTGCAGAAGGACCAACGCATGCTGCAGGAGGAAGTCACGGCGGAGAACGTCGCCGAAGTGGTTGCCGCGTGGACGCACATCCCCGTCAGCAAGCTGCTGGAAGGCGAACGCGAGAAGCTGCTGCACATGGAAGAACGCCTGCGCGAACGCGTGGTGGGGCAGGACGAAGCCGTTGCGGCCGTGTCCCGCGCCGTGCGCCGCTCCCGCGCGGGCTTGCAGGATCCCAACCGGCCCATCGGCTCGTTCATCTTCTTGGGCCCGACCGGCGTCGGCAAGACCGAGCTGGCGCGCGCCTTGGCCGAATTTATGTTCGACGACGAGCAGGCCATGGTGCGCATCGACATGAGCGAATACATGGAGAAGCATTCCGTCAGCCGCCTGATCGGCGCGCCTCCGGGCTACGTCGGCTACGAGGAGGGTGGGGCGCTCACCGAGCACGTGCGGCGCAAGCCGTATTCCGTGGTGCTGTTCGACGAAATCGAAAAGGCGCATCCCGACGTGTTCAACGTGATGCTGCAGATCCTCGACGACGGCCGCCTGACCGACGGCCAGGGCCGCACCGTGGACTTCAAGAACGTGGTGATCATCCTGACCAGCAACCTCGGCAGCTCCGTCATCCAGGAGGCGCTGGAAAAGCATCCCAAGATGAAGCGCGGGCAGCCGGCGTGGGACGAGATGGAAAAGCAGGTGCTCGGCGCCTTGCGCCTGAGCTTCCGGCCGGAATTCCTGAACCGCGTGGACGAAATCATCCTCTTCCGGAGCCTGGGCATCGACCAGCTGCGCCAGATCGTGGAAATCCAGATCCGGCGCGTGCGCGGCTTCCTCGCCGAAAAGAACATCCAACTCGAGATCACGGACGCCGCGGCGGAGAAGCTGGCGGGCGAGGGCTACGATCCGGCCTTCGGCGCGCGGCCGCTCAAGCGCGTGATCCAGCGCCTGGTGCTCGACGAACTGGCCTCCAAGGTCTTGGCCGGCGAAATTCCCGACGGGGCCACGGTCGAAGCCGATTTCGATCCGGACCACCCGGAGAAAATCGCGTTCAGCGTGAAGCGCTGAGTTCCGTTACTTGGTCCGTTCCGTTTGCGCGCCGCGGGCGGGATCCCAGCGGATGGTTCCGTTTTCGAAGCGGCAGAGCCAGCCGGATTTGTTCTCCGCCATCTGCACGTCGGAGAGCGGATAACCCAGCGGACCGGCTTCCCGACCTTGTCGCGCCCATTCGGCGCGGATCGGGCCGTGGATTTCGAAGGCGCCGTGCGTCGGCGTCCAATAGATCGAGCCGCCTTTTTCAAAGTGATTGAAGCGGCCGAGGCCGTCGGGCGTGCCGGTTTCATCGGTGGTCGGATAGCCCAGGAACGCGCAGGTCTCCCAGCCGAGCGCGGCCCATTTGTCGCGGATCGCGCCGTAGACGACGTGCGCGCCGGTTTCCGGCGTCCAATAGATGGAACCGCCGGCAAAGTGGACGTAGTGGCCGCGCCCGTCGGGACAAACCTGCTCTTCGATTTGCGGCGCGCCCAGAAATCCGCTTTCTCCGCCCAACTCGCGCCATTTCCGGTGGATGGGGGAATCGGTGGCCGCGGCGGTTTTGATGTTCGCTTCCGCCGCTTCCAGCTTCCGGATTTCCTCCTCCTTCTGCTTCCAGAGCGCGGTTTCCGCCGGCGAGTCGGCCGCCGCCGGCGCGGACGGCGGCGGGGATTCGATCGGCGAAATCGGCTTCAGGTTGCGGCTGGCGAAGGCCTCGCCGCGCGCGCCGTCGGGGGCCGCATACCGGCCTTGCAGGCGATGGGGGGTCCGCGGATCGAGCGTGAAGTCGATCTTCCAGCCCTGCAGCCGGTCCCAGCGCGCGGCGGGCTGGTCGAAATCGACGTACAGCGCGAGGGCCCGGCCGCGAACGATGCCGTTGACGCGATGGGCTTGGTTCGGATCGTCGTGGAGATAGAACGTGCCCAGGCGCCGGTCTTCGAGCCGCCGCCCCGCTTCGTCCTTGAATTGGTTGTGGTCGAAATCCTTCTGCATCATGCCGGGCAGGTGGTAGACGTCCAAGGTGCCCGAATGCCCGCTCCATTCCAGATGCCAGCGGCCGATGAAGGACAGTTCGGGCCAGGGCTTGGGCGGTTCGACTGCCGAAACGTACGAAGCCCACTCGCCATATTCGAGGTAGCGGTATTCGATGCGCGTGAAGCAGTCGTTGGTGTCGTAGACGCCGACGTCGCCCCAACTGTTCTTGACGAGGAAATACGGATTTTGCGGGTCGGTGCGGTCGTAGCCGATCAGCAGCATGCGGTGCGGCCCGGCATCGCCGGCGGGCCCGGCGTATCGCCAGACGGCGCCGGAATAATCGCCGGCCATGCGGAAATCCCAGATGACCTCGTGGCCGCCGGCCAGCACGGCTTCGATGGCCGCGGGATTGCGGGCGTCGTCCTTGGGCAGCCACTCCACGGAACGGACCTGGTAATACCGCGGCGCGGACAGCGCGGAATAGGGCAGGTTCGCGGGATCGAGGTTGAAGCTGCTGACGGCGAACTGGTTGGCCCAGAAGGGGTCGTTCTTGTCGGCGTGCCCGCCGAGATCGTGCGGGCGGGGATTGTAGGGCAGGTATTTCTCCTCCGGAATCGCCAGCACCATGCCGGGAGCGCCGGATTCCACCGACATGGCGTGGTCGGACTGGATGCTGGTTTCCCGTTCCGCGGCGGTCGGCACGCGCATCGTCGTCGTGTACCACGGGCCGTTCATGGCGACGGTTTCGAGGAAAAAGAGCTGGCCCACGTAGTCCGAGAACAGCTCGGACAGATCGAGGTCGCCGCTGCCGGCCCGCTTGTAGGCGGCTTCCATGGCGGCCACCGTGGCATGGATGAAGCAGTTGCCGCGGCCCCACTGGTTCTTCACCGGCGTCTGCCAGCGGCTTAGATCGACCGCGGCCGGAAGCGCGAGGACGGGCGGAACCATCCACGCTGCGGCGAGCAGCAGCACGGCGCCGGCGATGGTCTTCGGCGAAGGGCGACGTCCGTGCATGGCGCAGCAAGCCTCATGGTTTCTGGAAGAACATCGCCTTGCCTGCGGGCGTCAGTTCGATCACCTGCAGATGCTTGGGATCGCTGAACGCGATCCGCGAACGAACGCCCTGCTTGGGGCCTTCGTTCATCTCGATCACGAGCACGTCGTCGTGGCCGGCCACCACGCTGTAGGCGAAGGGCCCGGCGGTTTCGCCCATCACTTCCATCGCGATGCCGTCGAGCGTGACGGACATCTTCATGCCCTGCATCAGATCGACCACCTGCTGTACCATTTCGGGCGCGGCGGCCTTTTGCTTCTGGAATTCGGGATCCTGCTCCAACGGCGCCACGTCGCCCGTCCACTGGCCCATGAACTGGAACGTCAACGCGCCGGCGCGGGCGGGATCGTTCTGCGCCTCGTCCTCGGCCGTGGAGGGCGCCGGAGCGGGTGCCACCGCCGGGGCGTCCGCGGCTGCGGCCGCGCCTTCGTCGGCCCACCGGAACAAATTTCCGTCCGCATCGATGCCGCAAAGGACGCCGTCGATCGCGAACAGGAAACGGAAGCCGGCTGAACCGGCCGTGGACAGCGTCCGGGTTCCGAGCTCCAGATGCGAGGAATAGAAATTGCCGTCCGTTTCCGCCGTGTAGAGGACGTAGCCGTGGACGGCGCCGGCCACCGTATTCGCCCAGGCGCCCGTTTCGCCAACCTGCTTCCACGCGCCGTCGGCCGGGTCGATGAGATAGACGGTGCCGCTCTTTTCGATGGAGGCGAGCTGATCGACCGCCGCGAAAAGGAACCGGGTGGCGGCGAAATCGGGATTGCCCACCTTGCGCCACGTGCCTGCCGCCGGGTCGGTGGCGTACAGCGCGCCAGAGCTTTCGACGGTGTAGAGCGTGCCCTCCAGCACTGCGCCCGCGATCGTGTTGGCCCAACCGCCGGTTGGCCCCGACGGTTTCCACGAACCGTCGGCCGGATCGATGAGATAGAGGCTGCCGTCCTTTTCGATGGAAACGAGCGACCCGCCGACGGCGAAGAGGAACGCGGTGTTGGCGAAGTCCGCGCCGCCGACTTGAGCCCACGCGCCGTCGGCCGGATCGGTCGCATAGAGCTTGCCGCTGGCTTCCACGGTGTAGAGTTTGCCGTCCAGCGCCGCGCCCGCGATCGTGTTGGCCCAGCCGCCGGCCGGTCCAACCGGCTGCTTCGCGAATTCGCCGGCCGTCGCCGCCGTGCCGATCATCGCCATCGCGATCCATCCCCTGAGCATCTTCATCGTGTTCTCCTCGGGCGTCGGACAGGCGCCGGTTTGTTCAAATCGATCTTTTCGCGCGCAGGAATCGCTCCATGGCCGCGAGGCCGTCGGGCGTGCCCATGTCGAGCAGCGGCGGCGGAATCGGAATGGCGACGAGGCGCCGCTGCGCGGCGAGCGCCGGGAAGACGTCCGTCTCGAGGGAAACCGCGCGCCCGGCGGGCAGGCCGGCGAGGACGTCCCGCGGCAGCAGGTAGAGGCCCGCGTTGACGAACCCGGCCGCGCGGTCGGCCTTCTCGCGGAAGGCGGTCACGAAACCGTCGGGATCGAACTCCACCGTGCCGTAGCGGCCGGCGTTTTCGATCGGGGTCGCCAGAATTTTTCCACACTGTGGAAACTTTTTTTCCACGGTGTGGAAAAATCCCTGCCCGGTTTTCCACAGCGTGGAAAAATCCAGTTTCGGCGTCAGCGAGTCGCCGTTGATCACGAGCACCGGATCGGAAACCAGCTGCGGCTCGACGTATTTCAGGGCCCCGCCGGTGCCGAGGGGCGCGGGCTCGCGCGAGAGGACGACGTCGAGTTCGTCGGCGGGCCGCGCGGCGAGATGGGCTTCCAGCACGTCGGCCAGGTGGCCGGCGGCGAGCAGGACGCGGACGACGCCGTTGCGCTTCAACCAGTCGAACTGCCATTCGAGGAAGGGGCGGCCGGCGACGGGCACCAGGCATTTGGGCCGGTCGGGAAATTGCGCGGCGAGGCGCGTGCCCTTGCCGCCGAGAAGGATGACCGCTTGCGGAATCACGGGGTCAGGATGCCAAGCGGCGGGGGGGATGTCAAACGGCGCCGGATGCAAAAGGAAAGGCGCGCGGCGAGGGCCGCGCGCCCGGGACGTCGTGGCGGACGCCGCCTACTTGAGCGCCTTGCGGATTTCGGCGGCGATCGCGTCGGGAGCGAGGCCGTAGGAGGCGTGGATCGTCTCGCGGCCGCCGTACACGTAGGAATAGGTGCCGGGATCGCCCAGGCCGAAGCGCCGCACGGGCAGCGCCGCGCCGCGGTCGGCCAGCATTTCGAGGACCGCCGAGCCCAGGCCGCCGGGGAGGAAATGCTCCTCCAGCGTGAAGAGCTTCGGCGCGGCCTTGATTTGCTTGACCAACGCATCGCCGTCGCAGGGCAGCTGGAAGAGATCGATCACGCCGACGTCGAGGCCCGCGGCCTTGAGCAGGTCGGCGACCTTGAGCGCCTTGTGGACCATGTAGCCGGTGGCGACGATCTGCGCCTGCTGGCCGGGGCGGAGGACCGCGAAGCCGGCCTTGAAGTCCAGCTTGGTTTCGCCGTGGACGTCCGGCAGGACCTGGCGGTCCAGGCGGACGTAGTTGGCGACGGGCCAGTTGCAGGACTGCTCGGCGACCGCGGCGGCCATGGCGGCGTCGCTGGTGCTGTGGAGGGTGAGGTTCGGGAAGGCGCGCATCACCGCGATGTCCTCGAGCAGGTGGTGCGTCGGGCCGGAATCCTCGTAGCTGAAGCCCGCGCCGACGCCGACGATGGTGATCGGAATCTTCATGATGGCGTTGTTGACGCGGGTGAGTTCGACCGGGCGGAAGACCGCGAACGGCGCGATGGCGTAGAAGAACGGGCGCTTGCCTTCGCGGGCGAGGCCGGAGGCGACCAGGATGCCGTTCTGCTCGGCGATGCCCACGTTGACGAACTGGCCGGGCAGGTCGCGGCGGATCCGGTCGAGGGCGGGGGCGCCCATGTCGGCGGAGACGATGACGATGCGCCGGTCCTGGCGGGCGATTTCGTAGATCTTGTTCCAGAAGGAATCGCGCTGGCTGATGGGATTAGGCATGGGGGGTGTTCCTTTCCAATTCGGCCATGGCCTGCTTGGCTTCGTCCCCGCCGGGGGCCGCGCCGTGCCACAGCGGCACGCAGGACATGAAATCGATGCCGGCGCCCTTGGTGGTGTCGGCGATGACGATGGTGGGGCCGGGGCGGCGGCGGGAGCGCAGCCCGTGCAGCGCGTCCATGAGCGCCTTGACGGACTGGCCTTCGACGCGGACGACGTGCCAACCGAAGGATTCCCACTTCTTCTCGAAGGGCTCGAGGGCCAGGAAGTTTTCGGTGAAGTCGAGCACGCACTGGTAGTTGCGGTCGAGGATGGCGACGAGGTTGTTCAGGCGCTGGTGGGCGGCGAACATCGCGGTCTCCCAGATGGAGCCTTCGTAGCATTCGCCGTCGCCAAGGAGGGTGTAGACCATGTGGTTCTTGAGGTCCATCTTGGCGGCGAGGGCCATGCCGGCGGCGAAGCCGAAGCCTTGGCCGAGGGAGCCGCAGGTGATTTCGGCGCCGGGCACGCTCTGCTGCAGATGCACGCCGAACTTGCCGTCCTTCTGGGCGAAGCCCTTGAGCTGGGCTTCGTCGAAGTAGCCGGCTTCGGCGAGGACGCTGTAGAGCATCGGGCTGGCCTGGCCCTTGCTGAGGATGAAGCGGTCGCGGTCCGCCCAGTCGGGCCGCTTGGGATCGTGGCGCAGGACGCCGCCGAAGTAGAGCACGGCCATGATTTCGGCGCAGGACATCGACGACGTCACGTGGCCGGTCTTGGCGCGGATGCAGGTGTCCAGGACCTTCTTGCGGAGGTCGTAGGCTTTTTTCTCGAGGAAGGCTATGTCGTTCATGGGGCTCCTGTCTCTGTCAGGCGACGCTTGATGGGGATGGATATCATCTTGTCCAAGTGGTCGCAAGTTTTCTGGCCGAAAAGGTCGCGGACGCGCGCGCGGTAGGCGGGATTCCGGAAGTAGGCGTCGAAGGCCCGGTCGCGGAACGCCTGCACCTGCGCGGCGGAAAGGTGCTCGGTGGGCAGGGGCTGCGTCCAGTAGCCGTGCTGGGAGAAGGCCTCCCAGCGGTCGGGGACGAGGCCGGCGGCCTTTGCGCGGCGGTAGAGGTCGGAGCCGGGATAGGCCATCACCGTGTAGAAGTTGGCGAATTCGCAGTTGAGCTCGAGCGCGAGGTCGAGGGTCTGCTGCATGGTCTCCAGCGTGTCGTGCGGCAGGCCGAACATGTAGTTGCCGATGACGTGGATGCCCGCGTCCCGGAAGGCGCGGATCGCGGCGGCGACGTCGCGCCGCAAGTTCTTGTTCACGTCCGCGCGCACGTCGGCGTTGCCGGACTCGATGCCGGGGCAGACCCATTGGATGCCGACCTTCCGCAGGCGCGGCAGCAGGTCGTCGAACACGTTGTCGATGCGGACGTAGACCCAGATGTTCATGTCGTAGCCGCGCTGCTCGAGCAGTTCGCAGAAGCGCGTCACCCGCGCGCGGTTCAGCATGAACAGCTCGTCGGCGAAGCGGATGTTGCGGATGCCGTGCTTCTGCACCAGCTCGTCGATCCAGCCGACGACGGTCTCCATGGACCAGTTCTTGATGCCGGGCTTGCCGAAGATGGTGTGGATGCAGCAGTAGTCGCAGTCGTGGGGGCAGTTGAGCGAGGTGTAGAGCGAGACGTAGGGGCTGCGGACGTCGACGAAGTCGGGCGTTTGGCTCTGCGCGAAATACTGGAAGCACTGCCAGTTGTGGGCGCGGTAGTTCTTCAGGGGCGGCAGCAGGTCCCACGCGTAGCCCGGCAGTTCCTGATCCAGGTTCTCGATGGGCTTGGGCGGCGCCGTGCGGGCCGCGCCGGTCGCGGTCCGGCGCCAGAGGCCGGGAATCGCTTCGAACGCGCCGCGGCCGTCGACCACATGGTCCAGCAGGCCGAGCAGGCCGTAGAGCCCTTCGCCTTCGACGACATAGTCGGCGGCTTCTTCGGCCAAGGTCTGCTCCGGCAGCGCGGAGGGATGCGTGCCGCCGAGGACGACGGGAATCTGCGGCGCCGCGGCCTTGAGATCCTGCAGCAGCGGCCGCACGACGGGCATCGTCTGCGTGGAGGCCGACGGATGGTGGCCGTAAACCAGCACCGCGATCAGCCGGGGCCGTTCCGCCAGCAGGCGGTCGCGGGTCGCGGCGTCCCAGCCGGAGACGTTCATGTCGTGGATCCGGACCGATCGGCCCCGGCGGCGGATGGACTCGGCCAGCAGGCCGGCCCACACGGGCACGTCCACCGCCGTGAATTCGCGGGCGAGATCCTGGTAGATGGCCTTCTGGTTGCCGGGATTGATGAATAAAATGTCCAGTGCCATGATGATGCGTCCGATTTTCCCATCAAAAGGGAAAACGGAACATACCCCAGAAAGGGCGCTTGGGCAAGTTCAATGCCGCCGCCTCAATGCCGAGGCATCTGGCGGGACTTGAGATAGGCGGCGTAGGTTTCGCGCAAACCGGCCGCGAAATCGGTTTGGGGCCGCCAACCCAGCGCCCGCAGGGGGGCGGCGTCGAGGCGCTTCAGCGGCGCGCCGTCGGGCTTGGAAACGTCGAATTCCAGCTGGCCCTCGTAGCCGACGACGGCTTTCGCCGCGGCGGCGACTTCCGCGATGGACAGATCCGCGTCGGGGCCGACGTTGATCGGCCCCGCCGCCGGGTCGTGGCGCTCGGCGAGGAAAAAGAGGGCGTCGGCCAGGTCGCGGGAGAACAGGAAATCGCGGCGGGGCTTGCCGGTGCCCCAGACGGCAACCGTGGGCACGCCTTTTTCCTTGGCCTCGTGCAGGCGGATCATCAGGCCCGTCGCCACGTGGGCCTGCTGGGGGTCGAAGTGGTCTTCGGGACCGTAGAGCGTCGCCGGAATCGCGGCGAAGAACCCCAGGCCGTGTTCCTGGCGGACGGCTTCGCAATGGACGAGGCCCGCGAGCTTGGCGGCGGAATAGGCCGCGTTGGTCGGCTCGAACGGACCGCTCAGGAGGCTGTCGATGCGCAGCGGCTGCGCGGCGTCGCGCGGATAGCAGCAGGAACTGGCCAGATACACCAGATGCGGCACGCGCAGGTGCGCCGCCGCGCCGAGCACGTTCAGCGCCACCCGCAGGTTCGATTCCAGCAGGCGCGCCGGATGCGCCTGGTTCAGGCCGATGCCGCCCGATTCGCCGGCGGTCACGAAGACGACGTCCGGCCGCGCCGCGCCGATGGCTTTTTCGATCGCCGCCGCGTTGGCCCAGCCCGCCGTTTCCGCGGCGGACAGCGTCGTGGCGGCCAGGCGGCGGCGCCGGGCTTCGGCGGCCAAGGCGGCGCCGGCCAAGGTTTCGCCGCCCGCGATCAGAATTCGGGCGCTGGTCAAATTCATGCGGACAGCGTATCATGGCCCAGATGAATGAGCAAAAGGAAACCGACCCGCCGGCCGCCGCCTTCCAGCGCGTGGCGCTGGTGAACGTGCGGATCGAGTCGCGCCAGCGGTCGCCCGTCGGCCTGCTGATGCTGGCCGCCTGCATCAAGGATCAAGCCCAAACGATCATCTTCGATCCCGATCCCGACGATGCGCAATTGACCGAGATCGTCGCGTTCCAGCCCGACCTCGTCGGCATCGGCTTCATGACCCAGACGCGGTTCCGCGCGCTGGAGATCCACAAGGTCCTGCGCGAGAAACTGCCGCAGGCGAAGTTCGTGCTGGGCGGCGTGGGCCCCACCGTCGAGCCCGACAAGACCTTCGCGCTGTTCCAGCCGGACGCCCTGGTCGTCGGCGAGGGCGAGAAGGCGCTGGTGGAAATCGTGCGCACGGGCGCGTTCGCCGGCATTCCCGGCGTGTTCATCCCGGGCCAGCCGTTCCGGGACGCCGAGGTGTTCTGGAACCTCGACGACTTGCCGCAGCCGGCCATCGAGTGCATGCCCGATTTCCACCGCTATCTCTGTCCGCCCGGCGGCATCCGGGGCAAGTGGTTCAAGTCCGGCACGCCGATGATCATGACCTCGCGCGGCTGCCCCTACCGCTGCACGTTCTGTTCGTCGCACCTGATGTTCTCGCGCAAGGTCCGGCGCCGCTCGGTCGGGCACGTGATGCAGGAAATCCGACGGCTCCACGACGAATTCGGCATCGACGCCATCTATTTCTTCGACGACACCTTCAACGTGCAGCGCGAATGGCTGAAGGAATTCTGCGCCGCGCTGGAAAACGAGCCTTACAAACTGACCTGGGGCTGCCAGATCCGCGTGAACCTGTTCGACGTCGAGATGGGCCGGATGATGCGCAAGGCCGGCTGCGTCCAGGTGGATATCGGCGTGGAATCGGGTTCGCCCAAGGTGCTCAAGGCCGTCCACAAGGACGAAACCGTCGAGCAGATCGAGAAGGCGTTCGCCGCCTGCCACGCCGCCGGCCTCGCGCCGATGGGCACCTTCCTCGTCGGCTGCCCCGAGGAAACCTGGGAAGACGTCGAACTGACCAAGGCCCTCCTGCGGCGCATCAAGCCGTCCTTCGCCGAATTCTTCTACCTGATCCCGTATCCGGGCTCCGAACTGTACCGGCAGGCCGTCGAGAACGATTGGATCGTGGACGCGTCCTACGAAGGCCGCGGCATGGTGGACCACCCCGTGCTCAAGATCAACTTCACCCTCGAGGAGCAGATCCGCATCCGGCGCGAGTATTTCCAGATGATGTCGTTCCGCAATCTCCGCGGCTATCTCTCGCCGGCGGTGCTGCTGAACGTCCTGGCCTCGGTGCGGCCGTGCATGGTGCGGGCGTTCCTCCGGGAATTCCGGAAGACGCGCAACCTCCGCGACGCCATGCAGGCCTACGTGCACGCCCTGCGCAACCATTCCGCGGCCGCCGCCGCCCGCCGGCGCCGCCCCGCGCCATGACCGGTTTCCAGATCCTGAATCCCGAGAACGTCACCCGGCGCCGGCCGCTCGTCGTCTATCTGCACCGCTACGCGCCCGAAGACGAGCGCATCCAGTTTTCGGGCATGGAAGCCCTGCTGCGCCACCTGCTCGAACGCTGCGACGTGCTCTATGTCGGCATGCGCGGCCACCTGCCGCCCGATCCGGAACTGCGGAAACGGCTGTGCCTCCTGCAGGTGCCCGGCGTCGTTGATCGCCGCAACGGCCGCGACAAGCTCCTCAAGCTGGGGCTCTACTACCTGCTGTTTCCTTGGATCCGCCGGAAGATCGCCGCGTTCAAGCCCGACGTCGTCATGTGCCGCGAACCGCTGCCGGTCCTGCCCGCCGCCATGTGCCGGCTGGGCGTGCCCGCCATGGTCGCGTCCGTCAGCGACCACTGGTGGGCGATCCTGCTCGGCTGGAATCCGCTCGGCCGGCGCCTCGCGCGCGGGCTGGAGCGGCGCGACGTCGCCGCGTGGAACCGCGCGCGCGCCCTGATCGTCGCCAACACCGAAGCCGAAAAGAACGTCATGCTCGGCCTCGGCGCCGATCCGGCCCTGCTGCGGATCATCAACACCACCAGCCCCGCCGGCGAATTCTTCGCCTGCGACGCCGCCGACGTCCGGCGCCGGCTCGGCCTGGGACCCGAACTCAAGGTGTTCGCCACCCACGGCACCATCCGTCCCGGCAAGGGCTACGGCCAGCTCGTCGGCTGGTGGCGGGACGTCGTCCGGGCGCATCCCGACTGGCGCCTGCTGGTCATCGGCGGGGCGGGGGGCGAGGCCTGGCTGCGGCACAAGATCCGCCAGGCCGGCATCGAGAAACACGTCGTCATGACCGGTTGGCTGCCCACGCACGCCGACGTCAACCGACACCTGAACGCCGCCGACGTCCTCCTCGCCCTGCGCCGCAAGTCCGAGGACAACGAAGGCATCATCCCCAGCGTGCTCTACCACAACCTCGCCACCGGCAAGCCCACCGTCGTGACCGGCCTGCCCGGCCTCGCCGAAATCGTGCGCGACCGCGTGGACGGCTACCTCTTCGCGCCCGACGACTTCGCGTCGTTCCAGGCGACGCTGGAACACGTCGTGGCCCACCCCGACGAAGCCGCCCGCGTCGGCCAGGCCGGCATCCGCCGCGTGGCCGAATGCTTCGACCCCGAACGCTGCGCCCGCCTCCACCTCGACGCCATCGAAGAACTCCTCGCGCGCCCCCGCCAGCCGCTCCGCGGCCCCCCATGCGGTTAGGCGCCGCTTGCGGCGCGTCGGCGCGCGCAGGGCATCAGGGCCCGAATTGTTTTCTGTTGTGTCGCAGATGGGGACGGATCGCCTCCGTCAGCAGCTGATGCCACAGCGTGAAACCGATGGCAAAAGCCGTCGCGCGCAACAAACGCCCGGCCCAAACGGGCATTTCGGCGAAAATGTGGCCGGGAGCCGTCAGCTGGCGAACGGATTCAAGAAGGGCGATGAAGACGGCAAAACCGATCCATGGCTTCAGGTGGGTGAATCCCATCCAGACATTTCGTCGCCAGAGCGCTCGCCGGTCGCGCGGGTCGAGGTCGGCCAGCTCGGGAATCGATTTCGTTGACCAATATATTTTCATGTGATCAGCCAACTTCACGGGTTGGGGTGCGTTTCCTCGGCGATGTCCGGCGCCGCCTCGTTTGTTCCGGCGTCCGCCGGTTGGGCGGCGGCGGCGTTCGGACTCCGCACGTCGATCAGAATGGCTTCGCGTTTCCACTGGCCGAAGTGACCGTACCCGAGCGTGGATTCCGGGCTGGCGTAGGCCCGCATCCGGATGGGGCCGTCGGGAAGCCGGGTTTCGTTGCCCAGATTCAGATGGAAGCGCTCGCCGGTCGCGCGGTCGATGAATTCGGATCTCTCGGATCCGTGTTCGTATTGGCCTTCCAATTCCTTGATGAGGTAGCCGAAATCCGCGGGCGACGTGGAAAATCCCGGCGCGCCTTCGTTCAGGGCCTTTTTCCCGGCGGCGTATCCCTTTTCCAGCGCCGCGTTCGAAAAGCCCCGCTGGACGTCATCCCGGCGCTCGCCGAACCGCCAGGCGTCGAGGAAGGCCATGCCATACGCGTCGATGAATCCATAGCGGCTTTGCTTGTCGTCGGGGAATTCCTTCTGGGCGGCCAGCACGGCGTCTTCCGCAAGGTGCAGGGGGATCGTTCGCTCCGGCCGGATTTGCGCGTTGGCTGCCACGGACGAAAGAAAAAAAAGCCCCAACAAGCATCCGCACTTCGCTTTCATTTCATCCTTTTCGGCCAACGCCGGCGTTCACTCTCGGCGCACGATGTGCGACTTGGAGGCGGAACGCCTTGTTGGGCCTTTCTTTTTAATCCTTGGCTCCAGCGGAATGCAACCGAGGTGCACTAATCGCTTGGTTACATCGTCATTGCCTGCGGGTATCCAAACAATGCGCAGGGCCCTTCGAAAACGAACGTTTTTCGCAGCGAGCGCCTCCATTCGATCTATGAAGGACGGGGCGTGACATCGGATAAAGTCTTCAAGTGGTCCGGCACCGATATCTAAAATCGTTTCCTTGGTGTCTGCCAATTCGAGCAAGTGCTGGAGTAGATCCCAGGCTTTTGCGGGGTGGCGCCAGCATAGATTCTGAGCTTTTTCATATGCCCACCAGTTGCGCTGAGATGCGACCCATGCCTGGGCAATCAGTTTTGGATTGTTTCTATTCATGTATTCACATGCCCAGCGTCGGCGGTTCGCCCCCGCGCCGCCTGCGGTGCGCCGTGGTGAAACGCATGGCTGGATTTCCGGGGTCCATCCGTCACTCGGATTCCGATTCAGATTGGTAGGGCAGATATTCCATGGGCCAGGCGTCGGGCGTCGATTCCATGCCTGCGGGGATGCGCACGACGGCGACGTTGGCGCGGTCCACGATCTCTTCCATCCGGAAGTTCGTCGGTTCGGCGTTGGTCGTATGGAAAATCATCAAGACCGTGCCATGGCACCTCGTTCCGGCGGTTTTGATCGCGTCTTCTATTTCTTGCAGCGATTTCTCTGAAATGGCAGTTCCGCCGGGGTCCATGAGGAAGTCGATGCGCGATCCATCGGCCCGCAACAAGGCGTTGGCATGGAGATGAAGCGCATCGCCTGAATATTTGGACAGCAACTCGCGTCGGCGATCTGCCGAAAAGGGGCGATCCCAGCCGAAACGCTCGCCGCGGCTTCGGATGAGCTCGTACAACTCGAGGCTGCCGTGGCAGGCCTCATCCATCCAGATGTGGTCCTGTTTTCCCCGGTAGGCGTCGACGTCTGCTCCGATGTCGAGAAAACGCTTGGCCTGTTGCACGTCGTCCCTGAGCAGGACCGAAGAAAACACGGAAGGACCATGGGGCGTCCCAAACACCCAATCCGGGCGGATTCTGGCAAGGTAGTCCGTGGCATCCTGCAATTGAAAAGCCATCGCGGATTCCAAGAGCGTTGGTTCTGGCCCCATGGGTTTGTACGCGCGGATGGCCCCCCACGCATCCTCGACGAATGCAAGAAAGTTGGTGTAATTGCACAAGGTGACATACCGGAGAAACGGCACCCCGTTCGTCACGTACGTGGAAAAGTCGATCTTGGGATGATTCCGGACGAATTCGATGAGCGACCGCTCTTCCGCCGGATCGTGAGCATAGAACGAGTCTTTGCCATAACCGGGGCCGACCATGCATAGGCACGCCAATGCAACGTGCGGCCATATGCGGGCATGGATGTGTCGGTTCTTATCAATTGAGGATTTAACCCAACGAATGATTTCCCGATAGTGCTCAGATGAAAAAATATATTTAGTAGCACGGTATTTCACCCCGATGTGATATGCCGCAACGAGGACAAGCAATATTATAATTGCGATGATGAATATCACGTGTCTCCTTTGTATGGCCAACGTCAGGGGGCAGCGGACCCGACACCTTGTGGAGGGTACCCTGGACCCGGTTGTTCAAAATCTTTATTATGTTGTAGGGGCTCTTCAGGGAAGAGTAGGTGGCCGTCGGCGCCGATTGCGAGGGGTCCGGATTCGGCCTGTAGTTCGCAGGAAATGTCGAGCCCTTGCTCCCAGGCGGTTTTTCGCACTTCCCGAAATATTGCGAGGCTGTCGGGGCGGACTAGGAAGCAGATGTATCGGGTGGCGGGATCGAAAGAGGCCAGATCGGAAATGCCGGCGGATTTGATTTGGTTGTTGGCCGAAACAGAGAGAAGTTTGTTGCTTTGGCAAAGAAAATAGACGGGTTCCCGTCCATTGGCTGGAACTTCGAGGGGGGTAGGTGCCAGCACGGTGATTTGTGATTGAGCGTCGACTTCGTCAATCATTCTCTGGGCCAACTTGGGCGCCCTTTGGGCCAGGATGGGCACAAGGACAGGCAACCATGTTTTGATTTCATTCAACTCGTCGCAGTCAAAAATGACAAAGGTGTTTCCGCCCTCGGCCTCCAGCCGGTCGATTAACGTTTCATAGGCGTTTCCCGGGGTATCTAGTTCATCACGGCTGACCGTCAAGTTGTCCTGGGTGAGAAGAATCCGGTCTTTCTGGATATCGATGACGTACCTTGGACTCTGGGGCTTAGGTTCGGGTTCGGCAGCAAAATGGGGTTTTGACATCTCTTCGTACGAAACAGGGCGTTCCGCTTCCCAAGGCTCGAAGCCGACGTCCACGGGATACTTCTGGACGATTTGACGCAGCTGTCGCTGAAATTTATCGCTGCCGGGCCGGAGAACCAAAATGAGACATCTTACTTTCCGGACGCGTTCGATGTCTTCCAGTAATTGTATGAATTCGTTTTCGGGAACGGTAAGCATTGAAGCCGTAATGACCGTGTTCTCAGGGCAAATAGTCGCTTGGTCGGGCTGGACATCCACGTACACGGGATCTTTCCTCAAGTTCATGGAAGAGGGATGTGGATGCCCCGCGAGTGCCAGGGTGGGTATTAGTGCCAGCCAGTGCCATTTATTCATTGTAGTGCAAGGGGTCTGAGTATCTGCCTGATCTTGTATCGCATCTTATATTTTGAACGTCAGCGTTCACCCTCGACGCACCTTGTGCGGAGTAGGGTGCAACGCCTTGAATCTCCTCTAAAGCCCCGGGTGGACAGGCAGGGCCTCTCCGCCCTGGTGCATAATGTAACGGGCTCACCGCTCGCGCGGGTCCTAATGCATGACACTCAGAGAGGAGAGGCACACGTGAAGTATTACACGACGACGACGGAATACAACTGCGGAATCGACCTGCATGCGGACCAGATGTACGCCTGCATCCTGGACCCCAAGGGCAAGGTCCTGGTCCACCGGAACATCCACGGCAACGACTTCGGGCATTTTCTGAAGCTGGCGGGGCCGTACCGGCACGACCTGACGGTGGTCTGCGAATGCACCTTCAACTGGTACTGGCTGGCGGACGCCTGCGCGGCGGCGGGGATCGAGTTCGTGCTGGCGCACGCGCTGTACCTGGCGCACATCCACGGGGGGAAGAACAAGAACGACCGCATCGACTCGGAGAAGCTGGCCCACCTGCTGCGGACGAACCTGATTCCGCCGGCCTACGTCTACCCGGCCGAGCGCCGGCCGATGCGCGCGCTGCTGCGGCAGCGGCTGAGCTACGTCTGGCGGCGGGCGGAGGTCCTGGCGCACGTCTCCATGAAACAGTCCGCCGAGGGGCTGGTCCCGGCCGCGAAGAGCGGCCACAACCGGGACGTCTGGGAGGAGCGGATCCTGGCGCAGTACGCCAACCCGCTGCACAAGTTCGGGGCGGAATGCGACATGGAGGTGGTGCGCGCCTACGACCGGCAGATCGACCGGCTGGACCTGGAGGTGGCCCGGCAGGCCAAGAAGCATCTGGGCCGGGACTACCACCTGCTGCTGACGGTGCCGGGAGTGGGGCAGGTGCTGGGACTGACGATCCTCTTTGAAATGGATGCGGTCGCGCGGTTCCCGACGGCGAAGGACTTCCTCAGCTACTGCCGGCTGGTGAAGGGCTCCGTGGCCAGCGCGGGGAAGGTGAAGGGCCTGACGGGCGGCAAGATGGGCAACGCTTATCTGCGCTGGGCGTTCGGGGAGGCCGCCGTCCTCGCCAAGCGCAGCCATCC
>Ga0209098_1002214_pt1 | contig 17346 bp, 19 predicted proteins | sample AD_JPNHW1_MetaG_FD_184429 | JGI IMG/M metagenome (GOLD analysis project Ga0209098, IMG submission 184429) | Active sludge microbial communities of municipal wastewater-treating anaerobic digesters from Japan - AD_JPNHW1_MetaG (SPAdes) (version 2) | ecosystem: Engineered > Bioreactor > Anaerobic... | reverse complement strand
GCCGACCTTGACGACGTCCTCGAGATCAAGGTCCTCTCCCTCGAGCCGGAGGGTATCGAGCACCGTTTTCTGCGCAAGCCCATTCAGGATCAGGCGGGTGGAGTCCGCCTTGGGGTCGCAGCCGACGATCATCATGTTCTTTCCCATTTCCGCGAGCGCCGCGACCGTGTTCTGGGTCGTGGTCGACTTTCCGATTCCGCCTTTGCCGTAAATAGCGATTTTACGCATCCTGCCTCTCCTGCGAATTTTGTGTCAGGTTTTTCAGCCTGCTGTGCTTAGCAAAGCAAAAAGCGTGCCAGGTTTCGAGGAGACGCGAGAAAAAAGAATATCTCTTTATCCGTTATGCACTTCTTTGAAAAAGGCGCGGCATCGTCACACTTTACCGCAATGGTTCATCCGACATTTTCGTTATTTTTACGGTAGGCTACGCGACATTTCTGTAGGGATGGGGGAGGAGTTAAGAAGTACTTGGTTTGCATTATTGACAAAATATACGGACTTAGCCATATTTATCGCATAATTATGCAGAAAGACCTGGATCTTTATCGACGGGTCATCTGCATTCCGTATCCGTCGCGCAAAGTTCCAGAAAAGGAGCATTCGTGACCGATACGCGACCCGTTTCACTCACCCCAAACACGGACTCGAATTGCGCTCGTCGGACAACCGAGCAGGAACTCATAGAACTGAGATTGCTGTACGATATCGGAACGATTCTCGCGGAAACCCTTGACGTCAAGGAAGTACTGACTGACGTTCTGGCGACGATCGCACGCCACATAGGAATCTTGCGCGGCACGATCACCATACTGAATAGGAATAACGACGACATCGCCATCGAGGAAGCCTGGGGATACGACGCGAAGGAAATCGAGCGCGGTCACTATCGTCCCGGCGAGGGAATAACCGGCCGCGTCATCGAGACCGGAACGCCGATCGTCGTGCAGCGGATCGCCGACGAGCCGCTTTTCCTCGACCGAACCCGCGCTCGCCAAGGATTGAATACCCATGACATGTCCTTTGTCTGCGTGCCGATCAAGTCGGGGTCCGAAATCATCGGGGCGATCGGCGTCGATCTCCCGCATAGCACCCAAGCGGCGCTCAATTCGTTCGTCCGTCTGTTCCTGATAATCGCCATGTCCATAAGCCAGGCGGTCCGCCTTCGGCAGATGACCCAGGAAGAGCTCGAAAGGCTCAAGACGGAAAACCTGCGCCTCCAGGACGAACTGACGACGCGCTATAAACCCGATAACGTGATCGGGAACTCGAAGATCATGCGGGTTCTCTATCGGGAAATAGAGCGCGTGCGGGGGACCAACGCGACGGTTCTGTTGCTCGGCGAAAGCGGCGTCGGAAAGGAAAAGATCGCGCACGCGATACACTATGGGTCGCCCCGCGCGGGGAAGCCCTTCATTAAGGTGAACTGCGCGGCCATTCCGGAGAACCTCATCGAGAGCGAGCTCTTTGGGCACGAAAAGGGCGCGTTCACCGACGCCGTGAGCCTCAGAAAGGGGCGCTTCGAGAACGCCGACTGTGGCTCTATATTCCTCGACGAAATCGGCGAGATGCCCCTTGGCGCGCAGTCAAAATTCCTGCGAGTTCTGCAGGAACGCGAATTCGAGCGCGTCGGGGGAACCGAGACGATACACGTCAACATTCGCGTGATAGCGGCGACGAACCGCGACCTTCCCGAGCTGATCAAGCAGGGCAAATTCCGCGAGGACCTTTATTACCGCCTGAACGTCTTTCCCCTCGTGGTCCCCCCCTTGCGCGAGCGAAAGACCGACATCCTGCTCCTCGCCAACCATTTCGCGGAGAAATTCTCCAAGGAGCACGGGAAGGAAATCCGCAGCATCGCGACCGAGGCGATTACCCTGCTGATGGAATACGACTGGCCGGGGAACGTCCGCGAACTCGAGAACTGCGTCGAGCGCGCGGTGATACTCGCGGACGGGGGTACGATACACGCGTATCATCTGCCGCCGAGCATCCATTCGGTCGAGCGCGGACAACCCGAACGGTCGGGGTCGCTGACGGAAATGACCGAGAGTTTCGAGCGCGCGATCATCAAGGAAGCGCTTGAGCGTAACGGGGGCAACGTCGCCAAAACCGCCGAAGGGCTTGGCGTTACCGAGAGAATTATGGGTCTGCGCGTCGCGAAATACGGGTTAAGGGACAAAGGACGTCCATGACCGCGAGGCGCGCCGTAAAGGAGATGATTATGGCCATGAGCGATGCGATGGGGTTTCTGACGCAATGCAGGATTAGCTCGAATTTTCGGAAGCGGCTTTACGGCGAATCCGGGGACGCACGGGGCTTTGTCGGGCAAATCGCCGGCACGGGTTACCGGTTCTCCGACGCCGAGATAGCCGACGCGCTGAGGGCGCTACAGCTTCGCGCGAGAGACGAGTTCGAGGCGGACGAGATAAGGGAACTCGGCCAGTGGTATCGTTTCATGAAAGGCGAGGACGCCTCAGTCTCCGGCGGCTCGCCGCGACCGACCGACGGCGCGGTACCGCCGCTCGACGGCTGTTCCCCGGCGCAATGCTCGAGTTGCTCGCTATGCCGCTAGCCTGCGTTCCCGATTCTCCCTGGCGCTTCGCGATTCGCGAAGCGGTTCCGGGCGATGAGGCGCTTGCGCTTTCCTTCGTCCGGCGCCTAGCCGAATATGAGCGGCTTGCCGACGGGGTACGCGCGACCGAGGCAAGCCTCAGAAGCGCGCTCTTCGAGCGACGGTACGCGCGCGCCGCATTCGCGATGGGCGAAACGGGAAATCCCTCGCGGGAAATCGGGATCGCGATCTGGTACTACGGCTATTCGACGTTCAGGGGCGCGCCCATTCTCTATCTTGAGGACCTCTACGTTGACGCCGCGTGGCGCGGGAAAGGCGTCGCGACGCGTCTCTTCGCTTACCTGCGGGACAAAGCTCGCGAGGTCGGTTGCGATAGGATTGAATGGAGCGTGCTTGGATGGAACGCGACGGCGAAGGATTTTTACCGATCGCTTGGAGGGAAGCATAAAGGGGATTGGGAGCCATTTTGCCTGGATCTCCGATGACGGCGTTTTCATAGGGTAACTGCCCGGCCTTGTTTGACAGAGTCCTCATTATTCAGTATATTATCAGTAATAATTACTGATGGAGGCGCTGGTCGACGCAACACAAAACAACGAACGGCGCTCTTAACGCTTCTTAACTCAACAAAAACCCATCCTTCCGCATCATGGCTCTATGAGCGGTTACGGGAAGAATACCCCGAGATAAGCCTTGGCACGGTATACCGTAATCTTTCGGTGCTCGCGGACGAGGGGCGGTTGCTCGTGCTGCCGACCGCGGGAGGCATCGATCGGTTTGACGCCGATACCAGCGAGCACTATCATGTACAGTGCGAGCGATGCGGCCGCGTCGATGACGTGCCGCGAGACGAATCCACGCTTGGCGCGGGCGTATGCGACGACGCCGCCGCGCGCGCGACCGGCTACCGGATAACCGGCCATAGTCTTTTTTTCTTCGGCATTTGCCCGGACTGCCTCGCGCATGCTCGGGAAAAAATAACGCGTAAAATCGGAGGACAATGATGAAAGCGCTCAAAGGATCCCAGACGGAAAAGAACATTCTCGCCGCGTTTATCGGCGAGTCCCAAGCCCGCAACAAGTATACCTACTGGGCGAGCAAGGCGAAGGATGAGGGCTTTATCCAGATTCAGCTGATTTTCCTCGAGACCGCCGAACAGGAGAAGGAGCACGCAAAGCGACTGTTTAAGTTCCTCGAGGGCGGCGCAGAGGTCAACGCCGGCGCTGGCGGGCACGCTGGGTACATCGGGACGACGCTCGAGAACCTCACGCAGGCCGCGGGCGGCGAGAACTACGAATGGCAGCACATGTATCCCGATTTCGCGAAGGTCGCGCGCGAGGAGGGATACGATATCGTCGCCGCCGTGATGGAGAATATCGCGGTCGCCGAGAAGCAGCACGCGAAGCGCTATGAGGCGATGATGAAGCACATCAAGGATAACGACATGTGGGTGCAGGAATCCCCGACCACCTGGCGTTGCATCAATTGCGGGTTTATCTACGTCGGAAAGGAAGCGCCGAAGGCCTGCCCCGCGTGCGCCCATCCCCAGGGTTACTTCGAGCGGATCGCCGAAAACTGGTAATCGCCTTCCCAAAGATCGCTTATTATGGAGTTTATCGCGCGGCTAAGCGGTTGGCCGCGCGTTTTTTTTGCTCATTCCCTTCTATAAATATGCTATAATCCCTCAAATACCCTGGCGGGTAGCAAATAATAAACAATAAGGAGTTTTCATGTCGCGCCCAATTATTCAGGTCGACCAGAAGGTCGGCCTCGTCAAAGGCTTGCCCTTAAGCTTCCAGCACCTTTTCGCGATGTTCGGGGCCTCTATCCTCGTTCCGATGCTCTTCGGCATCAATCCGGCGATCGTTCTTCTCATGAACGGCATCGGAACCATGATTTACCTCGTTATCTGCAAGGGGAAGGCTCCCGCGTTCCTTGGCTCGAGCTTCGCGTTCCTCGCGCCGACCTTCGCCGTTCTCGCGGCAATGGGCGGTATCGCGGCAGGTGCGTTTAACTACGCCCTCGGCGGGTATGTCGTCGTCGGCGTTTGCTTCATGATCGTCGCCGTCATCATCAAGTTCGCCGGTACCAAGTGGATCGACGTGGTGCTCCCTCCGGCTACGATGGGCCCGGTCGTCGCCCTCATCGGTCTTGACCTCGCCGGAACGGCCGCCAAGAGCGCGGGGCTCCTTCCCGAGGCGGGCGCCGCGATGGACGTCAAGGTCGTCGCCGTCTCGATGATCACCCTCGCCGTCGCCATCTTCGGCAACGTCCTGTTCCGCAAGTTCTTCGCGGTCATCCCGATACTCATCGCGATCGTCGTGGGTTACCTTACCGCGGTCGCGTTCGGGCTCGTTGACCTTTCCGGCATCGCGAAGGCGCCGATCTTCGCGCTCCCCAACTTCAGCTTCCCGAAGTTCCAGATGGATATGATCCTGATCATCCTCCCCGCCGCGCTCGTCGTCATCAGCGAGCACATCGGGCACCTCATCGTCACGGGGAACATCATCGGCAAGGACCTCACCAAGGATCCGGGGCTTCACCGCTCGCTCTTCTCCGACGGTATCTCGACGACCCTTTCCGGCTTTATGGGCTCGGTCCCGACGACCACTTACGGTGAGAACATCGGCGTCATGGCGATCACCCGCGTCTACTCGGTCTGGGTCATCGGCGGCGCCGCGGTCCTCTCGAGCGTCCTCGCGTTCTCGGGCACGCTCTCCGCGATCATCATGTCGATCCCCGGCCCGGTCATGGGCGGCGTCTCGTTCCTTCTCTACGGCGTCATCGCCGCGAGCGGTATCCGCCTCATCGTCGAGCAGAAGGTCGACTACTCCAAGGCGAAGAACCTCTGCCTCACGGCGGTCGTGCTCACCGTCGGGGTGTCCGGCGTCAAGGTTCCCGTCGGGCTCGCCTCGCTTTCGGGCATGTGCCTCGCGACGATCGTCGGCATGGTGCTTTCCCTCATTTTCTGGGTTCTCGAGAGCCTCAAGCTCACGAACGATTTCGATTCCGCGAAGTGATTCGTAGCGCGGTAAACGATTGACGAGCCGCTCGGCGCTTTTCGCGTCGGGCGGTTTTTTTTATGCGTCGGGCGCTTTAGTTACGTGTTGGGTATTTCCGTGGAGTCCTCGACGAGAAGGTCCTTCGGTCCCGATGCGAGCGCTTCCATCATGCGCCGCTTCGCGTCGGGCGAGTCGCGGGTAAGCTCGGCGATCCGCCTCCGCATTTCCTTGCGTGCCGAGTTCTCGCCGTAGTCGCAGGTACACGTCGTTTTAAGGATGCCGACCTCGTCGGCGTATTTGATGATTTGCTTTTCCTCGAGATAGGCGAGCGGCCGGATGAGGGTTACCGGGTACTTCGCGTATTTGAGCCTGATCGGCATCGCGAGTAGCTTCCCCGAGTTCAGCATGTTCATCATGAAGGTCTCGAGGATGTCGTCCATGTGGTGGCCGAGGGCGATCTTGTTGAAGCCGTTCTCTATCGCGTACTTGAGGAGTTCCGTCCGACGCTGCGTCGAGCACCAGTAGCAGTTCATCTTGCGGCCTTCCTTGAGCCGCGCGATGACGGGGACTTCGATCTCGCGATACGGGATGCCCCATGAGGCGAGGTTCGTCGCGAGGGCTTCGCCGTCGAAGCTATTCGGGAAATCCGCCTTGATGTGAATCGCCTCGAGTTCGTAGCCGATTTTGAGCGCGCTCCTCGCGGACGAAAGCGCCCACGCGAGCACGGTCGAGTCCTTGCCGCCCGACGCTGCGACGAGAATCCTATCGCCTTCTTCTATTAAACTGCGCTCGAGCGTGGCCTTGACGACCATCTTCCTCACGACCTGCTCGGCCGAGGCGCTCCTGAAAAAACGTCCACCCATATCGGTCGCGAGTATAGCCGATTTTCCGCCGGTTGATAAGGCCGCCGAGCGCGGGCGTTAACTTCCCGAGCCGTCGTAGGCCTTGAGTCCGCGATAGAAAACGGCGCGGGCGAGGAGCGCGAGCCAGAGGGCGACGAGGGGCGAGGCCCAGGCGAAGACGCCCCACCAGGCTTTGTCAAAGAGCCAGACGGCCGGGATGTAGCTGATGAACGCGTAGGGGACGACGAAGATAACGAAGGCCTCGATAGCCTTGCCGAATATCGAGGTCGGGTATTTCGCGAAGTCCGCGAGTTGGTAGACCATGAGCGGGAAGGCGTTGCTGGACGCCTTGAGCCAGAAGGCCGAGCAGTTCGCGGCGAACGAGATCGCCGTCCTGATCACGCACGCGGAGACGATGAAAAGCGGTATGAAGACGACGCGCGCGGCGGTCCACGCGATGTGCACGTGTGCGAGCGACGCGGTGAAAAGGACGGCGCCGAGCGCCATGTTCCCGATGCCGTGTATCCCCATCGTGAAGGTGAGTATCTGGAGGATGGGCGAGACGGGGCGGAGGAGCATGCGGTCCAGTTCGCCTGTGTTGACGAGAAACGTGATTTGCCACGCGCCCTCGAAGGCGAACGAGACGAGGCCCTCCGAGATGAAGATCGCCGAGAGCATGAAGATGATCTCCCACTCGGTCCATCCCGCGATCGACGGAATCTTGGAGAAGAGGACGGTGAGGAAGAGAAAGCCGAGCGTCTGCATGGCCGCGCCCGCGACGAAGAGGATGAGCGAGTCGAGCTTGTACTCGAGCTTGATCTTGGTATTCTGCGCGAGAAAGCGGAAGAAGAGTTTGACGGTGCGTAACGGTCTCATGCTCAGCCTCCCTGAATCGTGACTTTGCGCATCGCGCGCGACCAGACGAACCGCGCGATGAACCAAAGCGCGACCGCCCACGCAGCGCCGACGGCGAGCGCCCGCGCGAGCTCAACGCCCGCGAGTCGACCGGTGAACGCGCTCGCGGGAACCCAGACGATGCTCTTGAACGGAAGCCAGTCCGCGGCTCCCTTAAGCCAGAGCGGGAAGAAGCTGAGCGGTATGAGCGCGCCCGAGAAGAAGTCGGTGAGCCCTTTCCTGAGCCAGGAGATTCCCATGAGCGAGTTAGTCCAGAAGCACGCGAGGCTGAAGACGTAGACGAGAAGGAACTTCGTCGCGAACGCGATGGCGCACGCGAGCGCGAACGCCGCCCATGAAACCGCGTCGGGCGGGAGCACCCCCGGGCCGGTCGCGAGCGCGAAGCCGAGGCACGCGACGCCGACGAGCGCCCCTTCGCTCAGGCAGTTGCCGAGCGTGATCGCGAGGCTCCCAAGCTGGTAGTCGGCGGGCCTGAGGAGCTCGACGGCGATGTTCCCCGTCCTGATCTGGCGCGAGATGCGGAACTCGCTCGAGCCCGAGATGAGCGCGCTCATGAAAAGCGAGATGATGAGGTACGTTTTCATCTCGGCCCATTGGTAGCCACCTACCTCGGACTTCCCCGAGAAGACCGCCATCCAAATGAGGAAGATGACGAGATAGGTGACGATAATCGAGATCATGTTCACCGCGTACGGGATGCGGTAGGCAATCGTTTCCTGAAAGGCGAGCGACGCATAGCGCCGGTATTTTCTGATCGCTTGTCTCACTTTTGTTTCCGCTCCCGCTTTTCGCCGCGTGCTGCTTTATCGCTGCGTGCTGCTTTATCGCTGTGTGTTGCCTTTTTGCCGCGTGCTGATTTCTCGCCGCGTGCTGACTTCTCGCTGCGTGCTGCTTTATCGCTGCGTGCTGACTTTTCGCCGCGTGCTGACTTTTCGCTGCGTGCTGCTTTCTCGCCGCGTGTTGCCTTTTCTCCGCGCGAAGGATCCGCTTCCGCGTTCGCGCCACCTGAGCTTGCGTCGCCCGATTCCGTGAGGTCGAGCTTTCCCTCGTATACGCCCTTGATGACGCGCTCGATGTTGGGCTCGTCGATGCGGAAATCGATTACCTCGCCCGCCTCGATCGCGAGGGTGACGACGTCGCGCGCGGAAAGCGCGAAGCGGTCGAACTCAACCGATAGCGCGCGGTCCTCGCACGCGATCGCGCGGAGGTTGGGGTTGCGCTCGAGCTTTTTCGCGAGGATAGCGCCGCCCGAGGCGAGCCTCAGGTGCATGGTCCTTGTCTTGACGCAGAGGTCGAGCAGGGTCTGGAGCTTCCCGTCGTAGATGACGGTGCCGCGGTCGATGATGACGAGCCGTCGGCACACGTCGCGGATGTCGTCGAGGTCGTGCGAGGTAAGGAGGATCGTGACGCCGCGCTCGGAGTTGACGCGCGCGAGGAACTCGCGGATGCGCTCGCGGACGGCGACGTCGAGCCCGATGGTCGGCTCGTCGAGGAAGACGACGGCCGGGTCGTGGAGGAACGAGACGGCGAGGTCCGCGCGCATGCGCTGCCCGAGGGAAAGCTTCCGCGCGGACATGTCCATGAACTCGGCGAGGCCGAGGACCTCGGTGAGGTACGCGAGGTTGTCGCGGTAGCGCGCGGCGGATATGCCGTAGATGTCGCGGATGAGCGTGAACGACTCGCGCACCGGGATATCCCACCACAGCTGCGTGCGTTGCCCGAATACGACGCCCATGCGCTTGGTGTTTTCCATGCGGTCGCGGTAGGGGTCCATCCCGTTGACCGTCACCGTGCCCGCGCTCGGCATCAGAATGCCGGTGAGCATCTTGATCGTCGTCGATTTGCCCGCGCCGTTCGGCCCGACGTACGCGACTGTCTCGCCTGACTCTATGGAAAGGTTTACGTCGCGTACCGCGTTGATCTCGCGGTATTCCGGTTTAAAGAGGTGCTTGACGGCGCCCGCGAGCCCCGCTTCCTTGACCGCGCTTGTGTAGGCCTTGCAAAGACCTTGTGCCTCGATTATAGCCATGGGAAAAGTATAGCGAAACGGCCTTTCAAGGAGAAGCGCGAGAGAAAAAAAAGTGCGGGCGTTCCGCGATTCGGCGTCGCGCCGCGGCTTGGGGTGACTAAATCGCGAGCGGCGCTTTTTGCTCGGAGGTTGTCTTTCCTCGCGCGGTCGCAGTATCGCGAGCGGCGGCGGTATTCGCGTGCGCGAGGCGCGGGGCCCAGTCGCCGTCGGAGCATCCGTTCGGGCACGCGATAAACTCGACGACCGGCTTTTTTGCGTCGCGCGGCGCGGGGGTCGCGCCATTCGCCGAAAGCTCATCGAGATACGAGCGCATGACGGGCGCCGTCGCGACGACCTCGACGCGGCCCGTGGCGCACGCGTCCTTGCAGCAGCCGTCGTCGCACGAGCTCTCCTCGATAGCGAACGAGCCAATCTCGAGACCGAGGCGAGCGAGGATCGCGGGGAATATCGTGTAGAGAGGGACGAGGTAATCGACGTAGGGATAGCGCTCGCCTTCGGGCCCTTCCTTGCGCAAGAGGGCCTTCGCGCGCGATGAGCACGGCGATACCCAAAAGAGCGTCGCGTCGGGATGACGCGCGCGCGCGGCGAGCGCGGTGCGGTCAGCTGGCGGCATTGACGTCGTCATGTCGCGAAAGGTCCGCGGGAATTCATCGGCGATGAGTTCTCGCGCGTCGGGGCAGGCGGAAAAAAGCACGGTTCCGTTTTTTTCGTGTCGCGCTTCTCGTTCCAAATTATCGATAAAATCGTATTTATTAAACGAGATCGTCCATAGCTCGCTAAAGCCAAGCTCGATGAACGCGCGCTCAAGATCTTCCTTCGTCGTGCGCGAGCCCATGATATCAAAGAGCGCGGGCGACACGAGCGCGATGGGGCGCGAGACGGTTTGCAGCATAAAAGGGAAATCCGGCGAATACTCGATAACGGATTGCGCGGCAGGCGGGATGTGATGCATAGCGGCTTGAGTATGTCGACCTTACCGCGCAGTGTCAATATATTGCCAAATAGGGAGTTCGCTGGTAGAATAGGGCGCTTCTCAATAAGGATGTACGTAGATGGATTTGCCGTTGTTGCTTGTCTTGCTGCCCCTTGTGTGCGGCATCGTCGTCGCGAGTATTAAGGCGTTCAATGTCCGCAAGTACTTCGTATTTGCGTCTTCGCTGTTGCTCGCAATCGTGTCCATTGCCTGCGTCGTAAAATACGCGAAGAGCCTACCGGTTCGAATCTCGTATGACGCGGAATGGATCCAGCCCCTGATGCTTGGCCTTGAGCTCTTTATGGCGGGCATGGTCGCGTTCCTCGCGATCAAGTACAAGAAGAAACTCGCGCTTGTCCTTGCGTTCGCGCAGGTCGCGCTCGCGATCTTCTTCGAGGTCCGCTACGGGGAGTCTATTCCCATCCATACCGACATCGTGATCGACCAGCTGACCATCATCATGCTGCTCATCGTCGGTATCGTCGGCGGTCTCATCGGCGTGTACGCCACCGGATACATGAAGACCTATCAGGAGGAGAACCCGGACGTGCCCGATCGCCGTCGGTATTTCTTCCTCGTCCTCTTCGTCTTCATGTCCGCCATGTTCGGCCTCGTGCTTTCGAACAACATCCTCTGGATGTATTTCTTCTGGGAGATCACCACGGTGTGCTCGTTCCTCCTCATCGGGTATTCCCGAACCGAGGAAGCGGTGCGCAACTCCTTCCGCGCGATCGTCATGAACCTCGCCGGCGGGCTCGCGTACATGGGGGCGATCATCGTCCTCGCGAACGACGGCGGCATCCTTGAGTTCGACCGGCTCTCGTCGGTCCCTCCCGTGTTCCTCGCGATCCCCCTTACCCTGCTGTGCGTCGCGGGCTTCACCAAGGCTGCCCAGCTTCCCTTCTCGTCGTGGCTTCTCGGCGCGATGGTCGCCCCGACTCCGATATCGGCGCTCCTTCACTCGAGTACGATGGTCAAGGCGGGCGTCTACCTCTTCCTTCGCATAGCGCCGCTCCTTTCATCCTCGATGCCCGGCTACCTCACGGCGTTCGTCGGCGGGGTGACGTTCCTCGTCGGCGCGGTCCTCGCGATATCTCAGCGAAACGCCAAGCGCGTGCTCGCGTACTCGACCATATCGAACCTCGGCCTCATCGTGGCGTGCGCCGGAATCGGCACCTACCAGACGATCTGGGTCGCGCTCTTCCTGACGATATTCCACGCGGTCGCGAAGTCGCTCATGTTCCTCTCCGTCGGCACCGCCGCGGCCGGCATGGGCACCCTCGAGATCGAGGGCATGCGCGGGCTCATCATCAAGATGCCCCGCATCGCGCTCATGATGCTCGCCGGTATCTGCGGCATGTTCGTCGCCCCGTTCGGAATGCTCATCTCGAAGTGGGCGGCCATGGAGGCGCTCATCAGCCTCAATAACATGGTCAGTCCCGTCATGATCATCCTGATCGCCTACGGCAGCGCCGCGACGATCTTCTTCTGGACGAAGTGGATGGGAACGATCATCCGCGAGCGAAACCCGCACGCGAGATCCGGCCTCTACGAGCACCACGTCTCCGGCGAGGAATACGCTTCCATGTTCATCCTCACGGTGATGACCATCCTCACCTGCGTGCTCTTCCCGGTCATCTCGAGCTTCGCCGTCGAGCCCTACCTCGTCTCGACCTACGGCCACGCGTTCGGGCTGAGCAGGAGCAACGTGTTCATCATGATCATCATGATCTGCATGCTGATCGTGATCCCCGCGCTCCTCATCGCGGTTCCGTGGAGGAAGAAGGTCACGATGGGCACTGCCTACATGGGAGGCCGCACGGTTACCGAGGCCCTGCACTTCGAGGGCTCGGCGGGCGCCGACAAGCAGGTCCAGGTCCAGAACTACTACCTTACCCGCTATTTTGACGAAAAGCGCATACTTCCCGTAGGCATCATCGTCTGCACGATCCTTCTTATGGTCATGGGGGGAATATCACTGTTATGACAACGCAACTTTACGTAGCGATCGGCTATGTGCTCTTCGCTCCGATAATCGGCGGCCTCATGGCCGGAATCGACCGTATCATCACGGCGCGCATGCAGGGACGCAAGGGTCCGCCCCTTCTGCAGCCCTTCTACGACGTGTTCAAGCTTTTCCAGAAGCAGAACATCCTCGTGAACAGGCTCCAGCTCCCGTTCGTCGTGTGCCACGTGATCTTCGCGATCTTCACCGGGTTTCTCTTCTTCCAGGGAAGCGACGTCCTGCTCATCATCTTCGTCCTGACGCTCGCGGGCGTTTTCCTCGTCCTCGCCGCGTACTCGACGGGCTCCCCGTTCAGCGCCGTCGGCGCCGAGCGCGAGCTTCTCCTGATGATGGGCTACGAGCCGATGCTGATCATCGCGCTCGTCGGCATGTACGAGGTCGCGGGCAGCTTCGACATGTACAAGATCATGAACGCGCCCGTGCCGGTCGTGCTCTACCTTCCCGGGATCTACCTCGGGATCGTGTACATCCTCGCGATCAAGCTCAGGAAGTCGCCGTTCGACCTGTCGACCTCGCACCACGCGCACCAGGAGCTCGTCAAGGGCATCACCTCGGACATGGGCGGCGCGACGCTCGCGCTCACCGAGATCTCGCACTGGTACGAGACGGTGTTCCTCTACGGGTTCCTCTTCATCTTCTTCGGGGCGAACCCGATCGTCGGCGCGGTCGGCGTGATCGTGACGTTCCTTCTCGAGATCGCGATAGACAACGCGGTGGCGAGGGTTAAGTGGGAGTTCATGCTTTCGTCGGCATGGCTCGTCGCGCTCATCATGGGCGCGGGAAACCTCATCCCGCTCTTTCTCATAAACCGGGGGTAATATGGCATTCTTCAAGAAATCACCCTGGCTTCTCCATTACGATGCGTCAAGCTGCAACGGCTGCGACATCGAGGTGCTCGCCTGCCTGACGCCGATGTACGACGTCGAGCGGTTCGGCTGCATCAACACGGGAGATCCCAAGCAGGCGGATATATTCCTCATCACGGGCTCGGTTAACCACCGGAACGCCGCGATCGTCAAGAACCTCTACGACCAGATGCCCGAGCCGAAGGTCGTCGTCGCCGTCGGAATCTGCGCGTACTCAGGCGGCGTCTTCGCCGACTGCTACAACGTGAAGGGCGGCGTCGCGAGCGTGATCCCCGTCGACGTGTACGTCCCCGGATGCGCGGCGAAACCCGAATCGATCATCGACGGCGTCGTGCAGGCGCTCGGCGTGCTTGAGGAAAAGCACAAGGCGTTCCGCGCGAACCGAAAGGGCTCGGGCGGCAAGTACGAGATAAGCGACAGCTATTCGGCGGAACCCGCCGAGGCCGCGCAGCCCAACGCCGAGGAGGCACATCATGCGTGAACCGATCGGAAAGCAAGAACTCATAACGGTCGAGAAGTCATGCGTGCTCGAGGAAGTCATGCGACTCGCGTCCCTCGGGATGCGCCTCGTCCAGATCCTCGCGGTGAGCACCGCGAAGGGAACCGAGATGACCTATTCCTTCGGCAAGGACTTCGACCTCGTGAACGTCCGCTGCGAGGTCGCCGCGGGCGAAAGCCTCGCGAGCATCACGCCGGTATGGCGCGGCGCGTTCCTCTACGAGAACGAGATCAGGGACCTGTTCGGCGTGAACATCGAGAACATCTCGGTCGACTACAAGGGAAATTTCTACACCGTCGCGAAGAAGCAACCCTTCGCGGTTAGGTCCAGCGAGCAAGGCGGCGCCATATGAAAGAATGCACGATAATCCCGTTCGGCCCTCAGCACCCCGTGCTCCCCGAACCGCTTCACTTTGACCTCATCCTGAAGGACGAGACGATCGTCGACGCGGTGCCGCAGATCGGCTACATCCACCGCGGGCTTGAGCTTCTCGTCGAGAAGCGCGAGTACCAGGACTACGTGTTCGTCGCCGAGCGCGTGTGCGGCATCTGCAGCTTCATGCACGGCATGGGCTACTGCATGGCCGTCGAGGACATGATGAAGATCTCCGTCCCCGAGCGCGCCCTGTGGCTCCGCACCTTCTGGAGCGAGCTTTCGAGGATCCATAGCCATCTCCTGTGGCTCGGACTCGCCGCCGACGCGTTCGGCTTCGAGAACCTTTTCCAGGCGAGCTGGCGCGCGCGAGAGTACATCCTCGACCTTATCGAGGCGACGACCGGCGGCCGCGTCATCTTCGGCACCTGCCAGGTCGGCGGAGTCCGGCGCGACGTGACGGCCGAACAGTTCGCTCAGGTACTGTCCGTACTCGAGTCCCTGAAGAAGGAACTCGGGACGCTCTCCGACATATTCGTCAACGACGCGTCGGTTAAGCACCGCTTGGTCGGTGCGGGAAAGCTCTCCGCGAAGGACGCTTACGAGCTTGGAGCCGTCGGACCGATGCTCCGCGCGAGCGGCGTCGCGTACGACGCGCGAAAGCGGGGCTACGCGGCCTACGGCGAGCTCAATTTCGAACCGATCACCGAGTCCGCGGGCGACTGCTACGCGCGCGTGCTCGTGCGCGTGCGCGAGATATGGCAGTCGATAGACCTCATCAAGCAGGTCGCGGCCAAGATCCCGGCGGGCGAGCTTTTCGCGAAACCCGAGGGCATGCCGACGGGCGAGGCCTTTATCAGGGTCGAGCAGCCCCGCGGCGAGGCCGTGTATTACGTGCGCGGAAACGGCACGAAATTCCTTGAGCGCTTCAGGGTCAGAACCCCGACCTTCGCGAACGTCGTTCCCATGATCGCCACCCTGAAGGGGTCGACGCTCGCCGACGTCCCGAACCTCGTGCTGACCATCGACCCTTGCATATCCTGCACCGAGAGGTAAACTATGTCTTTATTCCCCATGGCGGGTACCGTCATAAAGAATTTGTTCTCGCGCCCTGCGACGCGACTGTATCCCTTCGTCAAGCGAGAGCCCTTCGCGCATACGCGCGGGCACGTGGAAATCGACTTCTCGCAGTGCATCCACTGCGGCATCTGCTCCAAGCGCTGCCCGACGCACGCGATAGCCGTCGACCGCGCGAAGAAGGAATGGAAGATCGATCACCTCGCGTGCGTCATCTGCGGCAACTGCGCGCTCGTGTGCCCGAAGAAGTGCCTCTCGATAAAGGAAGCCGCATCGAACGCCGTCACGCGGGCCAATAAAGGGGCCGAGACGGAGACGCATACGAATGCATGAGGCGAGCGTCACCGAGGCGCTCATTAAGATCGCGCTTGATGAGGCGCGGAAGAACGGCGCCTCCCGCGTTACCTCGATAAGCCTCGTCGTCGGAGAGACGACGGGGTATATGGCCGAGTCCCTCGAGTTTTACTTCAGGAGTTTCTCGAAGGGCACGCCGCTCGAGGGCGCGGAGCTCAAGCTTGCCTACGTGAAGCCGAAGATCCGCTGCCCATCGTGCGGGAAGCTCTTCGAGCGGAAGCAGTTCTCGTTCGATTGCCCCGACTGCGGGACCCCCGGCACGATGACATCGGTCGGGAACGAGTTTTACATCGATAGCATGGAAATAGAGAAGGACGGAAAATGACGGAGCGCATATCGGTCAGGCGCGCGGTGTACGAGGAAAACGACCGAATGGCCGAAAGCCTTCACGGGCGCCTCGCGAAGGACGGCGTGTTCACCGTCAATATCCTCGGCGGCCCGGGCGCTGGCAAGACGACGAGCCTCAAGCAGATCATCGCGCGGCTTCCCCGCGACACGGTTTCGGTAATCGAGGGCGACATCGCCTCCGACATCGATACCAAGGCCCTGCGCGAGCTCGGCATCGACGCGCATCAGATCGACACGGGCGGGGACTGCCACCTGAACGTGCCGATGGTCGAGTCGATCCTCTCGGGGATGAGCCTCAAGAAGGGCGGCTGGCTTTTCATCGAGAATATCGGGAACCTCGTGTGCCCGGCGGAGTTCGTCATCGGCGAGGACATCAAGCTCGTCATCTCGTCGACCGCCGAGGGCTCCGACAAGCCGTATAAGTACCCGTCGGTTTTCCAGAAGGCGGCGGCGGTCATCCTCACCAAGATGGACCTCGCCCCGTACGTCGGGTTCGACATGGACTACTTCGCGAGCGGCGTGAAGTCGCTCAACCCCGACGCGCCGATCTTTCCGGTCAACGCGCGCACGGGAGAGGGCTTCGACGCGGCAGTCGCGTGGCTAAAGTCCCTGAAGGCGAAGTCGTAATCCTTCGTGTCCTAATGGTCTGCGATGATTGAAACGTCCGGCGATTTCAGTGTATACTAATATCGGTATGATCCATTAGCTCAGTTGGATAGAGCGGTCGCCTCCTAAGCGACAGGTCGGACGTTCGACTCGTCTATGGGTCAGCGAGAAGAGGCCGAAAATCCCGTTAAGGATTTCGGCCTCTTTTTTTATGTCGCGATTTTATACCGCGAAGTGTTTTTTTGCGCGGAATCCCGCTACCTAGAATAACCCGTGTCAGTAAAAACTCACGCGAACCGCGCCGACGCCGCTTTGGAGTTTGATCCGCTTTTCGGCGCTCGGATTCCCCGCGATCCCATTCCCGACGCCGGTGTACGATTCGTCCCCGATCCTGACGACGCCGATCCCGCGCGTGAACTCAAAGCGCCAGTCGCGCGCCGTGCCGGGAAGGGAGAGCTCCACGGTACCTGCCCCGGTCGAGACCTCCGCGTCATCGCCAAGGTCCGCCTTGATAGCGATTCGGCCCGCGCCGGTTTCTACCTTCGCGTCGGCGAACCGGCAGTCGGTCAGCTCGAGGTTGCCCGCGCCCGTCTTGGCGCGCGCATGGTCGGCATCGAGCCTTATCCCCTTAACCGATCCCGCGCCGCTTTCAGCGGACAAGTCCGCCGCCGAGACCGACTCGAGGGTGACCGCTCCCGCGTCGAGCTTCACCGAGCATCGATCGAGCTTGCGTCCCTCGGGGAGGGTGATCTCGATGAGGGGTTTCGTAAAATCGTCATCGAGGTTGAGGGAATGCCCGAGCTTCCCGTCAGAGACGCGCACGGCCGTGCCCGACACCGAGACGTCGAGACTGTCTGCGTCGAAG
>Ga0209098_1002212_pt1 | contig 17349 bp, 12 predicted proteins | sample AD_JPNHW1_MetaG_FD_184429 | JGI IMG/M metagenome (GOLD analysis project Ga0209098, IMG submission 184429) | Active sludge microbial communities of municipal wastewater-treating anaerobic digesters from Japan - AD_JPNHW1_MetaG (SPAdes) (version 2) | ecosystem: Engineered > Bioreactor > Anaerobic... | reverse complement strand
GTACGATGAAATCGGAGGCGCGGACGATCTTGAAGGAGCCGCGCACGGCGGCGACCTCCCGGTGCGTTTGCAGCAGCGAGCGGATGCCGGCGGAGCTGAGGTACTCGAGGGCGCTGGCGTCGAGGCATAGCTCGTGGTGGCCCTCGCGCACGGCGCGGCGGGTGGATTCGAGGAAGTGCTCCGCCCAGGCGGCGTCGAGCCGGCCCTCGGCGCGGATCTCGAAGCGGTCGGGGAAGGCGGCGGTGGTGAGTTTCATGGCCGGTTCAGGAGGATGGATTCGCTGCGGTGCAGGTGGTCGCGCACGACGGCGAGGAAGAGATCGGGCTGTTCGAGGTGGTGGAGGTGCGAGGCGTGGGGGAGGACGGCCATCGCGCCCTGCGGGAGGCGGTCGCGGTAGCGTTGCACGGTGGCGGGTGCGGCCTCGTCGTGCTCGCCGCAGAGGAGCAGCGTGGGCTGCGCGATCTCGTGCAGGCGCGGGAGGAGATCGTGGCCCTTGAGCGTGCCGGTGACGGTGAATTCGCTCGGGCCCCACATCGTGGTGTAGACGTCGAGGTTCAACTGGCCGAGGGCCTGCAGGAGCAGGTCGGGCCACGGGTCGAGGCGGCAGATGTGGCGGTGGTAGAAGTCCATCATCGCTTCCTGGTACGCGTCGCCGAAATCGCCGGTGCGCTCGGCCTCGGCGACGACGGCCTGTTGGGCGGCGGGCAACGCGGCGAGGTAGGTGCGCTGGTCGGCCTCCCAGAGCGGGGCGCTCAGCAGCGGGCCGGAGAGCGTGAGGCTGCGGACGCCTTCCGGGCGCATGCGCAACAGGTATTCGGCGACGAGCATGCAACCCCAGGACTGGCCGAGCAGGTGCACTTCGCGCAGACCGAGGGCGGCGCGGACGGCGGCCAGTTCGGCCACGTAGTGCTCGATGGTGAAGAGCGACTTGTCGGCCGGGCGGGCGGAGCGGCCGCAGCCGAGCTGGTCGTAGAAGTAGACGGGACGCTCGTCGGCGAGATCGGAGACGACGTCGGTCATGCTGAGGAAGCCCGGGCCGCCGTGGACGACGAGCAGCGGGATGCCGGGCGAGTCGTCGTTGCGGGTGCCGTACCAGATGCGGCCGCCGGGGCCGTCGATGTAGCCTTCGTCGGTCATGGGGCGGAACGGGATAGGGAGGAGCGGGGTGACGAGCGCCGGGGGCTGAGGCTCGGGCGCGCGACCGCGTTGGGGTCAACGCGGTCCACCTCGGAGGTGTAGTGGGGAAGCGGGCTCACGGTTTGGCGGCGGGGGTGACGATCTTGGCGCGGCTGAGGACTGACTCGGGGATCGCGAGACCGACTTTCGCGGCGGCGGCGGGGTTGATCGTGAGCGTTTCGCTGCGGGTGTTGGCGAAGGGGATGTTGGCCGGGTCTTTGCCGCGCAGGACGCGCACGGCGACCTCACCTGCCTCGACGCTCGCATCGTAGTAGTCGCGGGCGAGGGCGAGCACGGCGCCGGTCTTCACGTGGTTGGTCTCGAAGCAGAAGACCGGGAGACCGGACTCGGTGGCCTTGCGGATGATCAGACCGAAGCCGGGGCGCGTGGTGTTGTCGGCGACCTGACAGACGGCGTCGAGTTGCTGGCGGCAGAGGGCGTCGATGGCCTCCGCGGTCTCGGCGCTGCCGGTGACGGGCACGGCGACGAGTTCGATGCCGTCGCGTTTCAACGCCGCGGCGAACCAGTCCTTGTAGATGACGCTGTTGAGTTCGGAGGGAGTGAAGAGCGTGCCGACGCGGCGGGCATTGGGGATCAGCTCGCGGATCAGCTTCGTCATGTCCTCGAAGGCGGAACGCGTGGTGATGCCGGTGACGTTGGGTAGATGGTCGGTCTCGGATTTTCCGGCACCGGCCTGGACGGCGTCGGCCACGCCGGTGAAGACGATGCGCGTGTCGCCGGCCTGGCGCAGAGCGGTCTGGAGGGCGTTGGTGGTGATGACCAGGAGGAGGTCGACCTGCTCGGAGCGGACGGAGCTGACGATGCTGGTGAGGGTGGACATGTCGCCTTGGGCGTTGAGGACCTTCAGGGCGAAGTCGCGTCCCTCGACCAAGCCGCCGCGGACGAGGCCGTCCTTGAGGCCCTGTTGGCATTGCTCGGACATCGTCGTGTCGTTGAAGGCGACGATACGCACCTGCCAGGGCTTGGTGGGCGCGGCGGGCGGCGGGGCGATGCTGGCGGCGGGTGCCGTGGGTGCGGGAGACTCGGGGACGATGGTGTGTTGCACGGCCGTGACTTCGAACGGGAGAGCGGCGGGCGAAAGGCCGGCGAGGACCTTGGCGGCGAGGCGACCGGACTGTGCGCCCCACTCCTCGAAGTCGTCGCCGGAGGCGCCGGTGGCGCCGATCGCAACCTGGTCGGGCTCGGTAGTGAAGATCGGGATGCCGGCGGCCTTGGCGGTGCGGGCGAGCGAGGGGAAACCGGTGGCGACGAGATTATCGGCCGAGGTGAGGATGGCCTGCGCGCCGCGCTGGACGAGCGCCTGGGCGGCGGGGGCGAGTTCGGAAACCGTGGAGACGGTGACCTCGTGGAGGGTGATCTTGCGGCGCTGGCAGATGGCGCGGAGCTTTTCGGCGGAGAGGCGGGCGTTGTCCTCGGCGGGGTTGAAGACGGTGCCGACGGTGGTCAGCCCGGGCCGGTAGGCCGCGGCCATGTCGAGCAGCTTGTCCATCGGTGGGTTGTCGTGGACGCCGGTGAGGTTGGCCGGTTTGCCGGCCGGGAAGAGGCCGAGTTTGGCCGGTTCGCTGCAGACGGTGAAGACGAGCGGCACTGTCGTCACTTTCCGGGCCCCGACAACGAAGGCGGGCGTGGTGACGGTGACGATGAGATCGGGCTGCGTGGCGAGGGCGGCGTCGAAGAGTTGCGTGAGCTGGGATATCTCGCCTTGGGCGTTGAAGTGCTGGACGACGAAATCGGTGCCCTCGACGAGGCCGGACTGATCGAGGCCGCGGAGCAGGCCTTTCTCGGCGAGGTCGAGGTTCGGGTTCTGCACGAGGTTGACGACGGCGATGCGCGCGGGCCGGCCGCCGAAGCGCGAGGCGATGTGGTGGAAGATATTGGACTCGCGGAGAATCTCCGGCGGGAACGTGAGCCGGAGCTGCGCGGCGGCGGCGAGGTCGAGCGAGAGATCGGCGGCGGTGGAGGGAGTGAAGGGAATCGTGGCCGGGTTTTCGCCGAGGAGGACGCGCGCGGCGATGAGGCCGCCGAAGTGGCCGTTGCCCTCGGGGCTGACGCCGCAGGCGAGGAGGGCGCCGTTGCCCATGCCGGATTCGTCGTCGGCGAGCAGCGGGATGCCGTGTTTCCGGCACGTGGAGACGATGAGCGAGGAGGCGCTCATGATGGAATTGTCGCCTTCGAGGAAGAAGGCGTCGATGCCCTCGGCGAAGACGGCAGTGAGCGCCTCGGCGACTTCGCTGGGGTTGTTGGCGGCGCGGCGGACGAGTTCGAAACCGTACTTCTTCGCGAACTCCTCGGTGATGCGGACCTCGGTCATCACGTTGGGCTCGGAGGGCGTGTAGATCATGCCGATCTTTTTGATCTTCGGGTAGAGCTTGAGCAGCCAGGTGAAGCCGCCTTCGAGCGGGGCGGGGGCGACCGCGCCGGTGACGTTGGGCTGATGGTCGGTAAAGGACTTTCCAGCACCGGCGCCGACCGGCTCGGTGACCTCGGCGAAGACGACGGGCTTGTCCTTCACGCGGCCGGCGACGGAGGCGAGCGCTGGGGTGGAGAGCGACATGATGAGGTCGGCGTCGGTCGCGGAGACGTTGAGCGCGATCTGCTGCATCATGGACATGTCGCCGTTGGCATGGGCGATGGAGAGGCGGAGGTTCTTGCCGTCGACGAAGCCCTGCGACGCGAGCGCCTTGCGGACGCCGACGATGGCCTCGTCGAAGAGCTTGTGGGGCGTCATGTAGACGAGGTTGACCTTGTAGGTGCGGCCGGGCGCGGGCTTGGCGGCTTGTTTCGCGACCGGTGCGGCGGTCGGAGCGGAGCCGGCGGCGCGGGCGAGCAGCTCGGGCGTGGCGGACCACTTGGCGGCGAAGGCGGCGAGGGTCTCGGAATTGAGCGTGAGGCGCTCGGGCACGACGTTCTCGACGCCGATGGTGCGCGGGTCGGTGCCGCGGAGGAGCTTCACGGAGAGCGAGGCGATGGTGCGCCCGACATCGGGATACGAGGCGCCGAGGGAGAAGAGCGCGCCGCGGGCGGTGTCGGTGGGGTCGTTGGTGAAGACGGGGACGCCGGCGGCCTTGGCGATGGCGATGACGGAGCCGGTGGAGGCGTTGACGACGGTGTCGCCACCGATCCAGACGGCGTCGACTTCGCGCGCGAGCACGGAGCGGATGGCCTCGGGGACCTCGGAGGTGTTGCCGACGTTGGCCTCGGCCAGCTCGATGCCGAGCTCGCGGCAGGTTGCGCGGGCCTTGAGGACGCAGGCCTCGGAGTTGTGCTCGGTGGGATTCCAGACGACGCCGACGCGGCGCAGCTGCGGGTTCATCTGCCTGGCGATGGCGAAGGCGCTGGCGACGGGCTGGAAGGTGCCGATGCCGACCAAGTGCGCTGGGTGCTGGTCGGGCGCGGCGCCGGTGATGGCGACTCCGGAGCCGTAGGGATCGGTGACAGCGCCGAAGACGTGGGGCGTCTTGCCGTCGCGGTTGGCGGCGGCCATGGCCTGTAGGGCGGGAGTGCTGACGGTGACGATCTGGTCGTAGCCGCCGGAGGCGAGGTCCTTGGCGATGGCGGTGGCGGTGGCGTAGTCGCCGGAGGCGTTGAAGCGCTTGAGCGTGATGGACTGGCCGTCGACGTAGCCGGCGGCGGCCAGACCGTCGACCACGCCAGTGGCGGTGTCGTCGATGAGCGTGGTGGAGACGAACTGGAAGAGGGCGACGCGCGGGATGCGCGCGGGGGCGGGACGGTGTTTCTGGCGGCGGCCGATGTCGGAACTGAGGAGGATGCCGGAGGCGACGGCGATGAGCGCGAGGCCCAGCCAGAGGTGTTTGAGGCAGCGGAGCATGGTCTAGGAGTTTGCGGGAGCGGCGGAATCGGCGAGGCGCGCGATGAGGGTGAGGATGTTACGGTCGCCCTGGCGGCGGTAGGTCATGCCGGCCATGGTGCGCCGGATGAAGTGGATACCGAGGCCGCCGATCTTGCGCTGCTCGAGGCCGGCGGCGGTGTCGGCGATGGCCTGGGCGGTGGGGTCGAAGGGGCGGCCGTCGTCCTCGATCTCGAGGCGGAGCAGGTCGCCCTCGTGCCAGCAGCGGAACTGGACGGTGTGCTCGGCGGTGTCGGCGAAGGCGTAGGAGACGACGTTCACGAACCACTCCTCGAGGGCGAGGTTGAGGTTGATGACGACGGGGGCGGGCCAGCGGCTCTTCTCGCCGAGGGACTCGAGCCAGGCGACGAGTTGCGTGAGGTCGTCCTTGCGGTTGCGCAGGGAGAGCACGGCGTCGGGGGCGCGGGTGTGCTCGACGGGCTTGGCGTCGGGGTAGTGGGCGACGCGCATGGCGAGCATGGTGATGTCGTCGGACTGCTCGGTGCCGGCGGCGTGTGTGTGGACGGCGGCGACGATCTTCTCGATGAGCGGACGCATGCGCTGGGCGCGCTCGCGGCCGGAGAGGTCGATCAGGCGCGTCTCGTCGAACATGACGTTGGCGGGGTTCATCGCCTCGGTGACGCCGTCGGTGTAGAGGAGGAGTGCGTCGCCGTCGGCGAGGCGGACGGCCTGGTTGAGGTAGCGGCTGCCGGGGAGGGCGGCGAGGGCGGGGCCCGGCTTGGAGCGGAGGAGGTCGACGGTGCCGGCGGCGCGCAGGATGAGGGGCGGGTTGTGGCCGGCGTTGGCGTAGGTGAGGTCGCCGGTGCGGAGGTTCAGGATACCGCAGAAGGCGGTGATGAACATGCAGGTGTCGTTGTTCTCGGAGAGCTCGTTGTTGACCATGACCAGGGCGCGGGCGGGATCGCGGACGGCCTGGATGCTGGATTTGAGGAGCGTCTTGCCGACGGCCATGAGGAGGGAGGCGGGGACGCCCTTGCCGGAGACATCGCCGATGGCGACGTAGAGGTGGTCGAGGTCGAGGAGGGCGAAATCGTAGAGGTCGCCGCCGACCTCCTTGGCCGGCTCGAGGCAGGCGTAGAGGTCGAGATCCCGGCGCTGGGGGAAGGGAGGGAAGAGCTTGGGGACGATGCCGAGCTGGATCTGGTGGGCGATGGCGAGCTCGCTGGCGATCTTCTCCTTGGCGGCGGTGGTGGCGGTGAGCTGGCCGATGTAGTCGCGCAGGTCGGTGCGCATCTTGGCGAAGCTCTCGGTGAGGCGGCCGACCTCGTCGCGGCGGCGGACGGGCGGCAGGGGCGCGTCGAACTGGCCGGCGGCGAGCTGGTTGGCGGCGACGGCGAGGCGGCGGAGCGGGAGTGCGAGCGAGTAGGCGGTGGAGATGGCGGCGAGGGCGAGCAGGAGCAGGCCGCCGGCGCCGACGAGGAGGTTGACGCGCGTCTGGTGGTTGAGGGCGGCGAGCATCTGTTTCTCGGGTACGATGACGCCGGCGACCCAGCCGATAGAGGAGACGGGGCGGTGGTTGATGTAGGCGCGCTGGCTGTCGAGGGGGCGGTGGTAGGCGCGCTGGCCGGGCTCTTCGCGCAGCATGCTCCAGCCGAGTTCCTTCAGCTCGGCGGTGGCCTCGGGGGTGGGGAGCGTCTCGGCGAGGCTGAAGACGGTCTCGCGCATCTCGACGCGGCGGTCGGGGTGCGAGATGAAGAAGCCCTGTTTGGAGAGGAGGACGGCGGAGGCGCCCTTGTCCAAGGCGAGGGTGCCGAGCAGCTGGCGAATCCAGGCGAGGGGTAGGTCTCCGGTGAGGACGGCGACGACGCGGCCGTTGCGCAGGACCGGGGTGGAGTAGGTGACCATGCGGGTCTGCGAAGCGGTGTCGAAGTAGGGTTCGCTCCAGACCGGGCGTTTCAGGTAGTAGGGCAGGTAGAACCAGTCTTCGAGGTAGTCGAGTTCGGGCTGGGCGCGGTCGGCGACGCGGATGGCGGAGCCCTCGCGGAAACCGTAGAGGATGCGGTAGCCGGCGCCGCGCTGGGACTTGGGGAGGGCGACGGCCATGCCGAAGAGATGGGGCTGCGCCTGGAGCGTCTGTTCGATCAATGTGGCGACGGAGGCGCGGTCGCCGGGGAGGAGCGACCAGGCGGTGGCGGCGGACTGGACGGCGGTCTCGGCGCGGCCGAGCTGGGTCTCGATGTGGTTGACGGCGGCGAGGGTGAGGGCGTCGGCGCGGTTCTGCTGCTGCTCGAGAAGGAGGCGGCGCTGGGAGAAATGGCTGACGGCGAGGACGGCGAGGAGCACGAGGCCGGCGACGCCGAGGATGACGGCCGCGAGGCGGCCGACGAGGGAGCGGTCACGGGGCGACATTGCGGGCCTCCGGGGTGACAAGTTCGTTGTAGGCGGGGATCCGGCCGGAGCCGGTGCCGAGTTCGAGCAGGGCGGCGGTCTTCTCGAAGGCGGCGGGCGAGAGGCGGCCGAATTGCCAGGGGTCGCCGGCCTCGGGGAAGATGGAGCGGAGGATCTCCGTGAGCATCCAGCGCATGTGGGGGCGGTTGGTGGGGAGGTTGTCCTTCTCGATGTAGCGCATGACGACGTCGAGCGTCTCCTCGGGATGGGCGCGGGCGTAGCGCCAGCCCTCGAGGGAGGCGCGGGCGAAGGCGCGGCAGCGGTCTGGGCGGTCGCGCCAGAGGCGCTCGGTGGCGTAGAGGCCGTCCTCGGGCATGACGACGCCGTGTTCCCAGAGGTTGAAGACGGCGATGTCGTCGGGGCGGACGCCGTTCTGCATGAGGCGGTGGTACTCGTTGTAGCGCATCACGGCGCAGGCCTCGACGCCGTGGTGGAGGAAGAGCGAGGGCGAGTAGTACTGAGGGAGGATGTCGGGCTGGAAGCCCTGGGCGCCGAAGAAGGCGAGGTAGGGCAGGCGGAGGTCGGCCTCCCAGATGCTGATGCGGCAGCCGGCGAGATCGATGGGGGCGGCGATGCCGGCGGGCGGGGCGCCGGCGGGGTGTTTCCAGGCGACGATGGAGAAGTTGCTGCGGTTGACGACTTGGGCGAGGAGCACGAGGGGGGCGCCGGAGCCGCGTTTCTCCATGGAGGTGGGGAGCATCGCGACGGCGAAGTCGGCGCGGCCGGAGGCGAGTTCGTCGCAGGGGGAGACATCGGGGCCGCCGCGGCGGATTTCCACGTCGAGGCCTTCGTGGAGGTAGAAGCCCTTTTCGAGGGCCATGTAGTAGCCGGCGAATTGGGCCTGGTGATGCCAGAGCAGGATGAGGGCGGTGCGGGTCGGCGCGTCGGCCGCGGCAGTGCCGGTGGCGGCAGGGGTGGTTGCCGGTGCGGGCTCGGCGGCGCGGGTCGCGAATGTGAACGCGAGTAACAGCGACCAGACCGCCAGCGCGGTTCGGCCGGGGGAAAGCGGAGTCGGGCGCATGGGCGGCGGCGGGCTCAATCGGCGACGGCGGCGAGGTCGTCGGTGAGGCCGAGGCAGTCGTCGAGGCCGCTGTCCGAGAGGATGCGGCGGACGGTGGGCGTGGGCCGGGCGACGGCGAAGAAACCGTCGGGGCGACGGCCCACGGTCTTGGCGGCGACGAGGAGAACGCGGATGCCGGCGCTGCTCAGGTAGTCGACGCCGGCCATGTCGAGGACGAGGCGGGGTTCGTCGCCGAGCTGAGCGAGAATATCTTGTTGGGCGGCTTCGGCGGCGAGGGCGTCGAGGCGGCCGGAGAGCGCAAGGACGAGGGCCCGGGAGTGGCGGGAGGCGGAGATTTGCATGGGTCGGGGAACGCAGCTGCCGAGGCGGAGCTGCGGGAAGGTGCGGGGAACGTCGCAGTTGTCGGCGGAGTATCGGACAACTAGCCCGCAGCTTGAGGGTTAGCAAGGCCGTGGCCGGGCGCGAAGTGGGTCGCCGGATGCCGCCGGCACTGCAGCCGGCGCGATGCCAGTGGGGTCGGCGCGGTTTGCGGCGGCGGGCGAAGTTGGGGCGTTCAGCGGTTCGCCGGCGCAACGTCTGGCACGTGGTTGCGGCGCAGGAGAAACAGATAGGCGAGGAAGGCCAGGGCGCCGCAGGACATGAGCACGAGCATCCCCAGCGAGAGCGAGAGTGCCGAGCCCCAGAGGAGAGGGGCGAGGACGGCGGTGACGACGGCGTTGCCGCCGCTCTGCACGAACGCCTGGCAGGAGGCCGCGAGCCCGCGGCGCTCGGGGAAAAGATCGAGGGCCATGAGCGTGAGGCAGGGCATGGAGAGCGAGGTGCCGATGCCGTAGAGGGCCAGCGGGAGGACGCTCCAGGGCAGGGCTGGCGCGTGCAGGGCGTGGAAGGCGACGTTGGCCAACGCAGCGGTGGCCATGATGCCGAAGGCGATCGCCACGGTGCGACGGCTGCTGAGTTTGCCGGCGAGGTAGCCGGAGAGGTTTGCGCCGAGGAAGATGCCGGCGGTGACGGGGCCGAAGAGCCAGATGAACTCCGTCTCGTTGCGGTGCAGTTGGCCGATCAGGAAGGCCGGGGCCGACATGATGTAGGTGAACGTGGCGGCGAAATTCAGGGTGATCGAAAGTACCAGCGCGACGAACGGGGCCGAGCGGATGGCCTGCCAGTAGCCTTCCAGCAACGGCTTGGGATGCAGGGACTGGCGCTTCTCGATCGGCAACGTTTCCGGCAGCGCCCGCAGGCACCACCAGCACAAGCCGGTCGAGAACAGGGCGAGGAAGGCGAAGACCGAGCGCCAGCCGAACCACACGTGCAACCAGCCGCCGATGACGGGACCGACCGCCGGCGCCACCGCGAACATGATGGCCACCTGGCTCATCATGCGGCGCGCCTCGGCGCCGTCGAAGACATCGCGCACGATCGCCCGGCCGATGACCAGGCCGGCGCCGGCGGACATGCCCTGCAGGGCGCGGAAGAACATCAGCGACGGCAGGTCCCACGCGCACATGCAGCCGATCGACGCCGCGGCGAAGCAGGCGAGCAGCACGATCGTCGGCCGGCGGCGGCCGAGCGCATCCGAGATGGCACCGTGCCAGAGCGTCATGATCGCGAACGGCACCATGTAGGCGGTGAGGCTCTGCTGGACGAGGACCGGGGAGACGCCGAACTGCCGGCCGATCTCCTGGAGCGAGGGTAGGTAGGTGTCGGTCGAGAACGGCCCGAGAGCGGAGAGGGCGGCGAGCAACAGCGCCAAGCCGCGGTGGTGGTGGGCCTGGGCGGCGGCTGCGGCGGACCCGGAGGGAGCGTTCGAAGATGACGGAGCGGAGTGCAAGACCCCCCATCGATCCGCGAATTGGCCCGGCGTGCAAGCGAGCAACTGCGGCGAGCGCGGCGGACGCACGGCTTTCCGATATGGGCAACGGCTCCGCGGTGGGATCGTGGGAGAGCGTGAGCTTTCCACCTGGGCGCGAAGTTCAAACCGGGAAGCCGTGGTGGCGGACGGGGCTCCTTGCGAAAGGTACTTATCGCGGCCGAGGGGCGCAGGTGGGTGGTAAGGCCTGCGCCACGCGATTGGCGCGGGATCTCGCTACAGCCCCAGCCCGAGGGCAGGGTGGTGCGCGGCGATCCAGAGACCGATGGCGATGAGGACGAAGGGGCCGAGCTTGGCCGACCAGTGCCGGATGTGCGGCCCCCAGGTGGGATGGCGCACGGCGGTCCATGCCAGCCCGCACAGCACGAACGTGAGAAGCGCGAAGGTCGCGGCGGTGATCACCTTCTGCGCGAAGGTCTGGATGGCGAAGGCGGGGATGTAGACGCCGAGGTTGTCGGCACCGTTGGCGAGGGTGACGAAGGCGACGGTCTGCCAGGAGGTCTCGCCGGGGGCGGTTTCGCCCTCGTGCGGACGGAGCAACCAACGCACGCCGAGGGCCACCGGTGCGATGCCGAGCCAGGGCAGCCAGCCCGGAGGGGCGGCCAGCGCGAGCCAGGCGGCCGTGAAACTCACCGCAGTGAGGGCGGCGAGCCCGAGGAAGGAGCCGAGCACGACTTGGCGCGGGCGGCAGCCCGGCTGCGCGAAGAACACGATGAGGAGCACCAGATCGTCGGCGTTGGTGGCGGCGAAGAGCACGGTGGCGACGGCTAAGGCCTGGAACAGCGCAGACATGGGAGGCGGGGTTCAACGCGGAATGGGACAGACCCGTGCGGAGCCCGCATGCCACAGGAGACACCGTGCCCGGGCGTGTTCCAACCCGAATTTTGGCTACAGGTCGGGGCCGCGCCGGGTGCCGCTGCACGGTTCTGTTGCCGAAACGTGACGGTGTGCCGGTTGAGAGGGCGGGGCGGGCGCGTATGGTTGGGCACCAACCCCGTCATCCCATGATCGTCGATCTTGCCGCCCAACATGCGATGGACCACCTGAAGAAGGCCGGTTTCGACCACCTCACGGACGCGGAGCGCATCCTAGCCACGGTGTGGCAGTTTGCGGCGGGCGTCGCGAACGACGGCTTTGCCGGCTACTACCGGAGCTGGCGGGGCGATCTGGCCTTCCATGCGCCCGAGGCGCTGCGGGCGATCGGCGCCAACGAGCTGGCGAAGCTCGCCGAGGAGGCGAACGCGCAGTTCGGCGAGGACGGTCCCTCGCCGGATCGGGCTGTGCGCGCCGAGCAGCTGCGGGAGCTGGGCGAGGCGGAGCACGGCGTGTTCTCCGTCCTGGAGAAACGGTACTTCGAGGCGGAGGAGAGCATCGATGCGCTGTTCGAGGCGTGGTACGAGCGGCACAAGGCCGCGATGCGGCGCGCGGCGTGAGCGGGCGGTCCCGAGGCGGGGCTGCGGTCTTCTAGCCGGCGGATGACGGCGCCGTGGGGAGACGCGGCGTCCGCCAGACCAGGCCGCCGACAAGCGCGGTGAAGGGGGCCACGGAGATCGCGCCGATGCTGCCGATGACGATGTTGACGCACTCGGCGGAGACTTCGCCGATGTTGAGGATGCGCACGAGGGGGAGGCCCTGGGAGTAGAAGAGCATGAGCATCGCGATCGCACTGCTGGAGTAGGCGAGCAGGAGGGTCGTCGTCATGGTGCCGGTGACGGCGCGGCCGACGGAGAGCCCGGAGCGGACGTGGGCCCAGGGGGTGAGGGCGGGGTTGTGGAGCTTGAGCTCGTCCATGGCGCTGGCGATGTCCATGGCGACATCCATGACGGCGCCGGAGCAGCCGAAGACGATGCCGGCGACGAAGATCGGGGTGACCTGGAGGTAGGGGAAGCCGGAGTAGAGCAGGGTCTCGCTGTAGTGGCGGACGGCGCCGTGGATGTGGAACGCCCCGGTGCAGCTCCAGGCGAGGGCGAGTGTGATGCCCAGGCCGAGGATGGTGCCGAGGAACGCGGCTAGGCCGCGGCGGTTGAGCCCGCCCACCAGAAAGCAGATCGCGAAGGAGAGCGGGAGCAGCACGCCCATGCCCACGGCCAGCGGGTTCCAGCCGCGCAGGTAGAGCGGGACCATGACCTTCCAGACCATGAGCGCCGCGAAGACGAACGAGAGCACGGCCTTGGCGCCGGTGCCGCCGGAGACGGCGAGCAGGAGCGCGACGAACAGGCCGAACAGCCAGAGGAAGCTGTCGATGCGGTAGTGGCCGCGGGCGACGCCCTGGGCGGGGCGGATGTCGGGCGCACTCGAATACTGGAGGAGAAGCGTGTCGCCGGCCGCGTAGAACTCGTCGATGGACATCTGGCCGGTGAGGAGGTTGACGGCGGGCAGCGTGGCGCCGCGGTGCGGGCCGGCGAGGAGCTCGACCTGGAGGCGTTGCTCGCCGGTGCGGATCATGGCGTTGCGGCGCACGGCGGAGTCGTCGGCGGCGAGGACGCGGGCCTTGTGGTGGAGGAGGCCGTGCTGGTGCTCGCCGCGGCCGGTGTCGCCGAGGTCGAGGCGGAGCAGGGCCGCGCAGGCGGCCAGGAAGACGAGGACGACGAGCGCGTCCCTGCTGCGGAGGCGTGCGGCGAGGCGCCGCAGGAGAGAGGACATGATGGAGGCTGTGGAAGCGGTGTTCGGATACAGAAAAGGAGGGAGCGGCGGCCGCGGCCTTCGCTCCCTCCTCCCCGTTAACCGAAAACCCGCGACCCTTACGGGTTTGTGACGATCGGAAGGGTGGCGTTCACGCGCATCGCGGCGGCGATGCTCTTGGCGATGTCGGTGTTGTCGTAGAAGCCGGAGAAGCGGTAGTCGTCGAAGCCCATGGCCATGACCGGGATCGGGACGGCGGTGTGGGAGTAGCTGGTCCAGCCCAGGCCGGTCTCGTAGCTGATCTGGTGGCTGATCTCCATGGTGAGGGCGTCGTAGCCGCCGTAGTAGAGGTAATCGACGTTGGAGATGGTCTCGGTCGTGCCGTAGCCGCGGTCCCAGCCGGTGGCGGTGGTGGTGCCGGCGAGGGCGGCGCCGCTCATGGAGCGGTCGTAGGCGGCCTCGAGGAGGTTCTTGCGGTAGTCGGAGAGGGAGTCGAAGGAGAGGCCGAAGTCGGCGAGGATCATGTCCTTCATCTGCTGGTCGATGTTGTTGGCGGCCGTGTTGTAGGGCTTGGCGAAGGCCTTGGCGGTCTTGTAGGCGGCGACCTTGGCGCCGAAGGCCTCGTAGGAGAGCTTCTGTCCGAGGAGCTTCTCGAAGGCCGACTCGTAGCCGCGACCGGAGAAGCCGAGGGTGAGGCCGCCGGTCTCGTGGTCGCCGGTGACGATGATGAGGGTGTCGTTGGGGTGCTGCTTGTAGAAGTCGATGGCGACGCCGACGGCGTCGTCGAAGTCGAGCATGTCGCCGATGGTGCCGACGGGGTCGTTGGCGTGGCAGGCCCAGTCGACCTTGCCTCCCTCGACCATGAGGAAGAAGCCGCCGGAGTTGTTGCCGGTCAGGCAGGCGACGGCGACCTCGGTCATCTCCGCGAGGGAGACCTGGCCGGCGGGCTTGTCGACGGCGTAGGGCATGGCGGCGGAGCTTTGGAGGACGGGGACGGTGCAGACGACCTTGGTGCGCGGGGCGGTCTTGAGGGCGCGGATGGCGGCGTCGGTGTTGAGGGTGGTGTAGCCCTCGTTGGCGAGGACGGCCTCGACGCTGGTGGTGGAGAGCTTCGTGTAGTGGGTCTTGTAGGCGTTGCTGTTCGGATACAGCCAGCCGCCGCCGCCGAAGAAGTCGAAGCTGGAGAGGGCGGCCTCGACGGCGACCTCCTCGTAGCCGCTGCGGTTGGCGGTGTTGGCGAAGAAGGAGGCGGGGGTGGCGTGGTCGAGGGAGACGCTGCTGATGATGCCGACCCTGCGGCCGCTCTCCTTGGCGAGCTCGGCGATGGACTTGAACTCCTTGGTCTTGCTGTAGTCCATGCCGATGACGCCGCTGTTGGTCTTGGTGCCGCAGGCCAGTGCGGTGCCGGCGGCGGCGGAGTCGGTGATGAGGTGGTCGTAGGCGTAGGTGGTCTGCATGCCGTGGACCGGGAGGCGGTTGAGGTTGAGGATGTTGTCGGTCTTGCGCAGGTTCGCGGCCAGGTTGACGTCGCCGTCGTTTTTGGCGGTGAGATAGGCCTCGGTGGCCTGGATCTGGGTGGCGGACATGCCGTCGCCGATGAAGAAGAAGACGTACTTGGCGCCTGCGATCTCGCGGGCGGGGCGCGCCTGGAGGCCGGTGGCGACAAATGCGGTGGAGGCGGCCATGCCGCCGAGGATGCAGAGACGAGTCAGTTTGTTCATGGAGGTGAGGGACAAGGGGCGGTGCGGTCAGCTGCGGGAGGCGAAGCGGCGGCGGACGACGACCGCGGCGAAGACGGCGACACCGGCGATGGCCGCGTAGGTCGACGGCTCGGGGATCGCGGTGAAGGAGACGGAGTCCAGGCGCATGCCGGTGATGTAGGAGGGGTTGGAGGCCGAGAGCGACGGATCGGCCGCGATGTCGATGAACACCCCGTCGGCGGCGCCCTGTACCGAGAAGTTGAAGGTCTCCGTCACGAGGGCGCTCTCCGTGTCGAGGGTGCTGGCCTTGGTGACCGGGCCGGCGAGGGATCCCACGGCGGTGCCGTCGGCATAGTGGAGCTGGACGCCGATGTTGTAGTTCTGCCTCCAGGCCGGGTCGGTCTCGTTGGCGAAATAGGCGATCTGGAAGGTGAAGAGCTGGGTGCCGAAGCCGGAGATGGCCGGCGACCAGACGCTGAGGTCCCAGTTGCCGGTGGTCTCGAGCCAATTCTCGCCGGCTTCGGAGAAGCGGCGGGTCAGCCCGCCGACGCTGAGGATGTCGGGGGCGTCGAGGCCCGGCAGGCCGGTCGGGCGGAGGGCGCCGGAGTAGTCGTAGACCTGGTAGATGTCGGCGTCGGCGGAGCGGGTGCCGTTGAAGAGGGCGTAGTCGGTGAATTCGGCGCGCACGGAGTTGGCCGAGCCGGCCCAGTCGACGGAGGCGAACTGGGCGCTGGCGACGCTGCAGAGGCCGCAGAGTGCGAGGAGCGGGATGGAACGGAGCATTGTGCGAGGGGGCTGTGGTGGAAAACGGACGGAGGCTGGAGCGTGCCTCGCGTGTGTTACGACGCGCGGGCGGCCGTGTTACGGTTGCGCAAAGTCGCGGGGTGCCGTGCACGCAGTGCGTGCCCACTCCGCAGCAGTGCGGCCCCGTGCCGCGCGCGAGCGGGCGAGCCGGTGCCGCGGAATCGGGTTTCCTTGATCTGCATCAAGGCGCGCGGGCACGGGCTCTGGCATCCTCGGCCGCATGTTTTGCTACCAGTGTGAACAAACCGCCAAGATGACCGGCTGCACGACCTACGGCGCGTGCGGCAAGGACCCCGTGACCGCCGCCCTGCAGGATCTGCTGCTCCACGCCTGCCGCGGCATCTCTGCCTTCGCCCACCGCGCTCGCCGGCGCGGCGCGCGCGACGCGAGGGTCGACCGCTTCGTGACGGACGCGCTGTTCACGACCGTCACCAACGTGAACTTCGACCCCGAGCGCCTCCAGGGGCTGCTCGCCGAGGCCGGCGTCATGCTCGGCCGGGCACGCGCGCTCTACGACGACACCTGCACCGCTGCGGGCGTCGCGCCGGAGCCGCTCAACGGCGCCACCTGCTGGAGCCCGGCGCCCCGCGTCGCCGACTCGGTCGAGGCCGGTATCCGCGTTGGCCTGCGCGAGCGTTTCCGCAGCGTCGACGCCGATGTCGCCAGCCTGGAGGAGATCCTCACCTACGGGCTCAAGGGCATGGCCGCCTACGCGCACCACGCCGCCGTGCTCGGGAGCGAGTCGGAGAATTACGTCGCCTTCGTGCACGAGGCGCTCGCCGCGCTGGAAACCCGCCTGGGCCGCGCCGACGAGCTGCTCGCGCTCTGCCTGCGCTGCGGCGCCGTGAACCTCGAGGTCATGGAACTGCTCGACGGGGCGCACCGCCGCCGCTTCGGCTCGCCGGAGCCGACGTCCGTCCGCGTCGAGCCGGTGGCGGGCAAGTGCATCCTCGTGTCGGGCCACGACCTCCACGATCTCGAGGCGCTGCTGCGGCAGACGGAGGGCAAGGGCATCAACGTCTACACCCACGGCGAGATGCTGCCGGCCCACGGTTACCCGCTGCTGAAGCGCTATGCGCACCTGGTCGGCAACTACGGCGGCGCGTGGCAGGACCAGCGCGCCGAGTTCGCCGCTTTCCCCGGCGCGATCCTGATGACGACCAACTGCATCCAGAAGCCGGTTGAGAGCTACACGCGCCGCATCTTCACCAGCGGCGTCGTCGCCTGGCCGGGCGTCGTCCACGTGGCGGCCGCCGACTTCTCGCCGGTGATCGAGGCCGCGCTCGCCGCGCCCGGGTTCGCCGCCGACGGGCCCGACCACCGCATCACCGTGGGCTTCGCGCACGAGGCCATCCTCGCCAACGCCGGCAAGGTCGTCGACGCCGTGAAGGCGGGCCAGCTCAAGCACTTCTTCCTCATCGGCGGGTGCGACGGCGCCAAGGCCGGTCGCAACTACTACACCGAGTTCGCCACCTCCGTGCCGGACGACTGCGCCGTGCTCACCCTCGGCTGCGCCAAGTACCGGTTCAACAAGCTCGAGTTCGGCGACATCGGCGGCCTGCCGCGCCTGCTCGACTGCGGCCAGTGCAACGACGCGTACTCGGCGATCAAGGTCGCCGGCGCGCTCGCGCAGGCCTTCGGCTGCGGCATCAACGAGCTGCCGCTCTCGCTGGTGATCTCCTGGTTCGAGCAGAAGGCCGTGGCCGTGCTGCTCACGCTGCTCCACCTCGGCGTGCGCAACATCCGCCTCGGGCCCGACCTGCCCGCCTTCGTCTCGCCCGGCGTGCTCGGCATCCTCGTCGAGCGTTTCGGGCTGAAGGGCATCACGACCGCCGAGGCCGACCTCCAGGCCTGCCTGGCGAAGTGATGCGGAGCGCCGCGG
>Ga0209098_1002211_pt1 | contig 17358 bp, 16 predicted proteins | sample AD_JPNHW1_MetaG_FD_184429 | JGI IMG/M metagenome (GOLD analysis project Ga0209098, IMG submission 184429) | Active sludge microbial communities of municipal wastewater-treating anaerobic digesters from Japan - AD_JPNHW1_MetaG (SPAdes) (version 2) | ecosystem: Engineered > Bioreactor > Anaerobic... | reverse complement strand
GCTTTCCCGACAGGGCCGCGAGGCGCCCCTCTTTACCGACGTGACCTTCGGCCTCGACGAGGGCGAGAAGGTCGCGCTCATCGGCCGGAACGGCTCGGGCAAGAGCACGCTCCTTTCGTGCATCGCCGGTATCCTCCCGCCCGACTCGGGCACCGTCGTGATCAACAAGGCAGCCGGCGTTTCCTTCCTTCCCCAGACGCCGACATACCGGAAAGAGGACACCATACGCGACCACGTGTTCCGCTCCGACAGCCCGAAACTCCGCGTGATCCGGGAGTACGAGTCGGTGTGCGACCGGATCGCGACCGACGGCTCTCTCCACGCGCGGCTCGACGAGCTCACGCGGGAGATGGACGAGAAGGACCTGTGGAACCTCGAGGCGCAAATCCGCTCGACGCTCACGACCCTCGGGCTCGAGGGCCTCGACCGCCTCATGGGGACCCTCTCGGGCGGCATGCTCAAGAAGGTCGCGCTCGCCCAGGTTCTCGTCGAGGACACGAGGATTCTCCTCCTCGACGAGCCGACGAACCACCTCGACATCGCCACGATCGCATGGCTCGAGGGATACCTCAAGGAGACTGACAGGAGCGTGCTCATGGTCACCCATGACCGCTACTTCCTCGACGCGGTGTGCACCTCGATCTACGAGCTCGATGGCCGCGCGATCACCCTCTACGAGGGAAACTTCTCGCGCTACCTCGAGAAGAAGGCGATCGCCGAGGAGATCGCGGCGAACACGGACGCGCGGATCGAGAGCGTTCTCCGCACGGAGCGCGAGTGGCTCCTCCGCGGGCCCCAGGCGCGCGGCACGAAGGCGAAGGCGCGCATCGACTCGATCCACCGGATGATGAACCGCGAAAAGCTCGCCGAGCGCAAGGGCTTCGAGTTCGAGGTGACGGGACGCCGCCTCGGCGGGAAGATCCTCGAGGCGGAGAATCTCGCGAAAAGCTACCCGGAACGGGGCGACGGGACCAAGCGGCGGACGGTCATCTCGGGCTTTTCCTACGCCTTCAAGAAGGGCGAGAAGATCGGGGTATTCGGCGACAACGGCGCGGGAAAGACGACGCTCCTCAATCTCCTCACCGGCTCGATCGAACCCGACTCGGGGACGATCACGCGCGGCGAGAACACCGTGATCGGCTACTATCGGCAAAACCCCGAGATCGGCGAAAGCCCGCTCACCGTGCTCGAGTACATCAGCGAGGTCGCCGACACGATCGCGCTCGCGAACGGGAAGGAACTCTCCGCGTCCCTCTTCCTCGAGCGCTTCGGCTTCTCGGGGAAGATCCAGCACTCGCCCGTCGCCGCCCTCTCCGGAGGCGAGCGCAAGCGCGTGTACCTCGTGCGCCTCCTCATGGCGAACCCGAACTTCATCGTCCTCGACGAGCCGACGAACGACTTCGACATCTACACGATGAGCGTCCTCGAGAACTTCCTCACCGGCTACGGAGGCTGCCTCCTCGTCGTCTCGCACGACCGCTACTTCATGGACCGGGTCGCCGACACCCTGCTTATCCTCGAGAAGGACGGGAGCGTCTCGGGCTTCGTCGGAAGTTGCTCGGAATACCTCGCCTACCGCGAGGAAGAGTCTCGCGCCGACGAGGCGCGCGCGCGCGAGGCGCGGGATAAGGCCGCGCAGGTCGCGCGTCAGGGCGCGGGGGGAGCGGGCGGGGATAAAGCCGCGCGGGCAGACGCAAAACCGAAGAAGCGCTCGTTTAAGGAACAGCGGGAATACGAGGGGATCGAGGCCGAGATCGAGGCGCTCGAGACGAGAAAGGGCGAGCTTGAGGCCCTTCTTTCAGGCGGCGAGACCGATCACGTAAAACTCCGCGCGATCGGCGAGGAGTTCAAGACGGTTTCGGAGACCCTCGAGTCCCGCTACGAGCGCTGGGAGTACCTCGCCGAGCTCGGCTAGAGCGCCACGCTCGGCTAAGCGCGCCGGGCAAGGCTTCAGCGCGCGGAATGAGGCGACGCGCGGCGTCTGCGCTGAACGCGGCGTTCCGCTACAGCCCCGCGGCGGCGAGCCGCCGATCGAAGGGACCCCGGTCATACCGGGCGTCGCGGAACGAGACCGCGCGCGCTTCCGTGTCCCAGAGGGCGTAATAGGCGGGATACCGCTCGATCGAGAGCGGCTCGGGTTCGGGGATCTCCGGGGATGAACCGCCGCTTTCGTCGATAACGTCCGCGAAAAGCCCGAACTCCCGCGGGAAGCCGACGCTCCCGGGATTCGCGATCACCGGCGACCCCCCAACCGAAAGAACGCCCCGAGGGGAAACGGCCCCATACCCACCATACGAGAAAACCGAGGCTACGTGCGTGTGCCCGACGAGGCACAGGGGAACGGCGCGCGATGCCATCGCGGCGTACGTCTCGACCGTTTCCTCGCCGCCCCAAAGGTATCCCGTCAGGGGCTCGTCCGCCGAACCGTGCGCGGCGATCGCCGCGAGGATAGGCTCGCCCTTGCCATTTCCGGAGGGTATGAGGACATCCCCGGAGGCCGGAAGCGCGGCAAGCCAGTCTAAGGCCTCCGAGCCAAGCCGCATGCGGGTGAAACCGACCGACTTGAGCGCGGAGGCGTTAAACCAGGATGAGTCCACGCGACCCGAGAGCACCGCGTCGTGGTTACCCGTAAGGACAAGGCTCAATGCGGCCTCGTGCGCGGCGGCGCGCACGAGTGCGACGCACTCGGCCGGATCGCAGCCGTAGCCGGTCGTGTCGCCGAGGCAGAGAAACCCCTCATAGGCCCCCCGCTCTTGGGCGAGCACCGCCTGGAAGGCGTCGAGATTCGCGTGAATGTCCGAAACAATGAGTATTTTCACCGTATACCGAGTATACTCTATATCGGTATGGCACCAAAAGCAAAGACATCGCTGAAAGCCGCGTTCACCGACCGATTCGCGAGCGAATGGAAGCTTCTTTCCGAAACGGAGGCTTTCCTTTCCAATACGCCGGAATTCCCGGCCTATGAGGCCCAATTCAAGGCATGGCGAAGCCGTATCCAAAAACAGCGCCTCGGGGATACCGAGCTCATCACCCTCCGCAGCGAGATCGTCACGCTCCGAAAATCCCTCAGGCTTCTCGGATATGACCTTTCCCTCGGGCTCCAACGCCTCACCGTCAAGGGCTTTCGCAACGATGACGCGATCAAGGACGGCTTCGCGCGGGTCGTCATCTGCTTTTGCGGCTCGGACGTCTTCTACAAAAAAGGATCCGCGAACCACATAACCCTCGCCGCGGAATTGACCGATGCCCTCGTCCACAGGCGGCTCATCCACGATCCCGAGTTCCACTACCTCTGGTACCGCAGGGACGCGCATGGGCTCATACTATCGGGCGCCGCGACCGAAACCGAGCGCGATTTCATCCGACTCGAAAACCGCGCCCGGGCGAACCCGATGCGCATGCTGTCAGCCCTCAAGACACTCACATAACCGGCGTCGATGAAATCGTTGAAGAATGGCATAAACGGGCATACAATAAAGCATTAGGGAACCAGGAGTTATCATGAAACTTTCTCCATTAGCAAAACGAATCAACCGCCTGTCCATCGCGTCCTATTTTTACGTGCAACTCGGAACGCTCGCCATCAGCGAGTTTTTTTCCCAGCTTTTCAACCCAACCAAGAACCTCGATATCGCGGGCCGCCTCCTCGGGATCTTTAACCCAAAGCTCACGATATTCGTCGTACTCATGTGCTGCGCGTCGATTCCCCTCATTAGAATATACCTCGCCCCCCTCTGGAAATGCCTCGACGCCGCGCCCGATAATCGGGACGAGAAGACCGTCTCGCGCGCCAGGCTCGTCGCCGTCGGGCTTCCCTGGGTAATCGTCATATTCAACACCGTTATTTGGGTCCTCGCGGTTTTCCTTTTCTGGTACTTGAGCGGCTACCGAATGCCCTCGGGCCTCCCGCTCTACTGGGTTCTTGTCCTCAAGCTCTCGGTCTCGCTCATTGGGTCGCTTATCAACGCCTTCATCATCGACTCCTACCTCAAGGAAGCGAAGCAACTGCTCGATATCACGCATTTCAATAAAAACGAGACGGACCATTTCATCGAGATCAAGGCGGTGTTCATCCCGATCGTGTCGGGCCTCGTGATCATCACGCACATGGCCTTCATCTCGTGGTTCTTCCTCGTGCGCGCGGCGGACCTGAAGGGCCCCTCCTCGCCCATCGCGTCGAACTTTTTCGCCGGGCTTCTCCTCCTCGCCGTCATCTACTACCTCTCGTACCTCTCGAAGCGGCAGGACATCATCCAGTTCAAGCTTCTCGACAAGCAGATCGCGCGGCTCGCCTCGGGCGAGTCCGCAGACCTCAACAAAAAGGTCGCGATCCTCAACTTCGACGAGACGGGCCACATCACCGAAAGCCTCAACGCGTATCTTGAGACGCTCCGAGAGATGGTCATCGAGATTCAAAAGGGCTGCGCCGCGCTCACCGACAACGAGTCGGGCCTTTCCGCGAGCATGTTCGAGGCGGAGGAAAGGCTCGCCGAGATCACCGAGTCCGTCAAGAAATCGAACGAGGGTATCGACGCGCAGATAACCGCGACGGCCGAGTCGTCGGACGCGGTCGCGAAGATCGCGGCCAGGGTCCAGGAGCTCCACGCGGCCGTCACCCAGCAGACGACGAGCGTCAGCGACTCGAGCGCGGGCATCGAGCAGATGATCGCGAACATCGCGGCCGTCACCGCGAACGTCGAGCGCGCGAGCAAGACCTGCACGAACCTCCTCGCCTCGGCGAACCGCGGCAAGGAGAAGATCACGGACTCGAACTCCCTCATCGGCAAGGTGATGGAATCATCGGCGCTCCTCCTCGAGGCGAACAAGATGATCGCGTCGATCGCTGCGCAGACGAACCTCCTCGCGATGAACGCTGCCATCGAGGCCGCGCACGCGGGCGAGGCAGGAGCGGGCTTCGCGGTCGTCGCCGACGAGATCAGGTCCCTCGCCGAGAAGAGCGCTCGCCAATCCTCGATCGTCAACGGGCACCTCAAGGAGGTCAGCGCGGCGATCGCCAACGCGGTCTCATCCTCGAGCGCGGCGTCCTCGGGCTTCGACGAGGTTCTCGCGCTCATCACGGAGGTGACGGGGATGGAGGTCGAGAACGCGAACGCGATGCGCGAGCAGAAGGCGGGATCCGACCAAGTCGCGCGCACCCTGCACGAGATGCAGCAGACGACGGAGTCGGTCAACCGCGCCGCGGGATCCCTCACCCTCGACGCGAAGCAGCTCAACGCGGCGATCGCCGAGCTCGTCGCCTGCTCGGACCGCGTCAAGGCGGAGATGGACGCGATCCAAGTCGACACCGTCGGGATGAACTCCACCTTCGACGAGGTCAGCGAGCTCAAGAAAAACAACAGCGAGGCCTTCCGGAACGTTTCCGTGCAGGTCAACCGATTCATACTTTAAGGAGCGAATTACATGAAACGAGACTTAGCGACGATACTAGTCGGCGCTCTTTTCCTCATCGCGGGCGTCGCGATAGGCGGAAGCATGCTTGGATACTTTGACCTCAGGCTCGACTTCGCGGGCTGGTGGACGGTGTTCATCATCGTGCCCGCGCTCATCTCGATCGTGAACGGCGGGGTTAACCTCGGGAACCTCATCATGCTCGCCGTCGGCGTCGTCCTTCTCCTCGACCGACAGGGCATCCTGCCCCGGAACTTAAGCTGGAGGCTGATACTCCCCGCGATACTCCTCGTCGTCGGGTTTCAGCTCCTCGTCGGCGGTAGCGGACATGGCTGGGGGAAAAAAGACAGGGCGGGTAATCGCTGCAAAGGCGGCGATTCCGGTCCCGCCGGAAGCGGGGAGGAAACGCGCGGAACGGAAGGTTGGCAAGGAACGACCCACCGCGAAAGCGCGGGCCCCGAAAAGAAAAGCGCGTCCGTCGTCTTCGGCGAGCAGAACATCAGCTACGGAAGCGAGGAGTTTACCGGCGGCGCCTACAGCGTCTTTTGCGGCTCCTGCTCGGTGAACCTCACGAGCGTCAGGCTCACGGGCGACGTCGTCATATCGGCGAGCGTCCTCATCGGCGGCATCGAGCTCGTGCTACCCGAAAACGTCACGGTGATCTCGCACGTCACCCCGGTCATCGGCGGGTGCGACGTCAAGTATCCCTCGTCGCGCGATCCTCAGTCCCCGAAGGTCATCATCAACGGAACGGTGAGCCTCGGCGGCATTACGATAAAATAACCCTTAGCCGAGGAGCCCTTCCAGGCGACTCTTGATCCCCTCGGGCCCGCCCGCGAGAAGCGCGGTGATAAAGGGCCTCCCGATCATGACCTCGGCGGCGCCGAAGGACGAAGCGACGAGGAGATCCCGCCGCTTGCGTATGCCGCCGTCGACCCACAGGGCGCCCGACGCGGCCTTGAGCGCGGCGCCGTGCCGCGCGATGAATTCGGCGGTGCTGCCCCGCGCGGTCTCGACCCGTCCCCCGTGATTCGAGATTACCGTAACGTCGGGCCTCACGGCCTCGACGAGCGCGACGTCCTCGGGCCTGAAAACGCCCTTGATCGCGAACGGGACGCCGAACGAGGCGGCTTTCGCCTTGAGCGCAAGGAGGCTCGCGGCGTCTTTTTTCTCGAGGTTCACGAGATTCCGCATCGTCACGATCGCGTAGGAGTCGATATCGACGCCGAGAATCTCGGCGACCCCATGCGCCCATTCCATTCGCTCGGCTATCCGCTCGTTCGCGTACGGCTTGATGAACACCGCGCCCTTGGCGCCCGCATCCTTAAGCGCCGCGATCCCGAAGCGGATCTTCTCATCCGGATACCCGTCGCCGATCGAAAGTCGAACGCCCGCGCGGACGCACGCGCCGACGATCTCGCCGTAAAACGGCCCTTCCTCGGCATACCCGACATTCTGTGAGGCGCCGGTGATCGGCGCGAGCCTAATCGCGGGAAGCGATCCCTCGACCGCGTCAAACCGGTCCCATTCGGCGCAATTGCGGATGAAGTTTTCGTTGGCGTACACGCCTCCCATGCCCGGGAGCTCGGATACGCAGCCGTGCCCATCGCAGGAGGCGCAAAAATGGCATTTAGGTTCGATCGTCGAATGCATGAGTCCCACTATAAAGCAGATCCGGCCGAGATGGCAACCGCCGTCGATTCAGGCGGTTGCCAAACCGTGCCGGTAGATCCTCACATCGCCTTCAGCGGTCCCTTGACCCGCGCGAGCAGATCCTCGTTATCGCAAATGACCGAGTTGTCGTTCGCGTAATCGTACGCGGTCTTTCCGTTCTCATCGACGAGCGAGGTATCGGCGCCCGCCTTGAGGAGAAGCTCGATCGGATCGGGCACGTCAGTCTCCTCGCAAGCGTACATCAGCGCGGTCTTTCCCTCATCGTCGATCGCGTTGACGGGAACCCCTGCGTCGAGGAAGGGCTTGAGGAGATCCATCCGCCCGTACCATGCCGCCATGATGAGGGGATTGGTCCCGTCGTTGCCGGTCACTCGCGCCTTCGCGCCAGCCTTGAGAAGGATCGGCGCGACAGAGGACGCGTTCGCGTTATAGATGGAATAGAGAAGCGGGGTATAGTTCGAGTCGTCCGCGGCGTTGACCACGGCACCCGCCTTGATGAGCTGCTCGACGACCGCAGGCTCCGAGTTGTCCGAGCACGCGCACATAAGCGGCGTCGTCCCGTATTCGTCGGACCCGTTAACCTTTCCCCCGGCCTTGATAAGCGTCTCGATGATCGCGGTCGAGGGTATCGCGCTCGCGGCCGCCAGGAACGGCGTGCGCCCGCTCGTATTCGCCTCATTCACGTCGAGTCCCGCCTTGAGGAGCGCGGCGATAAACTCCGCCGTGACGTGGGGGTTCTCGCAGGCATGGCAGAGAACGGAGTTCCGCTCCTCGTCGCGCGCCTTCACGTCGGCGCCGTTTTTAATGAGCCATTTCGCGATATCCATCGATTCGTTCTTGACCGCGTACATTAGGGGCGTCATCCCGTCGTCGTTGACGGCGTTCACCTTCGCGCCCTGCTTGACGAGAAACTCGACGACATCGAGGCTCGGCGCATACTCTGCCGCGAGCATCAGCGCGGTTTCCCCCGAGATATTCCGCGCCTCTACCGGGGAACCGGCGTTTAGGAGATAGCCGACGATATCCTTGTCGCGGCCGGCCATGCAGGCGACCATCAAGAGGGTGTTGCCGTCCTCGTCTTTTTTCTCGGCAAGGCCGCCCTTTATCTCGTCGAGGGTGCCGCTCCGAATGAGCTCAAAGACGGGATCCTCGTCGGAATAATCCTCGTCCGCATCATTCTCTTCGTCCGAAGCGTCATAATCGTAATACCCGTCGTCGGAATCGTCTTCCGAATACTCGTCGTCCGAGTACGAGTCCGAAGTATCTTCGGAATAGCCGTCATCGGAGGAAGCCCCGGTAGCCGCGAAAACGGGAACCGAAAAGGTAAGGAAGAATGCGATGAGGGCAAAAAGCGGTAGGCGAAACGATACTTTTCTCATAAAAGCTCCTTGTGAAAGAGTGTACCATGACCCTCGCGAAAAAGCATTCATTCCCTTGACCTTTGCGCTGAATATGTATTAATACAGTATTAATACCTATGAATATTGATAAGACGAGCACGACACCGCTCTATATTCAAATCCGCGAAGACCTGAGGCGATCAATCGTCTCGGGGAAGCTCGCCCCCGGCGAACGGCTTCCCCCCGTTACCGCCCTTGCAGCCGAAAAAGGGGTTACCGCCGCGACGATCCGCCGGGCGCTCCAGGACCTCACCGACGAGGGACTCATCTTCTCGCATGTCGGGCGGGGAACCTTCGTCGCGGGAAGTACGGATGCCCCCGACGCAAAAAAACAGGGCGGCTCCGACACACCGCGCGCGATCCCATCGGGGGAGGACGCGAACCGCAGGCGCGAAGAGGCGTCGCTCAGGGCGGCGCGACTGCTCAGGCAGAGCGTGACCCGGAGCCTCAACGAGATGATGGGCCTCGCGCAGCGGCCGGGGGTCATCGCCTTTACCCGCGGGATCGGCGCGCCGGACATGATCGAAAAGGGCATTCTCACCCGCCTCGCGCAAAAGGCCCTCTCGGGCGGCGAGGAGCTTTTCCACGACTATGGCGACCCTCGGGGACTCCTCCCCCTCAGGACGGCGATAGCCGCACTTTACGCCGAGCAGGGACTCGCCGTTTCCCCCGACCAGATTCTCGTCACGAGCGGCTCGCAGCAGGCGATCGCCCTCCTCGCGCAGCAGGCCGCGGAAAACGGCCGCAGGGTCCTGTGCGAGACGCCGTGCTACACCGGGGTCAGCAACGCCTTCGGCGCGTTCGGCCTCAAGATCGACACCGTCCAGCGTACGGTCGACGGCCCGGATATTTCACGTTTCCCCTCGGGCGGCGACTGGCGCGACGCGCTTTTCTATCTTTGTCCCGTGCTCCACAACCCGATGGGAACCGACCTCTCGGACGAGAAGCGCCAAGCGGCGATCGACTGGGCTACCCGGAGCGGGGCGATCATCCTTTCCGACGAGGTATTCCGCGACCTTCACCTGACCGGAAGCGGCTGCGCGCCCATTCCCCCGTCGTTCCTCAAGGATCCCGGTCCCGACCGCGCGGTCGTCATCGGCTCGCTCTCGAAATCCTTCATCAGCGGGCTCCGCGTCGGCTGGCTCGTTACCTCGGAGGAACGGGCGAGAAACCTCGCGCAAATAAAGAAGCTCATGGACCTCGGCTGCCCGCCGCTCATGCAGGGAATCGCGCAGGCATTCCTCGAGGACGACGACGGCTACCGCGCCCACCGCGATCGAATCCGCGCGCACTATCGCGCCCTCCGCGACGCGACGCTCGACGCGCTCGAGCGGCACATGCCCAAGGGCGTCTCCTGGACCCGCCCCGAGGGAGGGTTCCAGCTCTGGGTCACGCTCCCCCAAGGCTACTCGAGCGTCGAGCTTTTTCTCCGCGCGGTTGAAAAGGGCGCGGCCTTCCTCCCGGGGCCGCTCCAGGACATCAACAACCGCTTCATGAATTCCTTTAGGCTTTGCTACGGCTCGCTCGGGCCGGAGGATATCGCCGAGGGAATCAAGCGGCTCGCCGAGGCGACGCGAGAATTCCTTTCGGAAACGCCCGGCGACTCTGGCTTTGCCGGGCTTGGCGACTTTTAATTAACTGAAGAACGAACGGACAATGAAGGAGTTGACTATGGATCAGAAAGAAACGTTTGCGGTAAAGGTCGGGCTCGCCGAGATGCTCAAGGGCGGCGTCATCATGGACGTCACCAACGTCGAACAGGCGAAGATCGCCGAGCAGTCGGGGGCCGCGGCCGTCATGGCGCTCGAGCGCATCCCCAGCGACATCCGCAAGGAAGGCGGCGTCTCGCGCATGAGCGACCCGAAGATGATCGCCGACATCCAAAAGGCGGTATCGATCCCGGTCATGGCGAAATGCCGCATCGGGCACTTCGTCGAGGCGCAGATCCTCCAGGCGATGAGCGTGGACTTCATCGACGAAAGCGAGGTACTCACCCCGGCCGACGAGGAGTTCCACATCAACAAGCACTCCTTCAAGGTTCCGTTCGTCTGCGGCTGCCGCAACCTCGGCGAGGCGCTTCGCCGCATCGGCGAGGGCGCCGCGATGATCCGCACGAAGGGCGAGGCCGGCACCGGCAACGTCGTCGAGGCGGTGCGCCACATGCGGCAGCTCATGGCGGACATCCGCCGGATCTCGGGCATGGACGAGGCCGAGCTCATGACCGCGGCGAAGGAGCTTCAGGCACCGTACGAGCTCGTGCTTGAGACGAGGCGCCTCGGAAAGCTCCCCGTCCCGAACTTTGCAGCCGGCGGAGTGGCGACCCCCGCGGACGCGGCGCTCATGATGTACCTCGGCGCCGAGACCGTGTTCGTCGGCTCGGGCATCTTCAAGTCGAAGGACCCCGAGCAGCGCGCGAAGGCGATCGTCCGCGCGGTGACCCATTATCAAGATCCCGCCGTCCTCCTTGAGGTCTCGACCGGCCTCGGCCAGGCGATGGACGGTATCGACATCAACAAGCTCGACGAGAGCGAGAAGCTCGCGTGCAGAGGGTGGTGATCGGAATCCGCTAACGCGGTTTCCGATCACTTGGAGTTTACGCGGCGTAACGCCGCGTAAACTCCAGGCATCGGGCGACGAGCGCAATTTAGGAGCTAACGTAAGATGAATACGAAAGTCGGCGTTCTCGCCCTCCAGGGCGGGTTCGCGAGCCATGCGGCGGTACTCGCGTCCCTCGGGTGCGCCGTCAGCGAGATCAGGACCGAGGAAGAACTCGCTTCCTGCGAGGGACTCATCCTTCCCGGCGGCGAGTCGACCGTCCTCACGAGGCTGTTAATGAAGCCAGGTACCGGCCCTTCGTTCGGGAAGCCCTGGGAACCGGGACCGCTCTTCCTCGCGCTAAAAAATTTCGCCCGATCGAAGCCCGTCATGGGGACCTGCGCGGGGCTCATCATGCTCGCCGAGGACTCAGGCGACGAACGCGTCGTGCCGCTCGGCGCCCTTCCCGTCACGGTCGCGCGAAACGCGTACGGCAGGCAAACCGAGTCCTTTATCGAGCCGATATCGCTCGAGCTTCACCGCGCGCGGTCCGCTTCCTCTGGGCACGAAGCAAATGACAAACCCTTTCAGGCGACCTTCATCCGCGCGCCGAAGATCACCCAGATAGGCAAGGGCGTGGCGACCCTCGCGCGCGCAAGGGACCGTCTCGGAAACCCATATCCTGTCATGGTGCAATTCGAGCGGATACTCGGGCTCACCTTCCATCCCGAGCTTAACCCCGGCGACGCGCGCGTGCACGAGTATTTCCTTTCGCTTTTCTAAGCCCGCGGCGGCGCATATCGAACGCACGCGAAACGCCGCACACATAAAGAAAGGCTCACCCGCGGAAATCATTCCCGCGGATGAGCCTTCTTTTTTTTTGTAATAATCTACCGTTTACTTAAAGCGCCTTATCTCCGCGCTCACCCGTGCGGATTCGGACGCAATCGGCGACGTCGCTGACGAATATCTTTCCGTCGCCGACCTCGCCGGTCTGCGCGACCTTTACGATGATACCGATGATCTCCTCTAGCCGCGAGTCGGGGACGACGATCTTCACCTCGACCTTCGACCGGGTATTCATGAGCACCTCGCTCCCGCGAATGTGCTCGGTCCACCCGTGCTGGGTTCCGCATCCGGCGACCTGGGAGATGGTCACGCCGTTGACGCGCGCTTCCATGAGCGCGTCCTTAAGAAGCTCGAGCCGCTCCGGCCTGATTATCGCTTCGATTTTTTTCACGATGGTTCTCCTTTCCGCGAACGGGTCAGTCGAGGCCGCTGAACGCGGGATACGCGGATTCCTGATGCTCCGCGAAATCGAGGCCGAGCTGCTCGCTCTCCTTCGAAACCCTGATCTTCATCACTTTCGAGAGCGCGGTCATGATGACGAAGGTCGCGATCGCGGCGAGCGCTATCGTGACGCCGATGCTCTCGAGCTGCACGACAAGGAGGTGCGGGTCGAGCGAGTACGCGAAGCCCTCCGACTGCACGGCGGGATTCACCGACTTCGTGGCGAAGAGCCCGGTCGCGATGCCGCCCCAGATGCCGCCGATGCCATGGCAGCCGAACGCGTCGAGCGCGTCGTCGTAGCCGAAGAAGGGCTTTACCTTCGTCATGAAGAAGAAGCACAAGGGACTCACCGCCCCGCCGATGACGATCGACGCCCACACGGGAACGAATCCCGCCGCGGGAGTGATCGCGACGAGGCCGATGACGGCGCCGGTCGCCGCGCCCATGATAGTCGGCTTACCGAAGTTGAAGGTCTCGATGGCCATCCACACGAGAAGGGCGGTCGCGGCCGAGGTGTTCGTCGTGAGGAACGCGTGAACGGCGAGCGGTCCCGCGCCGAGGGCGCTGCCCGCGTTGAAGCCGAACCAGCCGAACCACAGGAGTCCCGCGCCGAGCACGACGAATGGGATGTTGTGCGGCTTATAGGAGAGCATGCCATACCCGTGGCGCTTGCCGAGGATGATGCACGCGACAAGGCCGGAAACGCCCGAGCTGATATGAACGACGTTGCCGCCGGCGAAGTCAAGCGCGCCAAGGTTCCTGAGGAAACCGCCGTCGCCCCAAACCATGTGCGCGAGCGGATAGTACACCGCGATCGACCAGAGCGCGATGAATATAAAGAGCGCCTTGAACCGCATGCGGCCCTCGACGGATCCCACGATAAGCGCGGGGGTAATGATTGCGAACATCATTTGGAAAACGGCGAAAAGAGATTCCGGAATCGTCGAGGCGTACGCGGGGTTCGCGTTCGCGCCGACGCCGTTGAAGAATACCTTGCCGAGACCGCCTATGATCCCCGCGTGGTCTTTCCCGAACGCCAATGAGTAGCCGCCGACCACCCACATGAGCGAAGCGAGTCCGCAGATAAAAAAGCACGACATGAGGGTATTGAGGGAGTTCTTTCTCCTGACCATACCGCCATAAAAGAAACCGAGCGCGGGCGTCATGAGAAGAACGAGCGCCGAGCTCACGAGGACAAATGCGCTGTCGCCAGTGTCGATGCCCATTTGTGTGCCTCCTTTACACGAAACCGTGTGGTGCAAAAAAATAAGGCGACTGACGCGCATCGATCGTATGCGCGGCAATCGCCTTTGGATTACCCAAGATTTAAACTATCCGGCAAAATATGTCAAGCCATCGGTCGACGTGACTTTTTTTTATCGCCTACAAAACGAACTCCTCGACCGCGAGCCCATGGTAATACCGCACGCGCTCCGGCACGAAACGGAGCACGGTGAAGTCCCCGCCGTCTAGCCCGCCCCGATAGTACATCTCCCAATCGGGTACCCAGATGGACGATCGAATCGCCTTGTCAAAGACCTCGCTGACCTGACCGCGGACGGAGCATCCCTCGAAGGCAGGCCCGTCGCAATAGTAGAGGCACACCCGGCCGTCCTTGCGCATGAGGGGAACCTTTCGGCTTCCCGTATTCGTCGCGAGATACGTCGCAAAATCGCGATCGGCCCGCGCGGGCCCCGTTGACAGGGCCTCGGCCCGAACCTTCAGAAGATTGAACATCGCGCGCGTTTCGGGATACCCCGTTTCGTCGAGCGACGAAACGCTCACCAGCCCCTCGCGCAACGTCAGGGCAAGCGCGTCTTTATATGCGCCTTCGTTCATATTCTCATCCCCTTTCGATCCATGGACCTAATCCATGAAACCGCTTTTCTTGAGTCGGTCCACGAGCTCCGCTATTTTCTCGGTCGGCGTCGGTCCTTCCCATTCCTTGAAGTACCAGTCGAGATAATGAGCGAATCCCTTTTCCTTCCAATCGTTGACGAGCCCGAGGTGCGCCTCGCGGTCATCGTATTCGCGAACGATCGCGTCGGTCTCGCCTTCCGTAAGCGCGCAATAGCGTCCCAGGTGCACGATCCCTTTCCCGGACAGGCGGCCCTTTTGAAATCGGGGGTCCTCCGCGGGATAGCCGAGGACGAGCGCGATGAGCGGAAAGCAAAATCGCTCAGGCAACCCGAGCTCCGCGTATACCTTGTCGAGCGGCGTGCGATGGAGGCCGTTCGTGAAAAGCGAATCGATGCCAAGCGATCGGGCGGCGACGCAGGCCGTCTGCGCGGCGAAGGACGTATCGATGGCCCCGGTAAGGAAATCGAAAAAATCAACGGCATACTTCGCGTGGCCGAGCCTTTCCGAGAGCGCGGAGAGCCGGGTAAAGTCGACGCAGAACACGATCGCCCGATCGCCCGCATACCCGAAGACGCGGCGCATCGCGTCCTTATCGTCAAGGACGATCATCGAGTAACTCTGCCGCGCCGAGGCGTTCGCCGCGCGAACCGCGGCTCCAAGAATCGCCTGAACGTCCCCGTCGGGAATTCTCTTACTCGAGAATCCCCCGTGAATCGATCGGAGCTTCCCGATCGTCTGAAGCGTCTCATTCATGCCTTTCGCCCCCTTATAAGTTTTATATAAAACTATATTAGTTTTATATAAAACATTTGTCAAGGCGATAAAAAAAGGCCAGGGCGAAACCCTGGCCTGAGACCGCTTCCTGGCCCGTACCCGGGGAGGAAGCGAAGATAAGAAACGGCTCGTGAATACCGTAACGATTACAGATCCGAGCAGAGTTCCTTGTAGCAGTAGGTCTCCATGCCGATGCCGATGAACATCGCGAAAACCATGACCGCGAGATAGAGCAGCCAACCGATCGCGGGGATCATCATGAAGATGATGCCGATAACGCACGCGACGACCATCAGGATGAGGAAGGAGAGAAAGATGATGCCCTTATTTCCGTAGGTTACCTTGGCGGAAAGGCCGAGGGCGTCGATCGGGGCTTTCTTCTTGTCGACGGCAAGGAGCGGCCCGAACATCCAGGCGATGGAAAGGACAATGCCGGGAACGACGAGGATAAAGGCGGCAAGCGCGCCCGCGGCGATGAGCCCGCTGGTCAGGAAATACTCGCACATCGATTTGCGGTAATCGGGATTGAAGATCTCGGTCATCGAGAGGGACTCCCCCTTGCTCAGCTTGGCGGGAATACCGACGAACATACCGATGATGGTACCGATGTTAATGTACGGAATCCACACCGTAAGGATGAACAAAAGGGCGTTAACGAGTATCGGCACCGCGTTCTTCAGCCCGATATCCAGACCATCCTTGATGATCGCATCGATTTTGAGTTTTTTTTCCATAAGGCCTCCTTTTAGTCACTGCGCTTTCCGCGCGTCATGCTGAAAGTGTACCACAGGAATTCCCAAATCTCCAATATTTTTTTAAGACCGTCACAGCGGGGCCAGAACCTCGGTCACGAAGCGCTCGGGGTCGCGGGGAAAGATTATCCCCGGTCCCTTGAGGTACGTCTCCCGGATTGGGCCGCGAAGCTCGACAGACCGCTCCGAAAGCGCCTCGAAAAGCGCCTTATACGCGGTCCCGATGAGCGCATACGGGCCGCGGTGCACGATCGAAAGGAAGCGCCCGCCCTCGAGCCGTTTACAGTCGACGCCCGGGAGGGAAACCTCTTTCCGCACCGGGACGGCAGCCTCGATATCGGCCAAATCCCGATACTCGAGGTCATAATAGACCGCGAAGGGCTTCCCCGAAACGTAACGCCCCGCGCGCCTGAGGATCTCGGAGAACCGGGGCCCGATATCCCCGTAGGCGCCCTGATAGCGGATCGAGCATGCCCAGAACGGCTCGACCTCCCGTTCCGAGATCTCGAGGTTTCGCCGCGCGGCCTCGTCCTCGCCGTTCTCCGCGAAATACCTGATCCGCTCGCGTACCTCCCGGAGCCGGATAAGCTCGCGGTCGACCTCGGTAAGCCGTTCCCGGAAAAGGCGCGCGAGGTCGTCGTCGTCCCGAGCGGAGGAAAGGACCTCCTTCGTCTGTGCGAGGGAAAAGCCGAGCTCCCGAAGTATGCCGATGGCGCGGGCGCGCTTGAACGACTCCTCGCCGTAATAGCGATAGCCATTCATGGGGTCGATTCGCTCGGGGACGAGGAGGCCCTCGTCGTGATAGATTCTGAGCGCCTTTACCGTCAACTTCGTCGCCTGGGAAAACTCACCGATGGTCAGCATGCCTACTCCTCCGGGATCGCGATATCCATCGCATCCGCGACGGTAACCAAGGTAGTATAAAACGCCTTTTCGGTTTTGAGGAGCGCTTCCGCTTTCTGCGAAAGCCGCGCGAAAACGCGCGTGCGCCCCGCGCGGTCCAAGCCCTTCACCTCGGCGGACGCCGCGCGGAAATCCGCGGAAAGCGCGTGCCAAGAGGCGATGGAGCCGTCAAGCGGGGCGAGGAGCGGCTCGAGCTCGGTGACGCCGCCCGCAGAGATCGCGCGCGCGAGGAACGCGCGATAGAGCGTCCGGAACGAGGCGCCTCCGGTCCCGAAGTCCTCGATGTTACCCGCCATATAGTTCAGCACCGCGGGGAGAAGATAGGGTTTACCGCTCCACGATTCGAGGGTCGCGAGCGCTTCGGGATACCGCTCCATGCCGGCGAGCCCGATAAGGGGTTCCCCTTCGCCCGATCCTAAACCGCGCGCCCGGTAGTTCGCGATGACACCGGCGATCGAAGACCGCGCGAGGCGCCCGTAGTCGAGGGCGTATCCCTCGCGCGGCGGCTCGGCCCAGTAAAACTCGCCATGCGGGGGGAAGGATTGTGTTTTCGAGAATCGGGCCCGCTCGAGGTCCGCCAGGGTTACCGTCTGAAGCCCCGGATATTCGGTGTCGCTCACGTACGCGACGCCGCGCTCGAGGTCGATGCCGAAAAGCGTCACGTAATGGCCGCCGAAGGACGCCCAGCGGGGCCCGTGCCGCCCGCCGTACCGATAGGTGAGAAACCGCATATCGTTCCGGAGGATGACGGGGACGCC
>Ga0209098_1002210_pt1 | contig 17364 bp, 14 predicted proteins | sample AD_JPNHW1_MetaG_FD_184429 | JGI IMG/M metagenome (GOLD analysis project Ga0209098, IMG submission 184429) | Active sludge microbial communities of municipal wastewater-treating anaerobic digesters from Japan - AD_JPNHW1_MetaG (SPAdes) (version 2) | ecosystem: Engineered > Bioreactor > Anaerobic... | reverse complement strand
ACAGACCATGGCGCCTGAAGCGCTTGATACCATTGGTAACTGGTTGACTACTCTCCTGAAAATGAAACCCTGAAAAAATATATCTTTGTCTGATATAATCCAATAAGTGATGGACCCATTAGAGGCAATTTCCCCTGTTGACGGACGGTACAGGAAAATGACCGAACCGCTTGCCGCCTGTTTTTCTGAATATGCCATCATCCGCTACAGGATCCTGGTTGAAATTGAATATTTCATTGCCCTGTGCCGCTTGGGGTTACCCCAACTATCCAAGGTTAATCCAAAAGATTACAGTAAGTTACGTGCGATTTACAGGCATTTCAAACCAGCCCATGCCGAAAGGGTTAAGGAACTCGAACAGGAAACCAACCATGACGTAAAAGCAGTCGAATATTTTTTACAGGAACAGTTTGACCGTTTGGGGCTGGGGCATTTCAAAGCGTTCATACATTTGGGCCTGACTTCGCAGGACATCAACAACACGGCTTTTCCGCTGGCCTTGCGCAATGCCTGGCGGGAAATAATGGAACCCTTGCTGGAAGAGATATACCAGGTCCTGCTCGAAAAAAGCAACCAATGGAAGCAGGTTCCCATGCTGGCGCGCACCCATGGGCAACCTGCCTCTCCCACCATGCTGGGCAAAGAGTTTTATGTTTTCGTGGAACGGCTCGGCATGCAGCTTGCTCTCATGGAGACCATTCCGTTTTCAGCCAAATTCGGAGGGGCCACCGGCAATTTTAACGCCCACCATGCAGCCTATCCCGGCATCGACTGGATCGGATTCGCCAACCATTTCGTCAACCGGACTTTAGGACTGGAAAGGTGCCAGACTACAACACAGATCGAACATTACGACAATCTGGCTGCTTTTTTCGACAACCTGAAACGGATCAACACCATCCTGATTGATCTGGACCGCGACATCTGGAGTTACATTTCGATGGAATATTTCGGACAAAAAGTGAAAGCCACCGAAACAGGCTCCTCCACCATGCCGCATAAAGTCAACCCGATCGATTTTGAAAATTCAGAAGGAAACCTCACAATGGCCAATGCCCTCTGTGAGTACCTGGCCGCCAAGTTGCCGGTTTCAAGGCTTCAACGGGATCTCACTGATTCCACAGTGCTTCGCAACACAGGGATACCACTGGCCCATTCCCTGATCGGCTACCGGTCGTTGTTGAAAGGGCTCGACAAGTTGATCCTTCAGGAAGCACAGCTTCGGGAAGATCTTCAACGCAACTGGGCAGTAGTTACCGAGGCGATCCAAACCATCCTCAGGCGTGAAAATTATCCTGCTCCTTATGAAGCGCTTAAATCGCTGACAAGAGGAAAAAAAGGAATTGACCAACAAGCCCTGCACCGGTTCATTGATACCCTGGAAGTGACAGATACTGTGAAGAGGGAACTTAAGGCCATTACTCCGGAAAATTACACGGGGATCATCAATTTTTAGGTACACCCCTCATGAAGATCTCGGGATTCACCTTTGTTCGGAATGCTGTCAGGTTCGATTACCCGGTGGTGGAATCAATCCGGTCGATTTTGCCCCTTTGTGATGAATTCGTTGTGGCCGTCGGCAATTCTTCCGATGAAACCCGAAGCCTTATTGAAGGGATAGGTTCTCCTAAAATCCGCATTATAGATACTGTTTGGGACGAAAACCTCAGGAAAGGCGGTGAAGTATTGGCGGCTGAGACCAACAAAGCTTTTGATGCAGTGAACCCGGATCATGATTGGGCTTTTTACCTTCAGGCCGATGAAGTCATCCACGAACAATATCTGCCCGTTATTCAGAAGTGCCTGGAGCAAAATACCAGGCGGTCAGAGATCCAGGGGCTGCTTTTCGACTACCTGCATTTCTGGGGGTCTTATCATTACACGGGCGATTCGCGGCAATGGTACCGGAATGAAATCAGGATCATCCGGAATGATAAAAAGATCAGATCATACCGTGATGCCCAGGGTTTCAGAAAGGAAGGCCGGAAGCTGAAGGTCGTTCCGGTCAATGCGACAGTCTGCCATTATGGCTGGGTCAAGCCACCGGCTGCCCAGCAGGCCAAACAACAATCTTTTCATCGTTATTGGCATTCCGACCGTTGGATTGAAAAAAAAGTCTCCGGACAGGAGGAATATGATTACTCAGAAATAGGTTACCTCTCCCCTTTCACGGGGACCCACCCACTGACCATGAAAGAGCGGATAGCAGCCATGGACTGGGAATTCACTTATAATCCCGCGCGAGGGAAACATTCCATGAAAGAAGACTTGCTTCACAGGATCGAAAAAAGCACCGGATGGCGGCCTGGCGAGTACAAGAATTACAGATTATAGATTTTTTTTAAATTTGCAAGAAAAATACAGATTATGGATTTAACCAAAATCCTGTCAATTTCGGGTAAAAGCGGTTTATTCAAGGTTGTATCACAGGCAAAAAGCGCCGTGATCGTGGAATCCCTCACCGACAACAAGCGTTTCCCGGCTTTCGGACACGAAAAGATCAGTTCGCTGGAAGAGATCAGCATTTTTACCACCGGCGAGGATCGCCCGCTTAAAGAGGTCTTCAAGGTATTTTATACCCGGTTAGAGGGAAAACCCGCTCCGGATTCCAAAGGAGACCCCGCGTTGTTGAAAAAGTTCTTCCTGGAGATGGTGCCTGATCTTGACGCCGACAGGGTTTATCTTTCCGACATGCGCAAAATGGTCAGCTGGTACAACATGTTGCTGGACAAAGAGTTGCTGGATTTCACAGAAACGGAACCTGCCGTTGAAGAGGAGAAACCATCGGCAGATTCAGCTGAAGCGGTTGAACCGTCTCCCGTTGAACCAACCCCGGAACAGATTCCCTGACACTTTCGCCTTACCTGATAGAGTCCTCCAGGTTCTGATCTGGTGATTGCGTTCCCTTGATCTTCACATTTACCTTACGGATCTGGTCTTCCAGGCCCTTCATCGTCGCTTCATCATCCAGAAATTCTGCTTTCCAGTCTGTGTCGCTGTAAACAAAATGGAAACGAGGCTCATTGTCAGTTGGTTTCTCATTTTTGCTGACGAGCCAGAAATAGATGGTCTGGGGTTTGAACAAAGTGGATGGGACCATTACTGTAGTATCCTTCACTTTTTTTGAAAAGATTTCATTCACCCCGTTTTCATATATGAAGAAGTAAAGGGGGTCATTGCCAGCGTGCCGAAGCCAGGCAAATTTTACCATATAGCTTGTAATCACCGACGAATCAGCCGGCAGGATCATGTCGGTTTTTTCATATACGCCGAGGGTACGGTAAACCGCCCCTTTGACCACCATGGCTGTTTTGGGTTCCTCCTTTTCAATGATCGATTGGGCGACATAATTGAGGTATTCTTTGGTCAGGGAAGATTGATTCTTCCTGCAAAGGGTTTGCAGATCAACGTAAGATAAGCTCCCCGGCGTCGTGACACGCAACGCCTTATCGCTCCCGCTGATCAGGATCGCGTAAGAACCAACGCCCACTTGCAGTTGAAGACCTGGCAAAATCTTCACGTTCTTTTCGGCGTCGGAAGAAACTCCTCCTTTCACCAGCTTTACCTCGCCTTTTGTGCGGAACACAGTAAATTCATCGCATTGGGCCAGCGTGCGCCCCACCATTGCCATGAAAACCAGCAAAATAATGACTGAATGTTTCATATCGGTTATTTATAAGGTAAAAAACGGCTGGTGATCTTTTTATGACGGTTGATTACCAGCAAAATTCGTTCATAATAGGTAAGAAACGTTTTGTACAAAAGGATAGGAGCCAGGAAATAACCCGAATTGATGCTCAGGCTCCAATATTTGTAGATCAGGAAAAAGATATAGATGATCAGAACATTAAGAAGTAGCAGGAATACCGGAAAGATCACATTGAACAGCAATGGATACCGTCTGTTCAGCCAGGTGATAAAAACAATATAAAAATAACAGAGGAAAAAAGAGAAAAGCGTACAGGTCCAACCTGGTAAAACATTGATATAATTTCCTTTGAGGATCATACTGACGATGTTGGCATGGATCACCACGCCGTACATATCGGGTCGGGAACGTCCGGAGATATGTTTATTCATCGGGGTATAATAGATGTCTTCCAGGTCGGGCGGGCCGTCGAACGATTCACCCATGTATCCCATCAAAACAATTTTGTCGCGGATCACGGAAAAATCAGTCGTGGAATCAAGCAGTTCAGACACATCAAAAGAGACATAAGAGGGGATGTTTCCCCTGTAATTGATCACCTCCCGCTGGTTTCTTCTTTCAATGAGCCGCCCGAAAGCCTCCGGTTTAAATGCATGAACCAGCCTTCCGCTAAGCGCATACAGGGTATCTTTTCTGAAAATTTCCATGGGACTGAAGCTCCTGACGGTAGATATTTCGGGGTCGGATCCTCCCAGGTTCACGAAACCCCGGTTTCCGTTGTCGAAATAAGGATCAGATGTTTCGAGGGTGTCAAATTGACCGCTGAGTTCATTTTTTCCTGTTAAAAAACAGGCCATGATGAAATCATCTTTTTCGCTGAAACGCTGCCGGAGAACCGAATCGATTAAGGGATCGCGGCGGGAAGAAAAAAAACCGTCAAACCCGATGATCTTTGGATTGTTTTTCCTTACCCGTGCCACTGCTTTAGCAATCTGAGAGCGGTCGAGGTGACCGATATTCACCAGCACAATGTTGGTATCGATGGTCGCATGGTCTGTGTTGAGGCGGGAATAAAGAAGATCGGCAAAATTGAAGTCAGTCAGGGCTTTTTTGATCGGGTCGAATACCGTCATGTTCAAAGTGACCACTCCCAGCACCGTGACGGATACGAACAAACTAAGGGTGACAAGAAAATAATCAGTGTCAAACCAGAAAAACAGATATTTACGAATCCATTTCACGGGAGTAAAGTAATGCCTTTGTGTAACGAAATTAATAAAAAATCAAAATGAGGCAAATTATGTTTTAAATCGGGGAAAAATATAAATTTGTATAATGAAGTCGTTTTTTCATCAATTTGAACTATATTTACCCAACAAAAAACCTGTCTTATGAAAAAAATTTACATTCTGACCCTGCTTGCAGTGTTTTTTTCCATGGCTGTTACGGCCCAGAACACTGAAAAAGAGCAAAAAAAAGAGATAACCGATAAAGCGGTGAAATCAGCTCGTCAGGAGGCAAAAAAACTCTCCAAAGAAGGCTGGAAGACGATGCCCGGATCGATCCCCATGGATAAATTATTGGAAAATTCCTGGATGAAGCAGGTAGCCACCGATGAAAACGGTCAGCCGAACTACATAATGGCCGATGGAAACGGGGTAGCCGAAAGCAAATCGGTTGCTGAAGCTCAGGCCATTGAATTTGCAAAACTTCAGTTAGCCGGGACCATTGAATCGAACATTGCCTCCATCGTCAAAGGAAATCTGGCCAACAGCCAGGAATCAACCACAGAAGCCACCTCTGTAACGGAGATCATTCAATCCTCAAAAAATATCATTGCCCAGCAGATGGGTTATATCAACCCTGCCTTCAAACTATACCGTGACCTGAAAGACAAAAAAGTCGAGGTTCAGGTAAGGATTTTTTATGAGACTAAACAAAGCCTGATCGTCGCTAAAAAAGCGATCCGCAAGGAGCTTAAGGAAAAATTGCAGAAAACCGATGAGCAGGTCGATAAGCTTCTGATGGATAACCCGAAATAAGTCAAATTATGGCCTCCAGGCTCACTGTTCTGGTTGTCCTTCTTCTGATGGCAATCAGCGGGATGGCGCAGGTTGATTCAACATTCGACGCTGCCCGGAAAGCGTTGCAAAAAGAGATTGAGTCCTTTTCTGATGAAAACCAGGGCGAGTTCGATCAATATGTCGATGAGATTGACAAGGAATTTTCGGAATACCTGAGAACAGCCTGGGAGGAATTCAACCTTTTTGCCGGGATCAAGCCCGACACGACTCCCAAACCCAAGATACTGCCCAAGTACAACCCTGCAGTGAACAAAATCAAACCGGGTGAAGTTCCCCGCGAGATCAGGGTGGAAACCGGAGAGGGCAGCGGAATACCGGTACTTGTCCCCATACCGAACATGCCCGTTGAACAGAAACCGGAAGTGGCTGAAATCCCCGCAGGCTCAGTTCTTCCGGTCGTTTTTTACGGTTCAACACTACAGTTCACCACCGACCCTGCCCTGGCAGGCACCCTGCCGGCAGAAATCCACAACACTACCATCGCCGATGCCTGGGACCGGCTCAATAAAACCAACTACCAGTCCCTGATCAAATACTTCTCAGAGACAAAGTCCCGGATGAACCTGAACGACTGGGCCTATTACCTGATGGTCAAAAAAACAGCAGAACAGATCTCTTCTTCTAAAAACTACTCCCGTGTTCTGACGTGGTTCCTGCTTACCAAATCAGGCTTCAGGGTGCGGATTGCTTACGCTGAAAACCAGATCGCTCTGATGTTTCCGGCTACCTCTACCATCTACGGCCTGCGCTATTTCATGATCGATCAGACACGGTTTTACGCCCCGGATTTTGCTTATAACCAAATCTTTACATACGAGAAAGATTTTCCTGGGGCATCCAAAGTCTTTGACCTTAACCTCTATTCTCCCATTAACTTCGGGGATCAAACGGCAGAACGCTCCTTTGATTTCACCTTCCAGAACAAACCTTACCAGTTTAAAGTAAAGTACAACACTTCAGCCGTTGAGTTCTTCAAGGATTTTCCCTTATGCGAACTGAAAGTCTATTTTGATGCATCCCTCAGCGCCACAGCCAAAGAATCTTTATTGGAAGCGCTGAAACCACAACTGACCGGACGTTCTGTATCAGAATCGGTCGATTTTCTGCTGAATTTCGTACAGAACGGCTTTCCTTATAAAACCGATCAGGAACAATTCAACGGGGAAGAAAAGTTCTTTTTCCCGGAGGAGGATTTCTACTATCCCTATACCGACTGCGACGACCGGGCCGTCTTCTTCTCGTACCTTGTAAAAGAGTTGCTGAAACTGAAAGTCGTCGGGGTGGTCTATCCCGGGCATGTGGCAACCGCTGTGAGGTTCCCCAATGAAGAACCGGGCGATTTTATTCTTTACAAGGGAGAAAAATACCTTATTGCCGATCCGACCTATATCAATGCACCATTTGGCCTTACCATGCCGGGAATGGTCAACTCAAAAGCGGAAATCATCGAATTGCTCAACGAGCAGAACCAGGATGAGAAACTGGCCGCTGTGTGGGAAAAAAGTGAATCGGGCGGCGGTTTGAAAGGCGATATCCGACAAAATATCTGCAGTGATAAGGAAGGGAATTTTTACATCACCGGGTATTTCCATGAAACCCTCACCATTGGCGGAACAACGCTGAAGAACCCGAACAGCAAAATGGATGCCTTCCTGGCCAAATTCAATCCGGCCGGAAATCCGCTTTGGGTAATCCAGGGGGGCTCCGAAGGAACCTCCATGGGCTATAACGTGACCCTCGACCCTGCTGGTAATGTTCTTGTCAGCGGAACTTTCGAAGAAAACCTCTCGTTCGGCAAGATCATGACCATGGCTAAACCGGGAACAACCGTTTTCCTGGCCAAATTTTCTCCCGACGGGAAACTGATCTGGCTTAACCAGCTCAAACCCGACGCAACGGAGCACCCCGGCGATTTCATTTATGCTGCCTCCTGGAGCAATGCCGGCCGGTACATTGAAACAAAATACTTTCCGCCCGATGCCAACTACAATGATTATGGCATCAGTTTCGATGCAGACGGCAATTGCTTTTATACCGCCTCGTACAATGGGACAACCGGGATGAAGATCGACCGGATCGCGCTGAACACCGAAGCGGGATTCAATGTGATCGCTTCACTTAAATCAGAAAGTGACAAAGAGCTCGAAAACAACTGCGAAAAAACAATTGCAGGTTTGTTCGCAGCCATCAACCTGATCAAACTCAATAACATTGCCATCTCCGGTAAAGAGATCCAACAAGCCTTCAACCTTTATAACCCGGGATTCAGAAAGAACGCCCCCACTGTTTACGAGCGACTTGGGAAAATGCAAATGGTCAAAAATGAAGGAGGAATCGTCACCATCAGAACCGAAGAAGCAAAGCCTGTGGTAATCGACAGGATGAAAATTGCCGACAACACTAAACTGAAAATCAATCCGTTGCCAAATGGCGACGCCCGGTTTGAAATATTGAACGGCATTAAAGTCGGGAAAGCAGTCATCTGGTACCGGCTCAATTACGTACGGCTTTTCAGATCCAACGGAAACATTCTTTTTGATTATGACTCCGACCATACCCAAACGACCATGAACATGAAGGAAGATCTTCTCTTCTAATCGGCCGGGAAAATGATGGTATTGGTTTGATCTTTCACCACATTGACCTCTTTTCGGGTGGTTTTTGCCCCTTTGAGGACAAAAGTATGCATGCCTAAAGGTATGTTGAAAAAGAGGACGGTACTCTTTTCTGTAAGAGTCTGATAGAAGACATCATCGATGAAAAAATCACCGGAATAACCAGCTTGTACTTTCAGATCCCCCGTCGCTACAGGAACCTTCTCTCTTTTGTTGATTGGATCTGCTACTTCCTGCGGTGAGGAGATGTCGTTTTGATTATTCCTGACCTGGTTTTCCGGTGGAGTCTCCGTACGGGGAACAACAAAAATAAAATCTCCTTTATCAAGGTTGGGGTTTCTGAGTTTACCGAACTGGGGATGCTGGGTTTCGTAAGAGTAGTTGATAACTGTTTGTTGCAGAAAGGATCCCAGTTCTGTTCCCGAAACATTGCCATCCCGGTCCAGGTCAGCTTCTCCCCGAAGCCCTTCAAGGAACTGTGAGCAAAAGATGCTCTTGTCAGGCACTGTTTCATCAGCGGTGCCACTGGTGATGAATTCCCTTACCGGTTGAAGGGTTTTCATAGTGAGCGGTTGGGGAAGGGTCATGCTCGTGGCGAAAAGGGAACCCGAAAAACAGGCATCAAAAAGGAAGAGGGCATGTTTTGATTTGATCCTTTTGGTATAGATTTCAATCTGCGACATCTCCATCGCATTGTTCTGGAATCCCATGGGGTCGCGGACAGGGTTTGGTGCATCGGCCGGTACCAGGTAACCCAGTTCTTCGCCCAGACTGGTCTTGATCGTGTAGCCATGTCCTGCAAAATAAAAAAGCAACCGGGCATCGGGGTAAAGGCCGTAAGTGCTTACAAATCGTGAAAACGCCTCATCCATCGCGGGAAGGTCCGGGTCAAGGATCAAGGTCACCTTAAAACCATGTTCCTCCAAGGCCTGTTTGACATGGGCCATATCCATGCTCACTCCGGGAAGAGGGGGCAAACCATTCTGGTAGTTGGTCACGCCCATGACCAGCGCAAAGCTTTGTTTGTAGGCCGTTACCGTACCTTCCCGAAGTTTTACCCGAACAGGTTCAAACCCCAGTTGGGCCTTCGTAGTCGATAGGAGTGTTAAGAAAAATGAAAGCAAAAGAAAACACCTCAGGCGCTGCATCGGCAGTTATTTATCAGCATAGGTAGTGAGTACCAGCCTTTTTTCACCGATAAGCGTTGTTTCCCCCGATGTTTTCATTCCCCTGACATTGGCTAAGATGGTTCCCAAATCATTTTCAATGAACTGGTAACCATCTTCATTCCGTAAAATCAATGGTTTAAAGGGAACCGTTTGCGCTACCAGTTGAAGGGTTTCGATGCCGAAAGGGGCATCACAGATAAAAATATCAGGCAGGAGGAGGGGTTTCCCGGTTTCTGTTTCCGGAATATAACGGCTGTCGGCTAAAAGGGTTTTTCGGCCATCAGAAAGGTAATAGATAAGCCGCATATAACAAGGCTGATCGACTTTCACGTAAACCCGCATGGTATCATTCCGTGTAAAGACCGGATTATCTTTTCCCCGGTTTGTCCACAGATCCACAAAAAGGCCACCGTTGATGATTTCGTTTTCTGCGAATTGCTTTTGCTGAACCAGCACCTGGTCATAATTATCGGCTACATACCTGAGTCCATTGTCAGCGCACCATTTTTCAGGGAGGAATTCCTGAACACTGGCGATGTTGCGGCCGTTGTTGTTTTGTTTCAGGTTGGCGATCACCTTGAGGTTGTTGCCTTCTTTCCAGTAAGTACCGGTAAGGAGGTAACCACCGGTATCAGGTTCCGACAAGCCACGATAGACCACTTCGGGAGATTTTACCGGTATACCCTGCCGGATCATTTGTTGTTCGAAAGCGTTTGCCAGTCTTACTGCGAACTCACTCCCGGTGCGGGTATCCTGATAAGTGAAAGAGCCCATCCTGATCGTTCCATCCAATGATTTTTCCGGAAGTTGCTTTTTGATCCCGTCAGCCATCATCAAACACAGGTCATCCAGCGTAGAGAGTTTTTCCTTCCTCAGATCGTTCAGCCGTTGATTGACTTCCATTTCAAAATCTTCAGACTGTCCGGACATCGGTTCTTTTCCAATGGCAACCAGGATGGCCTGGTTGTTTTCGATCTCCCGGATGATGGGAAAACAATCGTAGTAGGTCTTTAGCGCTTGTTCCACCTCACCTTTCTGAGCCCATGAATCGCCCGTTTCGAGCTTTCTTTTTAACTGGTTGGTCTTCTCCGCAACATCGGCAGTGCATCCTTTTACCAGATCGGTGATACGAAGATAAGCAAAGGCGTACACCGCTTTTTTCTTGGCATCGTACCAGCTCTCGGTTTTCAAACCGAACAACTGTGCTTCTGAGGAAGAGACACTGGCCTGTCTGAACAGTTCCATCGATTTGGAATTCATGTTTTCCAAATTCAGAGTGGCAGAGCTGGAGATCTGGGTACGGATGGCCCCGACCAGTTCTGTCTTGGCATAGTTAATGTGTTTAAGTCTGAGTTCATCGGGGTTAACACTTTTCCTGGTTGTTTCTGAGGAGAATCCGGTAAGGTATAACTTCTCAGGATAATCGGCAGCTCTCTTAACCGGGTCGGTCCAGGCAGGGTTTTGAGAATAGCTGATCCCGCTTATCACCAGCAGGATAGCAGATAAAAGCGTGTATTTCATAGGATTATTTTTCTCTCACAATGCGTAACCCGACATCCGGGTACCGGGCATCGGGTTTAAGTCCTTTTCTGAAGTTTGTTTTCAGTTCACCCTGCCGGTTTTTATAACCTCCACCTCTGATCACCCGGTGGTCGCCTTTTTCAGGCCCTTTTGGATTGAGGGTCGCCCCGGAGTGGAGATAAACAGGGCTGAACCAGTCGCTGCACCACTCAAAAACATTCCCGCTCATATCATAAATACCCAGCTCATTGGGCTGCTTTTGTCCTACGGCATGGGTTGACCTGCCTGAATTTTTCTCGTACCAGCCCACATCATCTGCATCCTTACCTCCTGAAAAATTGTAATCTTTGCTTTGGGTACCGCCCTGTGCGGCAAACTCCCACTCTGCTTCTGTTGGTAAGCGATACTTTTTGCCTGTTTTGCTGCTCAAAGCCTGGAGAAAGGTTTCAGCATCCTCGTAGCTGATATTTTCAACCGGGCAATCGTCGCAATCGGCTGTGGTGCTTGGATTGTTGCCTGTGATCTCACGCCATTGTTTCTGGGTAATTTCATATTTTCCAATATAAAAACCATTGACAGTCACTTGTTTACCTTTTGATGGGGAAGGCCGTGGCAGTCCTGGTCTTGGCAAGCCGGGTGAAGGAGGTCCGGGCAGTTTGTCTTCGATATTAAATGACCCACCCTCAACATAGACCATAGGTATAAGATCATCGCTGACCGGCACCGGTTCAGACTTTTTTGTTTCCGTAGCCATCGTTACAGGTGGAGGGTTTTCTTTGGTCTCTTCTTTTCCCCGGTCCTTTTTCTTGCTTTTGGCGGCTTTGGTGGTAGCCGGAGCAGTGGTTGCCGCTACAGAAGGCTCGGGTGCTGGTTGGCTGGTCGAGGTAACACCGGTAGCCGTAGTGGAGGATGTTTCAGCAGGCGGCGTTGCAGAACGGGTTGTAGTTGTGGTGGAAGCCACAGTCTGCGATCCCCCTGCAACCGGAAAAACAAAATCTCCCTTATCGAGGTTGGGACTTCTTATCTTACCATATTGAGGATGCTGGGAGTTTTTGGAATAATTCACGACGGTCGATTGAAGGAAATCACCCAATTCACTGCCGGTGACATAGCCGTCCTTATCCACATCGGCCTCTCCGTTGATGGCACGGATAAATTGTTCTCCGAAAACGCTTTTATCGGGTACCATCTCTTCGGCGCTACCACTGGTGATGAATTGCCTTACGGGAAGGGTAGTTTTGTAACTGATGATGGCCGGGACAGCGCGTGTGCTGGTGAACAAGGAGCCGGAAAAACAGGCGTCAAAGATAAAGAGCGCGTGCTTTGCCTGTAGTCGCCGGGCATAAATCTCTATTTGTGCCATTTCCATCGACTGACTTTGGAACTTAGCGAGGTCATAATTGGGATTGGGCGCATCCACCGGGACAATATATCCCAGTTCTTCCCCGTAATTGGTCTTTACAGTATAACCATGACCCGCGAAATAAAACAGGAGACGGTTATCGACCACCTGCCCGTTTTTCGAAATAAAATCGGTAAAAGCCTTGTCCATCTCGGCTTTTGTGGGATCCATCACCACTTCAACTTTAAAGCCGTTTTTAACGAGGGATGTTTTGACATCGGCGACCTCTTCTTTGACGCCCGGAAGTTGTGACCAGCCATTGGAATACGAAGTCACGCCAATGATCAGCGCGTAACTGCCCTGGTACAGGGTCGTGGGTTTACCCTCCACCGGGATCTCAACCGCTTTCATTCCCCGGTCCTGTGCTACAGCTACCAGACCGGAGAAGAGAAAAGCACACAGACAATAGAACAATCTTTTCATTATTTTTCGGTTTAAGGTAACCAAAGATACTAAAAAAACTGGTATTTACAACATTTCTCACTACTTTTGTGGAAAGGCGATACCACCCGTTATGGTATTTAAAAAAAAGATTGAGGATTTGATCGTTAGCCGAAATACAAGGCTTAACAAACGTCATTTTCTCCTTGAACTCACATCGGAAAATCCTTTTCCCGTCATGCTCCCCGGTCAGTTTGCGCAGGTCAGGGTGGACGGATCCCCTCCGACTTTTCTACGAAGGCCATTCTCCATCCACGAAGTGGATCCTTCTCGTAACCTTTTCAGGCTGCTGATCCAGGTCAAAGGAGAGGGAACCCGGCAACTGGCCTTAGCCCGCGAAGGAGATCGTATCAACGTGATCTTTCCGTTAGGGAATGCCTTTTCTCTTCCTTCCTCGCCTGAAGTTTTGCTGGTTGGCGGAGGCTGCGGTGTTGCCCCGTTACTTTTCCTGGCGCAATTCCTGGCCCGTCAGCATGTTGTTCCGAAAATCCTGCTGGGTTTCCGGACCAAAGAAGAGATGTTTGAAACTGAAAATTATTCACGTTACGGGGAATTGCTGATCACCACCGACGACGGTTCTTATGGTTCAAAGGGACTGGTGGTGGACCATCCGGTTTTTCAAACGGAACATTTTCCTTTCCGGAAGATCTACTGTTGCGGTCCGGAGGCCATGATGCGCGCTGTCGCGAAGATTGCAGCTTTCCATCGTGTTGATTGTGAAGTGTCGCTCGAAAACATGATGGCTTGCGGTTTTGGAGTGTGTTTGTGCTGCGTTACTCCCACGGATAAAGGTCATGAACGGGTCTGCGTTGAAGGGCCCGTATTTAACACAAAACGGCTGGGATGGCAATAACTATAAAGATAAATGGGTAGCCTGCGTGTCAATATTGCGGGGATGGTATTTAAAAATCCGGTCACCACTGCTTCCGGGACTTTCGGTTATGGAGAAGAGTTCTCGGATTTTTTTGACCCGGGAGAATTGGGAGGGATTTTTGTCAAGGCGGTCACCGGGAAAAACCGGGACGGCAACGCTTACCCGCGTATGGCTGAAACGACTGGCGGAATGCTCAATTCAGTGGGTCTTCAGAATAAAGGAGTGGATCATTTCTGCCGGGAAATCTATCCCCGGATCAGCCCCTTCAACACCCATCTGATCGTTAATGTCTCCGGATCTACGTTGGAAGAGTATGTCGAAGTGGCTGAAAAAATTGATTCCCTTGAAAAAATACCCGCCATCGAACTCAACATTTCCTGTCCCAATGTAAAATCGGGAGGGATGGCCTTCGGGACTTCTCCCGCCTCTGCCCGGGAGGTCACCGAAGCAGTCCGGAAAGTTTATCATAAGACGTTGATGGTCAAACTCTCACCCAATGTTACCAGCATCACGGAGATCGCCAGGGCGGTAGCCGACGGGGGAGCCGATGTCCTGACACTGATCAATACCCTTCTCGGAATGGCGATCGATGTGAAACGCCGGCGGCCGGTATTGTCAACGGTAACGGGTGGTTTATCGGGCCCGGCGATAAAACCTGTCGCCCTTCGGATGGTTTGGCAGGTGCATAAAGCAGTCAGGTTGCCGATTATCGGCCTGGGCGGGATCATGAATACCAACGACGCCATTGAATTCCTGTTAGCCGGTGCCTCCGCCATCCAGGTGGGAACCGCCAACTTTACTGATCCACTGGCAAGTATAAAAATTGTCCGGGGATTGGCAGACTACCTGGAGCAACACGGGATCGATTCGATCGAAGCGCTTATCGGAGTGCTTCAGACCGACTGACCCTCATCCCTGTTCAATTAGATAATATTTACTTCCGATTGCAGGAGAATTCCGAAGCGATTCTGCACTGATTCAATGATACGCTGCATGAGCGAAGTGATCTGTTCGCCGGATGCCAAACCGTAATTGACCAGTACCAGGGGTTGCATGGCATGGACACCGGCGTCGCCATCCCTGAAACCTTTCCAGCCACACTGCTGAATAAGCCACGCCGCGGGGATCTTGTACTTCCCGGTGGTATCCGGAAACGAGGGAAGGGTTGGAAAAGCGCTTGAAAGGCGGTCACGGGTCGCTTCATCCACAACCGGGTTGCGGAAAAAACTGCCCGCATTTCCAATCTCAGCAGGATCGGGGAGCTTTCGACGGCGGATGGCGCAAACCACATTCCTTACATCGGCAATGGTCGGGGAGCTGATTCCCTGATCTTCCAACTCTTTTCTGATCGTACCGTAATCAAGCTTTAAATGAGCAGTGCCGGGCTTTTCTTCCGAATCGCCCGCAGATAACCGGAAAGTCACATCCAGAATGATGCATCGCCTTTTCAGGGAGTTGCGGAAGATGCTGTCGCGATAACCGAATTGACATTCACCCGACTTGAGGTGCATCTCCTTTCCGCTATCGGTCATCACGTAGTGGACTGATTCAATGCAATCTTTCACCTCCACGCCATAGGCGCCGATGTTCTGGACCGGCGCCGCGCCTACGGTTCCCGGAATCAGGGAAAGGTTTTCGAGCCCCGCCCATCCTTTTCCGACACAGAAACCAACCAGATCATCCCACAGTTCACCTGCCTCAGCTGTGACAAGCACCGTTCCGTCCACATCCTCTTTCCATTGAATACCCTTTGAGCTGATATGGATGACCAATCCTTCAAAATTGCCGGTAAACAGCATGTTGCTGCCACCACCTAAAACCAGAAAGGGCATCCGGATCATCGATCGGTAATTAAGCAGGGTGAGAATCTCCGAACGGCTTTTGGGCTCGATGAAGTAACGGGCCCTTACATCCATACCAAAAGTATTGTAAGGTTTGAGCGAAACGTGCTGATCGAGGTGCATCGGCGAAAGGAAAAGCCAAAAATAGTCACTTTGAACATACCTTCCGTCGAAAAGAACTATTTTTGTAAAGCTATTACCCAACCCGTGAATCAGCCAGGAAACCCTTCCGCTCCGCGATTGAAAGCCATTGTTTCCGTAACCAATGATCTGACCACCGATCAACGGGTTGATCGCAGTTGCCGAACCCTTTATAAAGAAGGATTCGACGTCCTGCTCGTCGGGCGGCAGCTTCCGGGCAGCAAACTTTTGGTCTCAAGACCTTACCGGATGCACCGGATGCACCTTCTTTTCAAAAAAGGAGCCTTTTTCTACGCTGAGTATAACTTCCGTCTTTTTCTCTTTTTGTTGTTTCGTAAGGCTGATTTGCTGTTTTCCAACGATACCGATACACTTCCAGCTAACTATATGGTTTACAGAATAAAATGCGTTTTACGAAAACGATCGGCTCCTCCCCTTTTACATCTCCACGATTGTCATGAATACTTCCGCGGTGTGCCGGAACTGGTAGGGCGGAAGAGTGTCACAAAAGTCTGGAAAAGGATTGAGGATCTGATTTTCCCTCGATTGAAACAAATTATTGCCGTCAATGAATCTGTAGCACGCTTGTATCAAGCTGAATATCTGGTCAATATCAAAGTCGTCAGGAATGTCCCTTTTCGTAAGTCAGCAGAAAAGGCGGGTTCGAAGAGATTGCCCGGGATCGCCGCCCATCAAAAGATCTTGCTGTACCAGGGAGCTGTTAATATCGGGAGAGGGATCGAGGAGGCGGTACTGGCCATGAAATACCTGAAAACCGACGCGGTGCTGCTGATCGCCGGCATCGGTGATATTTCCGGAACCATTGCTTCTTTGGTTGCAGAGAACAATCTGAAAGAGAAAGTGATGCTGTTGGGACAGGTGCCATTCCAGGAATTGCACGCGATCACGATGACGGCCGATCTTGGTTTATCGATCGAAAAGGATGTCAGCCTCAATTACCATTTTGCCCTTCCCAATAAATTTCTCGATTATATCCAGGCACGGATTCCGGTATTGGTCTCCCCATTCCCTGAAATGAGCGCCATCGTCGACCGGTACCGGATCGGAGAATTTATCGTGAGTCATCAACCGGAAGAACTGGCCCGGCAGATGGATGAATTGCTTCAGGATCAGGAAAAAATGGCACAGTTCCGGCGGAACATGGAACAGGCTTCCGCCGATCTTTGTTGGGAAAATGAAGAACAAATTTTGCTCGGAGTTATCAGGGAAACCGCTACTTTTATAACCTGACTTCCTGGTTTTGGCTATTCAACTGCATATCATCTCTTTTGATGTCCCCTCTCCCCCTACCTACGGCGGGGTGATCGATGTCTTTTACAAACTCAGGGCGCTCCATGCCGAGGGAGTGGCCATAACCCTGCATTGTTTCCTGTATCAACGATCACCTGATCCGGTGTTGGAAAAATTTTGCAAAAAAATTTTTTATTATCCCAGGCAAAGCGGACTCCTGGTCCACCTCTCCCGCAGGCCATACATCGTGCAAAGCAGGATGCCGGAAAAATTGATGAAAAACCTTTTGGCCGACCATGATCCGATCCTTTTTGAAGGCTTGCATACTTGCGGATTTATGTCTGACCGGCGTTTGCAGGGCCGGACTTTAATCTAC
>Ga0209098_1002208_pt1 | contig 17369 bp, 16 predicted proteins | sample AD_JPNHW1_MetaG_FD_184429 | JGI IMG/M metagenome (GOLD analysis project Ga0209098, IMG submission 184429) | Active sludge microbial communities of municipal wastewater-treating anaerobic digesters from Japan - AD_JPNHW1_MetaG (SPAdes) (version 2) | ecosystem: Engineered > Bioreactor > Anaerobic... | reverse complement strand
TCTTTCCCCTTTAGTACCAGTTCATCAGGGAAATTATAGATTTCAATATCATCCGAGTACCATTTGAGGAATCCTTCTATATCCTGCCTGTTATAGGCTTCAAGCTGACCGGCTGCGGCCTTGACCGGATCATCTTGTTGAGCGTATATGTTTGAAAATGAACATATAAGGAATGCAAGTACAAAGATTGTATTCTTCATTTTCATATCTGTTAATAAAATGGATTCATAATAAGTGTAAATTCATACACTTATAGAAATTTTTCAAAGCGGAACAGGCTTTTATTCTGCAGCAGCCTTTGGTCCTTCTTCAGCTTTCTTGTCCTTAGATCCCTTTTTCTGCGGATAAGTGCCCGGAAGTATTACGTTTATCAGTTTCTTGCCCCAGAGGCCAAGCTGCACACCGGCTGCCAGGCTCAGAACACTCAGTATTATTGTTGCCCATAAAAAGTCTTCCTTAGGTGCAATAATGAATAAAGCTATTGACAGGGACAGAATAATTATGCTGAAAATAATTTTTACCCTGAGAAGAGGAGTTTTTAAGGTTTTGAAACGTGTCAGTCCGTCAATGATTCCGGTAATAATTGCTCCAACAAGTGTAAACGGGAAAAGAAATACTGAAAAGACAAGTACATGGTGGACCATATCACTCTGGAAATCAGGGAAAAAATTCTTCAGTATTGCCAGGATTGGTATTGCAATTACAAAAGACTGTGAGAGGTGGATAACGATTGGATGAAGGTCGAAGTTCAGTAGAAGCAGCCTGTTTGGCGATACTCTTTCCCTGTAAGGTTCAAATACTTTACGGGGCAGACCGCAGGCAGGGCATACATCTCCAAGCTTATCTGCTTCCATCACATAACCGCATGGCCGGCAGCGTACAAGTTCTTTCATACTTTCAGTTTAAAGGTTTGGCGTGCAAATTATTAAAATAAGTTGAATTACCACACTCTGATTTTTTGTTTTCCGGTTTCAGTAAACTCAAATGGTCCGGGTGAGGGATTTATCGGATTTCTTATGTTTCCTGTATAGTCGGCGTCTATTACAAAAGCTGAGCCATCAATATTTTCAAAAGGCAGGTCAGTAACAACAGCATTTTTCAGCGTGCCGGTTGAAACAAGAGTCCTCTTTAGTGCCAGCCACTCTTTGTCGAAGCTCATTTCAAGATATGCCGCATTATCCTGTTGTTCAAGTCTTACAGAAGCCTGAAAATCATTTTTTGTCAGTGCATTTACTTCATTAGCAGCCTGATAAGTGTATTTCATCATTTGTTCCTGTGCCTTATTGTTCATTTCACCATACTTGTCACCATCAACTTTCTGACCGGCCATAACTGCTGATCCGGTATATACATTGCCGTCGAATACTACCGGCAGAAGCGCTTTGCTGTACTGGCTTGCATCAGCACCATCGACGAAAATGTTGTTTATAAACTGTATATCTCCGCCAGGATTGTCATGCAGGGCTGCAACAAAGGTGGAATGTGCTTTGTGGTATGGAGTAAGCCTTGAATCATAATTTATTACATCTATTTTTCCGGAGAACAGGTTATGGACAAATGCTGCTCCGCTTGAATTCATCAGGAGGCTTGTCTTTGAAAGCATAATATTATTACTTACAAGCATGGGGCCGTGGTTCACCTCAAGAAAAATGTCGAGTGAATTATCGTGAAGCAGGTTATTCTGTACCTGTACACCCTGGGCCATCCAGTCGAGCCAGATGCCCATGTTTGCCCTGTAAATATGGTTGTTCCTTATCCTGACATCTACTGCTCCGTGGAATTTTATTCCGGCCATTTCGGCTCCTGTAAAAAGCCTCCTGATATGAATATCATGGATTACATTTCCTTCCACAACACTGAAGGCACAGCCCATGCTTCCAACAATACCTGTCTGTTCGCAATATGCTATTTTATTATTCCTTACTATATGCCCGCCTATTGTTCCCTTGTTCCAGCCGAATGCAAGAGCACGTTTTATTGTACCTACATAGCCTTCAGCCGATTCAGTGTCCCTGTTGTCAAATTCATCTCCATATTTTCCAAGAGCTATTCCTACACATTTTGAATATTGTATTGTGTTGTTCTCAATTATCCAGCCACGACTCCAGTGAGTACCTATAAGACCTGTCTGTTCTGCTGTCGGGGGAGCCCAGTTTGTGGCAGCGTGCTGCATCGTAAACCCGCTTATTGTAAGGTAGTTGATGAATGGTTTGTCGGGATAAAAAATTACCGGTCTGACATTTATTTCAACAGTCTGCTGATTTGGATCAGTGTTTTTGAACTGAGCCCAGATTGTTGTGTTTGTCGCATCTGCTTCAGCCCACCAGAGCGGATTCTTGTCATCAGCAGGCGCAAAGACTTCCTTTTTTTCTGCAGCTTCCATAAGCCAGTCGCCATTAAGATACACTGCGCCCCTGTGGTATTTGCGACCTGCAGGTGTGGGAGTGAACCAGTCTCCCTTAATCAGTTCGGTATACGGATTGAAAGCTCCGAATAAGTTGTTCGGTATTTTTGCTTCCCATGTATCGCCCGATATTTTATTCCAGTCTCTGACTATCTCAGAACCTCTTATTTCCACGTTTTCACCGGCAGCAGCCTGATATACAATTCTTTGTGTATCGGAATCACCTCCCCGCGGAGGAGTGATCTGCTCCCTGTATATGCCCGCATGGACAGTTATTATATCTCCAGGCATTGCCTCATCAGCTGCCTTCTGTATTGTCCTGAAAGGGAGGCCGGAGGATCCTTCATTAGTATCATTGCCTGTTAAAGCAACATGAAGTATCCTGCCTGCTGCAGGTTTCAGGCTGTCATTTGCTGTTTCCGGTTTTTTGCCTGAGCAACCTGCAATTGTCAGAATTACTGCGAGTAATACAGAAAGGCGTTTGATTATTTTCATAGGATATGATTTTACAATTTATCAAACTTATCGAAAATTTATATTAAATCAATATTCTTATATCTGAATTCAATTATATGCAATGTTCCCGGGCCTTACTGCATTCATATTGATTATATTTGTATAAATCAACCCCAAAAAATCATAAAATGGGAAATACTGCACTAATTACAGGAGCTTCAGGAGGTATTGGCTATGAGCTGGCAAAAATTCATGCAATGAACGGAGGAGACCTTGTCCTCGTAGCCAGGGCAATTGATAAGCTTGAAGAAATCAGGGCGGATCTTGAAACTAAATACAAGGTCAGGGTCTTTGTCATTCAGAAAGACCTGTCCCTTCATGGCTCTGCCTACGACATATATAATAAGGTAAACGATCTCGGACTGGAAATTGATTTCCTTATAAATAATGCCGGTTTCGGTGATTTCAGGCATTTTGCAGAAAGCGACTGGCCTAAGCAGGAAAAAATGATTAATCTTAACATAACCACTCTTACACATCTCACACGTCTCTACCTTCCGGATATGATCTCTCGGAAGAAAGGGAGGATACTTAATGTAGCCTCTGTTGCTTCTTTCTGTCCCGGACCCACTATGTCTGTGTATTTTGCTTCCAAGGCTTATGTGCTGAGCTTTTCTGAGGCTCTCGCACAGGAACTGAAAGGAACCGGCATTTCTGTTACTGCTTTATGTCCCGGTCCCACAGAAAGCAATTTCCATACTGTGGCAGTTGACGGCAGGAAGCCAAAGGAAAGGAAAATGCCAGCCGCACTCGATGTAGCCCTTTATGGTTATAAGGCTATGGTCAGGGGAAAGGTGGTGGCAATTCCGGGCGCAGACAACAGGTTTCTTGTTGCACTGATCAGGTTTCTTCCGCGGAGCTTCGCTGCTGCAGCCGTAAGAAAAGTACAGGAGAGCAAACACCTTTAGAATAAATTTGTAATTTAGAGCTGAGTTAATGAACACTGATAAACTCTGACTGAGCTGATCAGCAGGCAGTGATTTTTATATTAATTGTCTAATTGTCATTATAATGAAAAAAGTATTTGTATTAAGCTCCTTATTATTTATTGCATTGATATCAGGCTGCAAAACGGGAAGTAAGGAAGCCGTACAGGGACCTGATGCCCGTATTGACCAGCTTAAGAATGAGGTTGAAGCCAACCTGAAGGATAATCTCCTTTCATGGTGGTCGGCAAAAACTGTTGACTATGTAAATGGCGGATTTTATGGCAGGGTAAATTCAAAAGACTCAGTTATTACTGATGCCGATAAGGGAGGGATACTCAATGCAAGGATCTTATGGACATACTCTGCAGCTTACAGGGTAACCGGTGATACTTCATATCTCAGGCTTGCAACAAGAGCAAAGGATTATAACCTGAAATACTTCATCGATAAGGAATATGGAGGTGCTTATTTCAGCATTGATTCAAAAGGTCAGCCAAAAGTTGCTGTGAAACAGATATATACAAATGCTTTTTTTATTTATGGCTTTGCAGAATATGCAAGGGCTACTGGTGACAAAGAAGCGCTGGAGGCTGCTAAAGCAATATTTGAGCTCTTTGAAAAACATGCACTCGACAGGGAAGCAAACGGATATTTTGAGGTATTCAGCCGCGACTGGCAGAGAATACGGGAGAGGATGATAGGGGAATCGTCGGACAAGGATGAAAAAACAATGAACACTTCCCTGCATCTCATGGAAGCTTATGCAAACCTCTACAGGGTATGGCCCGATCCAAGGATGGAAGAACGCCTGAAGAATATGGTTGAGCTCTTCCTTGACAGAATTATTGATAAAAACACATATCACCTGATAAATTTCATGGACCGTGAATGGAACAGGACTTCAGATGTTGATTCATACGGCCACGACATTGAATGCTCCTGGCTTCTTCATGAGGCTGCTTCATTATTGGGTGATGAAGAACTTCTGAAGAAGGTTGAGGAAACCTCAGTCAAAATGGCTGAAACAGTTGAAGAAGCTATCCAGCCTGACGGGAGTATCTATTACGAAAAGGACCTGGCCTCGGGGCACATTAATAAAAACCGCAGCTGGTGGGCACAGGTTGAGACAATAGTCGGCTATTTCAATGCCTGGGAGATATCGGGAAACGAAAAATTCCTTGATAACTCAATCAACTGCTGGTCATATACCCGCGATCATTTTGTTGACAATGTGAACGGTGGATGGTTCCCTAATGTTACTGATGACGGTCAGGTCGGAAGGGGAGACAAGGCAGGCCACTGGATCTGTCCTTATCATAACGGAAGGATGTGCATGGAAATAATTGAAAGAGTGGAAAAGCTTCATAAGCAAAACGCGGATAAGTAGAATTTTAAAAATAGGGCCATGGCTAACTTCATAATCGCCTGGAACAGGCTGCATTATAAATATTTACTTCTTTTGTTCCTGTCAGCAGGAGTGTGCATGCAGTCTTTTTCCCAGATAAAATATGCTCCGCTTGATGAAAGGAAAGAGGCTGGGATAGGAGTTGAAAGAGTAGCAAGATATTTTACTCCTGTATATGAATCTCCTGTTGCACAGAAAGATACAGAGGTGAGATGGGTGCAGATCGACCTGGGGTCCAGGAGGAATATAACTGCGATAAAGCTTCTTCCCCGTGTTTCTCCATGGGGATATGTAGCTTCTATAGGATTTCCGGTGAGATTCAAAATTGAGATCTCCGATGATCCTGAATTTAAAACGTCAATCCTTTATGTTGATCAGATACGTGAGGACTTCAGGGATCCGGGTGATGAAGTTTGTACTTTTGCCGGAAAGGAGGCCAGTGGCAGGTTTGTGCGTCTCACTGCTCTAAGGTTGAGGCAGCAACGCCTTGCTTTGTCAAAGTTCGTTGTTCTGTCAGGTTCGGTTGATGTAGCGGAAGGCAGGCCTGCTTCAGATTCACAGACAGGAAACCTAGGCATTTCAGTGCTGACAAGAGCTCCAAGACCACAGGGTGAAGGAGTAAGGACAGACAATCCTTCTAATGTGATCCCGTTTGAAAAATGGAATCCGGTAAAATATAAGGCAAGTACACCAAAATCGGGAGTAAGGTTAAAGGATGGCGTTCTGTTAACGACAATGAAAAACAATATGGCCTACCTCATGAATTCTTTCACTGCCGACCAGCTTGTAAGAAATTTCAGGGTAAAAGCAGGTAAACCGGTGGCTCCACTTGAGGACAGGCTTAACAATTTCTGGTTTGTTGACCTTCCAGGACAGGAAGCCGGCAGATTTCTTATGGGAGCAGGGAATACCCTCCGGTGGATTGAGAATCAGCCTATGAGGGAAAGAATGAATTTTATAGTTGATGTGATAGATGAGTGCAGGGAACCTGACGGATACATAATGGCTTACCCGAAATACAAGATCTTTTCAGGTGAATTTGGCGCCTACACACGTTCGTGGGTGACACATGGCCTTCTGGAAGCCGGGTATGCCGGAAATGAAAAGGCTTTTCCGCTGCTGAGAGGATTCTATGACTGGTTCAATAATTCGGTTTATCTTCCTGAAATGCTGCGTAGGGCAGGTCAGGGAACACAGGGTATAATTCCAAGCACAAGGATGTATTTCTCTCCTGTTGGTGATCCGCAGGATATATACACGGTTCAGAGGTATTTCCAGGAAAATTACTGGATGGACCAGATGGCCAAAAAGGATGTTAAGGCTATATGGCTTTATCCCTACGACAGGCCTCATAACTATCTGCTGACAGGCATTGAACCCTACCTTGACCTGTACAGGGCAACCGGTGAAAAGAAATATCTGAGTGCTGCCGCAGGCGCCTGGGACCTTTATCATGAAAACTGGGAGCACGTCGGAGGTTCAATTGCTATATGCGAGGGTACTGATCTCTATCCTCCCAAATCATATTACCTTCACCGTAATACAGGAGAATTATGCGGAAGTGTTTTCTGGTCTTATCTGAATCAGCGCTTTCACCTTCTTGATCCTGAAAACGAGAAATATGTGGCTGAAATTGAAAAGTCGATTTATAACAATCTGCTTGCCAATCAGGTAGATTCAACAGGTATCCGCTATCATTCAGTTCTTGTGGAGAGAAAGGACTGGAGCGATCGCCAGCCATTCGCAATGAGCACCTGCTGCGAGGGCCAGGGCACACGGATGATGGGAGCTCTCCCTGAATTCATTTATTCAGTAGCTGATGACGGAGTTTATGTTGATCTTTATGCAGCTTCGGAGATAGACGTACAGACAGCAGCGGGAAAAATGACGCTTAAGATGGATACACAGTTTCCTTATAATCCGAAAGTAACTATTACTGTTAATGTCGATAAGCCTTTCGAATCAGCAGTGAGGATCAGAATCCCGTCATGGGCCTCAAAAGATGTGATTGTAGTGCATGGCAGGAAGAAGCTGACAGGTAAACCGGGAAGTTATGTAACATTCTTCGAGAAATGGAGGAATAATGACAAGATCACTTTTACTCTTCCTATGGAATTCAGGCTTACTAAATATACAGGTGAGGATAAATTTACTGACCGTGAAAGGTATGCTGTTGAGTACGGACCTGTTTTAATGGCTTACACTAATCTAAAGGGAGAAAAGGAAAATATAAACCTCCCGGTTGAAACACAGAAAGCTGTTAAGACACTAAAACCAGTGCCCGGAAAACCACTTCATTTTTCAGTTGAAGGGGTTGCAGACTGCGAATTCATGCCCTACTTTGAAGTGCAGAATGAGCCTTTTTCATGCTATCCCTGATACTTCAGATATGTTAACATGCTAATTAACTGATATATGAATAAAATGATTAACCTTCTGCCGGCACTTCTTCTTATTGGGACAATTGCCGTGGGAGCACAGGACAGTAAAAATATCCTGCTGAAGGATTATCGCCCGGTATCGATTTATAAAATACCTGTGACAAATGTTCAGAAAGCTAAATATCCTGCTATTGACATGCATACTCATGTTTATGCAAAGGATGAAGCAACGATCAGGAAGTGGATAAAGGCAATGGATGCCTGCGGAATTGAAAAGTCAATTGTTTTTACCGGTGCTACAGGTGCAAGGTTTGATTCCATATATGATTTGTATGCAAAATACAAAGACCGTTTTGAGATATGGTGCGGCTTTGATTATCGCGATTTTGAGAAACCGGGATACGGTCCGGCTGCAGTAAGTGAATTGGAGAGATGCGTCAGAAAAGGCGCCCGTGGTGCAGGGGAGATCATGTTCAAGGGAAAAGCACTGCCCCCAAATTCAAGGGATAAGACAATCAGACTACCTGATGATCCCAGGTTTGATGCCCTGTTTGAAAAATGCGCTGAGCTTAAGATACCTGTAAACATCCATATTTCGGAGGATAAATGGATGTATGAAAAGATTGATTCAACTAATGATGGACTGATGAATGCCGGATCCTGGCATATCAGGAATGATGATGGCAGTTACAGTCATGAGGAGATGCTTGAAAGATTTGGAAACACATTGAAGAAGCACCCGAAAACGGTCTTTGTAGCTGCGCATCTGCTTAATTGCTGCGCTGATCTGACTTTCCTTGGCAATTATTTTGACAAATATCCGAACCTGTATGCTGATATATCAGCCCGCTTTGGCGAGATTGCGCCGATTCCTAAATTCACGGCTGAGTTTCTGGAGAAGTATAAGGACAGGATTGTTTACGGTACCGATATGACTTTCAGTGAGTATATATATAAGGTAACATTCAGGATACTTGAAACCAGGGATGAACATTTCTACGAGACTGATCTGTTCGGCTATCATTGGCCACTTTATGGACTGGGACTTAGTGATCAGACTTTGAAAAAGATCTACAGGGATAATTCACTGAAGATACTTGCGCACTGATTTTTAAAAAAATAACCACGGATTACACGGGATTCACGGAGTTTTAATCCGTTTCCGGTCATGTTATCCGTGGCGAAGTTTTAAATTGTTGTTATTTATGTTTATGCAGCCGGTGGTGCAGCAGGTGCCTGCGCCTTACCTGCAGGACCAACATATTTCGATTCTCCCAGTCCAAGAATAGGAATAAAGATAAAACCAAGGAAAATCAACCCGAGAGTAAAACCAACTTCGTGACCAAAGCTTTTTGAAAGCAGGTTAAGCACCCAGATTGCAAGTACCAGGTTGACTACCGGCACAAGCATAAGCAGAAGCCACCACCATGGTTTCCCAACAATTTCAAGAAGTACAATGATGTTGTAGATGGGTATAATGCATGCCCATCCCGGCTTTCCAGCTTTTGTGAATATTTTCCACAACGATACGATGATCAGCACGAACAGCGCCACATAAATAACAATAATTGTTCCCATAGGTCAGGTAATAATTTAGGCCCTACTCATCTGGCTTTTCGGTTACGCCCCGTTTTTGAAGTGGTCTCCGGACTCCACAATTAATGGAAATATAGGAAAAAAAATGATTAATGGGTTAGATATGTGATAAATAAGTTGCTGTAGATGTATCAGCTGATTATACTGAAACTTGTTTTACAGATCAAAATCACCTGCAGCTTCGGGCTGATAAATGATTTTTTCAATTTTTATACTGGTCAGACCTGAAGGTACTATCCATTCAATCTCATCACCAGCCTTATAACCTATCAATGCTGTAGCAACAGGAGAAAAGATTGATATCTTATTCTCCCTGAAGTTTGCCATATCAGGATATACCAGTTGAATCTGAATAGATTTATTAGTATTAAGGAAGCTCACACTTACAATTGAGTTCATAGTAACAACGTCACCCGGGATTTCTTCCGGTGCAACAACTTTCGCTTTTGATAATTCCGTAAGCAGGTTTGATACTTCCTCTGATCTTATTCTTTTCTGGCGTACAGCGTTATCAATTGCTTTCCTTATCCTGGAAACATCCAGATTGCTTAAAATTAATTCTTTCATCATCTTCGGTTTTAATTAATATAGTGGTATTTACATCGAAATTATATTCAAGGTTCTTTTCATTGAAACATAAATTTTCGGATAAAAAAAAGGGAAACTAAAAAGCTTCCCTTTGCGGTATCTCTTAATAGTTATTATCTAGTCACTGACAATAAACTTGTAATCGTCCAACTCTTTACGGGTTACTGGTTTCATTAAAAAAGTTTTCATCTATGGGAGGCAAGATAGGCCTTAATATACTATTAAACAAATAATAAGATATTTTAAAATGATTCTAAACAGAGTGTTGGGTATTATGATTCTGATTTTTCTCAGAAATGCACGGGAGAGTGATGAGAGGGATTATTCGCTTCGCTCATGATCCCTCAGGGGAGAGCTTCAAAGCAATCAGATCAATCCAGGCTGCACCTGGTTTTAATTTTATGCAAATCCTTCGCTCAGGCAAGCCTGGCTTTGAATAAAATAAAAATCCCTTCGTTGCTGCGAAGGGATTGGTCTGATTGCTTTGGCGGAGAAAGAGGGATTCGAACCCCCGGTCCCGTGGATACAGAACAACGGTTTTCAAGACCGCCGCATTCGACCACTCTGCCATTTCTCCGCCGCAAAGATAATCTTTTTTTGATTTTTTATAATTTTTTGAAAAAAAATTCTTAAAGCATTGATAAACAGTAGTATATGTACTTTATAAACATATTGTTAACAAAAAAACACTTCAATATGTTCTGATATTGACTATAGGTGAGCGAATGCGATATTTTATGTATTTTATTACGTTCATCCAAAAAAACAGCTGTTTTAACCTAAAAGTGGCATTATTTGTGGAAAAACGACAAAATTTATTTGCACAGTATCTTAAATAAGATAAATTTGTAATCAATTAGTAAGATTGGTCTAACTTTAAATCTCTACACAATGACAAAAAAAGAATTAGTAAATGCAATTGCTGCTGATGCAGGTCTTTCTATTAAAGATGCAGGTAAAGCCCTCAATTCATTTGTTACAGCTTTTGGAAAAGCTATGAAAAAAGGTCACAGGATCCAGCTCCCTGGCCTTGGCACATTCAATGTAACAAAGAGAAGCGCAAGAACAGTTCGTAATCCACGTACAGGCGCTAAACTCAATGTACCTGCTAAGAAAGTTGTAAAATTCAAAGCAGCTCCGGCACTTAACAAAGGTCTTTAATCTATTCTGATTGAGATTGCCAAAGGGGTGGTAAAACACCCCTTTTTGTTTTTATAATATTCAAGCTCTTCCGGAATATTTCTTCATCTTTTTTTCTAAATTAATGTAATCTCTAAAAATTTATTATTTTTACCTCACTGACCATTTTCAAGGATCGTGAAATGAACTGCATCATAATAGACGATGATAAATTGAGCTGTAAGGTAATCGGGGAGTTCGTAAGAAAAACTTCTTCCCTTACACTTATCGGTGCGTTCAGTGATTCTATTGAAGCGCGTAATATCCTTACAAAACGAAAGGATATTGACCTTCTTTTCCTCGATATTGAAATGCCTGAAATGGACGGATTCGAATTTATCCTGAGCCTTGAAAATCCTCCCAATATAATTATTATCTCATCGGGAGAGAACTATGCAGCCAGGGCATTCGATTTTAATGTTGTCGATTACCTTGTTAAACCAATCACTTACTCAAGGTTTTGCAAGGCAATTGACAAAACTATGAGGTATTATTCCCGTAAGGAACCTGTTTCTACAGGCGACAAGGAAATATTTATCAAGAAGGGATCTTCTCTTGTTAAACTCAAGCTTAATGATATTATATTCATAGAGGCGCTCGAAAATTATGTTACCCTTACAACAATCGATGATAAATTCACTATTCATTTCACAATGAAGGCTATTGAAGATTATCTTCCTCCGGGTGTCTTCATTAGGGTCCACAGATCCTTCATAATTAATAAGAGCAACATTCAGACTATCAAGGAGAATACACTCGACCTGAATATCGGTGGTACAGTAAAAAGTATTCCTGTCGGAAAATCTTTCAGGGATTCTCTTTTAAATGATATCAATGTCATGGCCCGATAACGCAGCTTCTTCAGATGCTTACAAACCGTCAATTATTTCTTGAACACCTGGGGCAGACTTCGCCTTATCCCATGCTTCTCGAAATCGTTAAAGCTGAAGGTGTTTACCTTTATGGCGCCGATGGCAGAAAATACCTCGACCTTATAAGCGGTGTTTCTGTAAGTAATACAGGGCATGGTAATCCTCATATTGTGAGTGCGGTAAAAGCACAGGCTGATAACTATATGCACCTTATGGTCTATGGTGAGTATATCCAGAGCCCTCAGGTGCGTTATGCTGAAATGCTTGCCAGAGTGCTGCCTGAAAACCTTAATTCAGTCTTTTTTGTGAATTCCGGCAGCGAGGCTGTCGAGGGTGCCCTGAAACTTGTGAAACGATATACAGGCAGAACAGGTATAGTGTCATTCAGAAATGCTTATCACGGTAGTACACACGGGGCGATGAGCGTTCAGGGAAGTGAAGAGTTCAGATCAGCCTTTCGTCCCTTATTGCCTGATATTCATCAGATTGATTTTAATGACTTTTCAGCGCTGGACCGGATTGATAAACATATTGCAGGGGTAATAATTGAGCCTGTTCAGGCTGAGGGTGGCATTATTTATCCTGATGCCGGTTACCTTCAGGCTGTAAGGGAGCAATGTGATAAAACAGGCAGCCTGCTTATCTTCGACGAGATACAGACAGGCTTCGGAAGAACGGGAGATATGTTTGCCACAAACAAGTTCAATGTAATTCCTGATATAATCCTTCTTGCAAAAGCTCTTGGCGGAGGTATGCCTCTGGGTGCTTTCATATCTTCTTCAGAAATAATGTCTTCATTAGCTGATAAACCAGTTTTGGGACACATTACCACTTTCGGAGGGCATCCGGTATGCTGTGCCGCAGGACTGGCATCTCTTGAAGTGCTTGTTAATGATAAACTAACGGATAACTGCAAGGTGCAATCTGGCTTGTTCAGAAAATTACTGCAACACAGGCTTATACGAAATATCAGGGGAGAAGGTCTTCTGCTTGCTGTTCAGCTTATTGATGATAAGTATGTTAAGAAAGCCGTTGCCATGGCGCCAACTTATGGCCTGATTCTTGATTATTTCCTTTTCTGCAGCGATGCTTTCAGGATAGCTCCGCCTCTGATAATAAAAGATGAGGAGACCAAAGCAGCCTGCAGGCAAATAATTAATCTCCTTGATGACCTTGATAAATAAGACCATAATGCTCCGGAATACCCTGATATGCCTGTCAGCCTGTGCAATTCTGTCAGTAGCAGAGGCAAAAGGTCAGACGGATTCCGGTTCTGTTTCAGCTACGCTCGGGAGACTTTTCGACAGACTGCTTGTAGTTTCAGACGATTCTGTGAGAATAAGGATAAATGATTCAATTAAAGTCATTGTTGGAAATTATGCACGAACCGATACAGCATTTAATCACAGGTTTGACAATGTAAAATTTCTCGGACAGGTTACATCACCCGATTCAGTAATAAAATTACTTACATGGAACCTTAACCTCAGAAATTCTCCCGGCAGGTACTACCTATATATAATAAGGAGGAGCAGGGACAGACACCCGGACAATGTTTATGAGATGACATCAGAATATAAATCTGCCATGATAAGCAGCGATACAGTATATTACGCCGAAAACTGGTATGGCGCTCTCTATTATGGCATTATGCCACAGGTAATAAACGGTGTGAAATGCTGGATTTTGCTCGGCATTGATTACGGAAATCCCGACATAACAAGAAAAATCATTGAAACACTGTACTTTGACAGGAATGAAAAGATTATTTTTGGGATAAAATCATTCACGGCTGAAGAATCGGTTAAATACAGAGCGCTATTTGAGTATTCTTCAGAAGCCACAATGACACTGAGGTTCGGAGGTGATGATTCGGTCATCTTCGATCACCTGGTTCCTTTTTCACCGGAGCTGGAGAATCAGAAAAGGTACTACGGACCTCATTATACCAATGATGCATATTTTCTTGAAAATGACAGATGGGTTTTGAAAATTAATGTTGATGCACGTAACAGGGAGAAAATAAAAACGAATATACCAGTAGAAGGTGAAGCCAGGTAAACATAAAACGCATATAATCTGTTACGACGATTTCAGATGGTTCTCGGAGGATATTAAAAATAACTTCGGGCCTGCAGAATACACTGTTTCTACTTTTATGAATGTTGATGAATTCATGCAGTACCTTGAGAAAGAGAAAGATCCGGACTTTTGCAGGATTGCAGTGCTTGGAGCCCATGATACAACTGAGAATTTTGTTATGATCGGAAGGCTGGCTTCCGAGATTAAAGCCCTGGACAACTCTACAGGATTAGTAATTATAGGTACAGCTGATAAGATTGAGGAAATAAAAAAGGTAATCCCTGCTGAAGGATGTTTCTGTATGCCAAAGAATTCAAACATGGCTCTGCGCCTTCTCAATATTGTGAAAAAACATGAGGGTGAATATGAAAGCGTAATTTACAAACGGAAAAGAAACAATGCTGTTTATTCCCTCATCGGCCTTGGTTCACTGGTTATTCTTCTTTCGGTGCTTGCCTGGATAATGCTTCCAAGGCTGTTTTAGCTTACTTCCTCCCGTTTTTGTGACTATTTGTCAGTTTTGACTGTACGGCACAGCTTTTGATTTCAGTCGGCAGTTTATTCTTGTATAACATAAAACTTAACGATATGCAAACCGGTAAAATTGGAGTTACAACAGAGAACATTTTCCCTATTATCAAGAAATTCCTTTATTCAGATCATGAGATTTTCCTTCGTGAACTTATTTCAAACGCTGTTGATGCAACACAGAAGCTTAAAACAATGGCTTCAGTTGGTGATTATATGGGAGAAGTCGGGAATACGACAATTTATGTAACCCTTGATAAGAAGAAGAAAACAATAAAAGTTTCTGATCAGGGAATTGGAATGACTGCTGTAGAGCTCGACAAATACCTGAATCAGATTGCTTTCTCCAGTGCAAATGACTTCCTCGACAAGTACAAAGATCAGGCTAATTCCATAATTGGTCATTTTGGTCTGGGTTTTTATTCATCATTCATGGTATCCGACAAGGTTGAGGTTGTAACGAAATCATGGCAGGAAGGTGCCAAAGCTGTTAAATGGACCTGTGACGGCAGTCCCGAATACTCTATTGAAGACAGCGAAAGAGAAGGCAGGGGAACGGATGTGATCCTGCATATTGACAAGGAATCGAAGGATTTCCTTGAAGAGGATAAAATTGAACAGTTGCTCAGGAAATACTGCAAATTCCTGCCTGTTGAGATTGCCTTTGGCAAGGAAAAGGAATGGAAGGACGGAAAAATGGTTGAGACAGGCAAGGATAAGATTATCAATAATACAAAACCTGCCTGGACATTAAAACCCTCAGATCTTAAGGATGAGGATTATCAGAAGTTTTACAGGGAGCTTTATCCTTCGGGAGATGAGCCACTTTTCAATATTCACCTGAATGTTGACTATCCCTTTAAACTTACCGGTATACTTTATTTCCCGAAGATCAAGAGCAATATTGAGATTCAGAAGAACAAGATACAGCTGTACTCCAACCAGGTATTTGTGACCGATTCTGTTGAAGGCATTGTGCCTGAATTCCTTACTCTGCTGCACGGTGTTCTGGATTCTCCCGATATTCCTCTTAATGTCTCCAGGAGCTATCTTCAGAGCGACTCAAATGTTAAAAAGATCTCAAGCCATATCACCAAAAAGGTGGCAGACAGGCTGAATGACATTTTCAAAAATAACCGTGAAGAATTTGAAAAGAAATGGGATAACCTGAAACTTTTCATTGAATACGGAATGATAACAGAAGAAAAATTCTATGAAAAGGTTTCAAAGTTTTCCTTGCTTAAAAACACTGATGATAAGTACTTTACATACGAAGAGTATGAAAAGCTCGTTAAGGAAAACCAGACCGACAAGCATAAGACGCTTATTTATCTTTATTCCACAAACAAAACTGACCAGTATGCTTATATTGAAAAGGCAAAGGCAAGAGGCTATGATGTTCTGAATCTTGACGGTCAGCTCGATGTTCATCTTATTAATCATCTTGAAACAAAGTTGAAGGAATGCAGATTTGTAAGAGTGGATTCAGATATAATTGATAAGCTTATTCAGAAAGACGAAACAAGAGAATCAAAGCTTGCGGCTGAAAAACAGGATGACCTGAAAAGTGTATTTACTGTAAAAACTAAAGGCAAGGACTTTTATAATGTCACTTTCGAGAGCCTTGATGAAAATGAATCCCCTGTAACTATTACCCAGTCTGAGTTTATGAGAAGAATGAAGGATATGTCGCAGATGGGCGGAGGAATGAACTTCTATGGCGAACTTCCCGACAGCTATAACCTTGTTCTTAATTCGAATCATAAGCTGATACACAAAATTTCCGAAGACCTTGGTACAGAAAAAGGCGCTGAACTATCAGCAAATGATAAAGAGAGGAAGCGTCTTAAGGAAGAGGTTGAGTTTATGGAGAAGGAGCATAGCAAAAAGAAGCCTGAGGAATTAAGCCAGATGGAAAAGGATGATCTTGAAAAGCTGCGTAAAGAACTTGAGAGCATTGAAAATTCCCGGAAGGACATCCTTGAAGCTTATGGTGCTGAAAACAGGACCGTAAGGCAGCTTGTAGACCTTGCCCTGCTTGCTAACAATATGCTTCGCGGAGAGGAACTGAGTGCCTTTGTGAAGAGGAGCGTGGAGTTGATGTAATCTAAATCATCCTCCCGATCTCGCCCTTGATGTAGTCAATTGCAACCCGGGTGGGTTCCTTTTCCATGTCCATTACATGCTGAAGAAGTTGCCTGCTGAGCATAAGTCCTGTGGCATTGGCAGGCATTTTTTCTGCTTCGCCGTTGATAATCCTGATCATCGACGACCTTGCATTTTTAACAACTTCCCAGGCCTGAGGGCTCATGTAGATCTGCTGGGAAAGATTATGCTCAAACTCACTCCTGATGGTATTGAGGAGTGTGCTATGAAGCTGGCCCGCAGTCATCTCAGCATTGCTCACACGGATAATCATCGACTCGAGTGAGATTCTTTCAAGGAACAGTACAATCCTTTCATAAGCCTGTAACTTTATGGGAGTCACGGTTTTGCTTGTCTGAAGTATTATTTCCTGGCGACGCTTTTCCTGATCATTCCTGATAAGGTTTCTGAGCACTAGCCAAGCCATCAGCATGACGAGCAGGGCAGGTATTGTTATTTTTAGAATATCTGCAAGTATTTCCATATTTCCTGTAAATTACTATTACAAACTTAATTCATTCTTTTGACATCTGATTAAATGAGATATTCTATCAAACCAGAAATTATTTTTACTTTTAAACTTTAAACACTAAACTCCAAACTCCGATTATGGAATACGTATCAGACAGGGTCAAATCGCTTGCAGTATCGCAGACACTTGCAATGGATCAGAAGAGCAGGGAACTTAAGGCTAAGGGAATTGATGTAATCAGTCTCAGCCTGGGAGAACCTGATTTCAACACT
>Ga0209098_1002207_pt1 | contig 17373 bp, 7 predicted proteins | sample AD_JPNHW1_MetaG_FD_184429 | JGI IMG/M metagenome (GOLD analysis project Ga0209098, IMG submission 184429) | Active sludge microbial communities of municipal wastewater-treating anaerobic digesters from Japan - AD_JPNHW1_MetaG (SPAdes) (version 2) | ecosystem: Engineered > Bioreactor > Anaerobic >... | reverse complement strand
CCCTGTCCCCTTCCGGAGGCCCCCATGATACGACGGTCACAGTAGCCGTAACCCGTAATCTCGGAACCGGAACCCGCACCGGGCTGATCACCGTCACCGGCTCTGGTCTGAGCCGGAATGTAACGGTTACCCAATCGGGCGCTGCGGCCGTTCTCAGCATATCGCCGGCAGTGCTCACCTTCGGAGCTGCTTCCGCATCGGCTTCTTTCGCCGTCACGGCCAATGTCAGCTGGATGGTGGCGGACACACTGACATGGGCCTCCTTACGACCTGCCAGCGGCACGCGCGATACCAGCATTGCGGTGACGGTGGAGGCGAATCCCCTTGCTCTCTCCCGCAGCGGCTTCCTGACGGTTACCGGAGGTGGATTGAGCCGCACCGTGCAGATCGCACAGTCGGGAGCAGCTGCCGTCCTGACCGTCTTGCCCAGCGCCCTCGAGATGAGCGCGGATTCGAACCGCACCTTTCTGACCCTCCATGCCAATACATTTTGGCGCGCCAGCAAAGAGGCCGTCTGGATCTCGGTATCCCCCGACAGCGGCCTGCTGGATGCCCGGTTGGTGGTCACAGTGCCAGCCAATCCGGCGCCCGCCCTACGCAACGGGCTGCTGACCATCACCGGAGGGCCGCTGACCCGCTCGATTAACGTCAGTCAATCCGGCTCCCCCCATTTTGGCACCATCCGGATCAGTACCAATCTGGATCTGGCTACCTTTGCGCTCGCCGGCCCGGCAGCCTATGCCGGAACTGGCAAGGAGATGGCCATCGTCAACGCGCCTCGGGGAGACTATACGATCAAGTATGGCGCTGTTCCCGGCTATGCGACACCCGCGGAGGAGCAACGGACCCTGACAGACCAAGATACGATCTCCTTCACAGGCCAGTATGTCCTGGTAAGCACGGACGCCTGGGAGGCGGTCAACAACCTGGCCATCGGCTCGATCTCCCCCATCACGGTGGGCCTTGAAAATACGATATTTGTCGGCAGCGAGAGGAGTGGGATTTTGCGCTCGACCGATAACGGCAACAGCTGGACGCCGGTGAACATCGGCTTGACCGATCTGAACATCAGCTCGCTGGCGATCAACTCCAGCGGTCATATTTTTGCCGGAAGCGTAATGGATGGGACCTTCCGTTCAACCAATAATGGCGACTCCTGGACGGTCGTGCACAACGAGGTAACTGCCCTGAATAACAGCGCCCTGGCCATCAATTCACAAGATCAGATCTTTTCCAGCACATGGAACGGAGCCCTGTTCCGGTCGACCAATAACGGGAATTCATGGACCGCGGTCAACAAGGGATTGAATTCGTCCAATTTCAGTGCTCTGGCGATCAGCTTCAAAGGACATATCTTCGCCGGAACCTGGTCCAACGGTCTTTTCCGCTCCACCGACAATGGAGCGACCTGGGTGCCGATCAACAAGGGATTCAAAGTCGCTTCGCGCGTGCAAAAAATCGCCATCGACTCTACCGGAACCCTTTATGCCGGAACCATAGAGGATGGCGTCTACCGCTCGTCCGATGATGGCGCCAGCTGGTCGTTGATCAGCAGCGGCATCACCACCCAGAGCATCCGGGCTTTGGTGGTCGACTCTACCGGGCAAGTATTTGCCGGAACCGATTCGGGGATTTTCCGATCGTCCGACCGGGGCATGAACTGGAAAGCCTTTAGCTCGGGATTGAGGAATCGCGAGATTACCTCTTTGGCCATAGACCGCAATGGCTATATCCTCGCCGGCACGCGAACCAGCGAGTTCTGCCGCACCATTCAATCGGTGACCCCTGTGGTGGCGAGAAACCGGCAGATCCCGCACGACCTGGCCCTGTTGCCGAATTATCCCAATCCTTTCAATACGGTGACAAGGATCGTTTTTTCGGTCGATCGGCCAGCCCACACGCGCCTGGTCTTGTACAATATCCGCGGGCAAAAGGTCCGCACCCTGTTCGATGGTTTCGCGGCTGCCGGGATGCAGCAGATCTCATGGAACAGCCTGAATGACGCGGGACTCCCCTGCCCCTCCGGGGTCTACTTTTGCTTCTTGATCAGCGGCAACCGGACCGATGCGCGCAAGATCCTGCTGTTGCGCTGAGCCCCCTGCTGTATAGCCGGCCGCGATTTCCAATAAAAAAGCCCTCGGCAGAAGTTATGTCGAGGGCTTTTGTACCCCTAGCAGGATTTGAACCTGCGACCAACGGTTTAGGAAACCGCTGCTCTATCCAGCTGAGCTATAGGGGCATTGCATTTATTATTATTCGTTTATGATATCTTTCATAATGGTACTTTTTAGAATCTGATGCCGATGGAAAAACTGAATTCACTTCTATCCCAGAACCAAAAAAAATGATGCGCAGCTTTTTAATACATGATGTATTAGAATAAATCAAAACCGCTGGTCGACCTAAATATAAGGAAACGAAATCTACATTTCAAATGAAATCAATGCGGTAGTATCAAATTCGCCCAGGCAATCGCCGCAAAGATCAATTTAACAGGTTATAAATATTATTGTTTAATGATCCGAATTATCTTCAGAAATTGCCGGAAATTGAGAAAAGAACCTCAAAATCCGGTACTGTATCAAATCCGAATAATCCTTCGAAAAATGAAATCTCCGCATCGCTGTAGTGGACGCTTGCCTGCGCGGCTGGTGTATGGCTGACCTGCTTGCTCCGCGCCGGCCTCTGAAGCGAACGCAACTGATTCTGCAAGTGTCAGCGAGGGCTGTGATAGAATTCAGTTTGCATTCAAAAGTACGTTTTCGTATTTTGTCATAATATTGTAGATGTAACAGCGGTGCTGATCATGATCAAACGAACAAGCTGCGCGATTGGGTCATGCCAAAACAGAGAAGGACTGCATCATGAAAACTGCGCTGAATCAGAGCCTCGTCCGCGTTGGTTTTGCCTTCGTGCAATTTTGTTTCGCCGGGCTGTCTTTTAGCCAAGCCACCCTGGGAGTGTTCGCCTTTCTTCACGCCGGGCAAAACGAGTGGCAAAACGCTCCTGTCGCGCCGTTCAAGGTCATCACGTTCAGCGGCACTATCGATAACGGCCTGGTTGCCTTTGGTGGGGAGGGAAATCGGGTCGCTGCGGTATTACAGGATTTGCAAAACGGACAATGGCAGCGTATTGCGGATGCGCCGTTTGCTGTGGCCGGATGCAGTGGGGGAAATGATTTTGGACCGATCATTTTTGGCGGCGCGGAAAATCGCCAGATCGCGTATATGAGAAAATTCTCGGAAAATACCTGGAAAACATTGGCCGATGCGCCATTCCGGGTGATTGATATAGCAGGCGACAACAATTTGGGTCCGGTCATCGCTGGAGGTGAAAATCGCAAGAATGTGGCGGTGATGCGCAAGTTTTCTGCCAATGTCTGGGAATCTTTGCCGGACGCACCTTTCCCCATAACGGCCATATCCGGGGACAATTCCAAAGGAATCATTGCAGTGGGCGGAAGTGAGAACCACCAGGTGGCCATCTTCAAAATGGATTTGGATAATCAGTGGCAATCGATCGCCAACGCGCCGTTTTCGGTGTCCGATCTAGGCGGGAGCAATGAATTCGGCCCTATCGTGTTGGGTGGAACGAATGGCCGGCAGACGGCTTATTTACAGAGTTATCGTGAGAACAAGTGGATCTACGGCCTGGAGACGCTCTTTATCGCGAACGGCATCGTTGGGTCCAATGACAAGGGCATGATCATTGGTCTGCGTTCGGCGCTGACGGCTCCAACAACTATAGCAGCGCCGCAATCGATTCGAAAAACGGTGCTCAAGACCGCTGTGGTGGGGTTTAGCGAGCGCGGCAACCTGGGCATTCCCGACGCCGGGGAGATCATCGCCGAGTGGATGATCCCGGCGCTGAACAAGACCGGCGCTTTTGAAGTGTACGAACGCTTGTCGCTCAACAAGCTTTTGGAGGAACATTCGCTTGGCCAGAGCGGTCTGGTTACTGATGAAACCATGGCACAAATTGGCCGAATGCGCGGTGTTCAGGCCATTGTGACCGGCAGCGTGATCAAGTTCGGCGATATCATCTCCGTCACGGCCAAAGTGATTGACGTGGAGACCGCAAGAATTCTGGATACCACGGATATCAAAGTCAAAGATGTTAACGCAATTTCCAGCGAGATAGAAAAAATAGCCTGGGAATTGGCCAAGGATTAAATTGTCCGGGGGATAAGTGGTACCCCCTGTTTATCTATAAGCGGATAAAATAAAGCCTCCCCCGGCGCGGAATAGACTACGTTACCGCCCTTGGATCGCATTTCCGCCGCCTTGACACCGCTCCCCTCCCACTCGGTAAACCATCCTTCACGATTACCATTCCTGAGGATGGGCCCCTGGATATCAAATAGCGCGAAATCCGGGACAACGTCCGATCCCGGAAAAGAACCGCCGCTTCCCCACCTGCACATCCCCCTGCCGGCTGCACCATCCGGCCGTTGGCCCCTAAAAAAAAGGCTCCCTCTTTCGAGGGAGCCTGCTTTTTCAGTCCATCTTACTTCATCAGCAGCATCCGCTTGATCTGGCGGAAGCTGCCCGCGCGAAGCTCGTAGAAATAGATGCCGCTCGGATTCCCGGACGCATCCCAGATCCGCGTATAGTGGCCTCCTGCCTGCTCGCTGTCCACCAGGCGTGCGACCTCGGTGCCCGTCACCGTGTAAACGGTCAATGTTACAGAGCACGATTCACTCAGGTCATAGGAGATGGTGGTCTGGGGATTGAAGGGATTGGGATAATTCTGCTGCAGCCCGAATGCCGACGGCGCTGTGGCCAGCCCGATCGCGGCAACCGGCTCGGAGACGCTTTTTGAGACTCCCGGTTTGACCGGATGGCTGAGATAGGTGTCGAGCGCCGCCACCCAGGGGAGATCCTGATTGACCGCAGGGTCAGCGACAAAGCCGGCCGGCACCAGACCAAAGTCATTGTTGAGGCTGTAGAAGGGTGCGGGAAATTCATCGGTATGGATGAGCCGGTAGTTCGGGTAGAGGCGGTAGCCGGTGGGCAGCGGCACACTGAGCTGGGGCACCAGATAGAATTCGCCCCAGACCTGGCGCATGCTGAAATTGACCTCCTCGCCAGCACGGTAGAAGAGCGAAGCGCCCAGGGTGCGTGAATCGATCTGCTGTCCCGCGGCATCGAGGAGATAGACTTCGCCGATTTTACCCTCAAAATCGGGAGCGAGCAGCGCTTCGCCCACGTCGTACATGCCGTTCTTGTTGGTATCGTAAAAGACGCCGACGCCGGCGATATAGACGTCATCCTGGGTGGCATAGGTGCAGACGGTCGTCTTGAGGCTGGCGGTAGCCATGGCGCCGTCCAGCAGCCACTGCAGGATCTCGTAGCGGCCGATCTCGACTTCCCATTCCGTCGTGCCGGGGCCAAAGAGGGTTGGCTGACTCCCCTGGTAGCTGGCCGGCTCGAGGGCGTTGTTGAGCCCATGCGGAATCGCTACGGCGAAGCTGTTGGGATTGGTAACGATGAAATGGACGCGAATGGTCGGCTTGTAGACAAAGGGATCGATACAATCCGCGCTGACGCCCAGCGGCTGGCGCTGTTCATCGCAGGCGATACGGATCGTCACCTGCCACTGCGAGGTCAAGGAGGTCCCGGTGTCACTGGTCAGCAAGGTGGCGACATTGGTGCGCTCAAAGGTTGCGCCGCACTCCTGCGGATTCCAGGGCCCAAACTGACGGCTGTAGACAAAGGTTTGCGGAAGATCCGCGAGGCAGACATTTCCCAGCGTGCCGGCAAGATTGTCGCTGACCGCTGCGCAGGCATCGATCTGCAGCGACGGGGTGCCGAAGGTGATAGCGGCCGATCCGGAGAAGCTGGTCGTGCCGATCGCAGCTGGAGCGGCGGCGAGGGCGTAGTAATGATTGACGAGGAGCGCCGTTGCGGTATTGGTGCGCGGCGCGGCATCCGGCAAGGAGGTTGAGTAGGTGCCGGTCAGAGTACCGCCGGGTGCGAGAGTATAGGGGAAGGTCACCGCAAAATTCACCGCCGGTGCACCGAAGCCGGAGATCAGATCGGTAACATTTTGAATCACGGCGGGGATCGGGGCCGGATTGGAGACCGTGATAGTGCCGGACACCTGCCAGTTGCTGTCCACATAACCGGTGGTATCGGCGACCACCGTGTACTGGACCGTCGTCACCGGCAAGGGCGCATCGGGATCCACTGGCAGCAGGAAGTGGACCTCCTCTTCCTGTTTATTGCCGCTCTTGCGGATGCTCCACAAATAGGTGCGCGTAAAGGCCGGATCGGCCGTCTTGCTCACCTCGGGGGCATAGCAATTGATCGTGACATTCGCGGCAGCGTTTTGTCCGGTCTCGATGATGGTCGCTACATTGATCTTTTGGCCCTCATCGGCGTCGCAGCTGAAAAGGGTGGTATAGCTCGTGGAGCCGTCCTCGGCAAACGGCCAGCTATGCGGACCATCGGTTACATGGATGGCGGGGAATCCGGTGGTCTCCCTGGTCAAGGAGACGGTCCCGGACTCGGAATCACCGGTGCCATTGGTGATGGTCACAACCGCATCCACCGCGTAGGTGCCATTTACCGGAGCGGCCAGGGTGAACGAGAAGGGATACAGCCCTGCCGGCGACACGGTAGTGATCACGGTCTGATCGAGTGGTGTGCCATCCTTTTTCAGGGTAACGGTCAGGGAGAATCCCGCGGGTACACCGTTGCTTTCAATGGTCACGGCGCCGGAGATGACCGCCGGGGAGGTCACCACGGTTTTGTCGACGGAAATGGTGTACCGCACCTCTGCCTGGTCGCCCTGGAAGAGGTCGAGCTGTGCCGGTTGGGCGATTTTATCGATCGTCCAGCCGATGGTCTCCTCCCAGTTGGAATCCAGGGTCAGATCCATGATCTGCAGAGAGGTGCGGTCGACGGTAAAGATGTTGTAGCACTCCCCCATCTGCACGGCATATTGGCCGCAGTCCCCTTCCTCGACGGTGTAGGCCGCGAAACAGAAGGTGCCGGTCGTATCCACGGCGAAGGTTTCCCGGAGGACGGTGACGTATTCATCACACGAGCCGGGGAGGCCATAGATCGTATATTCTGTTGGCCCGGCAAGAAAATCGGTGCCGTTGAAGTAGATGACATCGCCGGCGTGGAAGTGGGTTTCGCCGGAGGTACCGCACCCATTCCTGGTGAACCAGAGGTTGGTGCAGTCGGCGAGCGCGGCAGAGTGCAGGGCCATGACGGCGAAAAGCACCAGGCCGAGAAAAGGAAAAAAGCGGAGCGATAGCTTGTGCGGGTGCATAGGTGCCTCCTGAGGTCCGGGTCGCAGTTACAAAATGCAGAGCACTGCCGAATTGGTCTATTCCCATTCACTGCAGCCTTTGCATTCACAGTTGCGTCGATGGAGTGATTTGGAGTAATTGCCGAAAGCTAACGATGATCCACCACGAAGATAAAGCCCCAGGAAAGCGAACCCCGATTGTTACCCGTCATCCTGTACCCGAAAAGCCTTCCTTGTCCACTCAATGATCAAGGTTATATCACTTTTTTGCTACACGGGTGATGCATGCATGGTCTGAAAAATGGACACGGGCGGTCCATTTACTAATATATGACGAGTTAATATCAATATCAAGTTATTTTATATTATTTTTAATTTTTCGTCATAATATTTTTACACCGGTCACCCGATTATGACAGGGGAAGGGACTGCTGCGCCGGGCGGCAGGCGGCGCGAGGCGGCGTGCCTGCTTCGGTCAGGGCCGGCGCCGAGGAGGAGGACTTACAGGCGCCGGGCCAGGCGCGCAGCGCCATTTGCTTGACAATGAAAGGGGAATGTTGTACCTTTATCAGCCGGCCCGCCATGCCCGCCAGTCGGAGAAAGCCGGCCGGCGGGTGCGGCGGTCTCATCTTCTTCATCAATCTGAAAGGCGTGGTATGCGAAAATGGATGTTGTTGCTCCTGCTGGCAGGCGCCACTCCCCTGCTGGCGCAAAAATATAACGGTCTGGCCCTGACACCTCCCCTGGGCTGGAACAGCTGGAACAAGTTCGGGTGTGACGTCAGCGAATCCCTCATCCGGAGCGCGGCCGACGCCATGGTCAGCAGCGGCATGCAGGCCGCCGGATACCGCTACATTGTCATCGACGACTGTTGGCACGGCAAGCGCGACGCCGACGGTTTCATTCAGCCGGATCCCGTGCGCTTCCCCTCGGGGATGAAGGCCCTGACCGATTACATCCACAGCAAGGGACTGAAATTTGGCATCTACTCCGATGCCGGATGGAAGACCTGCGGCGGCCGGCCCGGCAGCCGCGGCCACGAATACCAGGATGCCCTGCAGTATGCGCGCTGGGGCGTCGATTATCTCAAATACGACTGGTGCTATAGCGACGACCTCAACGCCAAAGGCGCCTACACCACCATGCGCGAAGCGCTCGCGGCTGCGGGCCGGCCCATTGTCCTCAGCCTGTGTGAATGGGGCTCCAACAAGCCCTGGGAATGGGCCCGGGATGTGGGGCACCTCTGGCGCACAACGGGAGATATCACCGCCATCTTCGACGGCATCGAGGACCACGGCAGCTGGAAATCACTGGGAGTGATGCAGATTCTTGACCTGCAGGAGGGTCTGCGTACCTATGCGGGGCCGGACCACTGGAACGATCCGGACATGCTGGAGGTGGGCAACGGGATGACCGCCGCCGAGGATCGCGCCCATTTTACGATGTGGTGCATGCTTGCGGCACCCTTGATGGCCGGTAACGACCTCAGCGCCATGACGCCGGAAACCCGCGCCATACTCACCAACGTCGAGGCCATCTCCGTCAATCAGGATTCTCTGGGCATCCAGGGATTCAGAGAGCTGGCAGCCGACAGTCTGCAAATCTGGTTCAAACCCCTGGTGCGGGACGAATGGGCGGTCTGCTTCCTGAACCGCAGCAAACTCGCCAAACCCGTCACCTATGCCTGGAAGGGCCATCGCATCAGCGATGAGCTGTCCGGACGTAGCGCCGACTTCGGCACCTCCATCTGGACGCTGCGCGATCTCTGGGCGCACAAGGAGATCGGCAGCACGAAGAAAGATTTTGTGACGGTGATCCCCGCCCATGATGTGCGGCTGCTGCGGCTAAGCCCGCAGAAAAAGTAGCCCGGGCCTCCCTGCAGCTGATCCTGACCGAGCCGCTCTAGTTTACGGCATGCCGCGCCCGCCAGAGCGGATACTCCTTCTCCAGCAGCTGCTGCGGCCAGGAGCCGAGCCAGGCATACTCGTTGCGGCGCTCGGAGGAAATTTCGGCCATGTCATAGTAGATCTTGCCATCCCGGTCGCTGAAGAAGGGGCGGTTTGAGCCGATCAGGTAAAACCGCGCCCACAGCGGCGGCGCATCCGCATCGGCCACTACCACCCTGTTAAAGCCCGACGGACTCGAGGCATCCGCGACATGATCGACGCGGATGCCTTTTATTTTGACCCGATTGAACCAGTCAACCGCGCCCTGCACGGCCGCGACGACAGCACTGTCCGGCTGTTCAAGGGACATCAGAAACCTGACAATGCCGACTGACTCTTCGCCGCTCAGGGAGACCAGCTCATAGGCCCGTGCCGGCGCCGGCGCCAGAGTACGCTCGTCATGCTGCGCACACCAGGCGCTCCGCCGCCCCTCCTGCACAACCTGCGTCTTTATAATGCAGTCTGTTCCTCGGGCCACCGCTTGCGCCGCCAGGCGACGCCGTTCGCGGTCAACAAATCGGCAGGTCGGCACCCCATCGGCCACCTCCTTCAGCAGGGTCAGCACTCCGACCATGGCATCGTCGTTATAGGTGATATGGGAGTAATAGCCCGGATGGAGCGGGTAGAATTGCGGCCAGCCGCCGTTCTCGTATTGTGCCGCGAAGAGATAATCGAGGCCGCGGTTGAACGCCTCGATCCAGCGCCTTTCAGGGTTCACAGTGATCATCCGCGCCAGGAAAAGGAGCTGGGTCCAGGTGGCGCCGTTGTCGATGGTGGCGCCGGTATCGAGTGCCGCAGCCGCAAGCAGCGCCTTTTCTTCCGGCGGGATCGTGCGGGTCATCTCGATGTTCTTGGGCCAGCCGCCACCAGGGCATTGATAGAGCAGCACATTCTCCGCAACCAGGCGTGCCTCCGGCGAGGCGAACCAGGCCTCAGCATGCTGCATGAGCTGGCGCCAAATATCGGAGCCGAAGCGGGCACTGCCGGCCCCGGACCAAGGAACGCCGTCGAAGGTGATACCGCTGCTGCGTTTGCTGGTGAGGAGCGGGCCTTGCCCGATGTTGAGACGCACTGCATTGACCGTCAGTCCCTTTACGTCCGTCAGGGTGATGCCTTGCGCGGCGGAAATACGGCTGTTACTCAGGGTGATGTCCTGTATCGGCATCTCCGGGAGGCCAGTCAGGGCCATGGCCAGGGCGGCGCTGGTGCAGTAGAGGCTGTCGATGGTGATATCGCGAAAGATCGGTGTCTCTGCCGTAACCGGGCGCGGCAGGGAATCCGGCGCTTCGCTCTCGTAAAAGGCATCGAAAAGGATGGCCGCTTCAGCGATATCGCTCATGCGGATATTACGGATGCGGATGTTTTCCACGGTACCGCCCCGTCCGCGTGTGCTCTTGAACCGCAGCCCGGTATCGGTGCCGATGAAGATGCAGTTCTCGACGACAAGGTTGCGCATGCCGCCGTCGGTATTACTGCCGACGACAAAGCCGCCGTGGCCGTGGTAGACGATGCAGTCGCGGATGAGGACATTTTCCAGGGCGGGCCCCTTCCGCCCCGAACGGTCACTTGATTTCATGCAAATGCCGTCATCTCCTGCGTTTACAGTGCAACGCTCGACCAGAACATTGCGGCAGGCGCTGATATCAATCCCGTCCCCGTTTTGTGCCCACCATTCATTGTTCACTTTAACATCACGAATGATCAACTGATCGCACCAGGCGGGACAAAGAGCGAATTTAGGCGAGTTTTTGATGGTGACGCCGGCCACCAGAACCCGCTTGCAGTCGACGAGTGAGATCATGTACGGCCGCAGGTAATCGCGCGCCGGCAGATAATCGGCGGCGGTGATCTCCTTTCTGGATTTGCTCTTTTGCAGCTGCTTGAGATACTCCTCTCCCGCCAAGGCCTCCTGCGAGGGCCACCACATGCTGCCCTTGTCATCGACGACGCCGCCGGATTGCAGCAAGGCTTTCCATTGGCCGGCCGTAGTCTTGAATTTTTTCACGGGACGCCAGCTCGCACCCGCACCATCGATGATCCCGGCGCCGGTGATAGCGACATCCTCGAGACCGTAGCCGTAGAGGGGAGAGGCGACCACCCACCCCCGGGTTGGAGCCGGGATGATCGGATACAAGCTGTGATCGCTGGAGAAGAAGAGCAGGGCGCCGTTTTCGAGGTGAAGCTCGATCCGGCTTTCGAGCCGGATCGGGCCGGTGAGCCAGATCCCCGAGGGGATGATGACCTTGCCGCCGCCGGCCGCGCTGCAGGCGGAGATGGCCTGCCGGATGGCTTCCGTGCAGAGGGTGTGGCCGTCGCCGGTGGCACCGTAATCGCGAATGGAAACGCTGCGCTCCGGAATGGCAGGGGGCTGGATGGCGCCGGCAAATCCGGTGCCGCTGGAGGATGCCGAAGGCGGCCTACTCTCCTTTGACCGATCCGCAGGCGGGATGGCGCCGGCAAAACCGGTACCACCAGCGGGAGTGGCGGAAAAAGCCGGACGGACGGGCAAGAGGGTCAGCGCCAGCCCCAGGGCGGCAAAGCGTACATACCTGAACACAGCGGAACTCCTTCTCTTCGGAATCAGCGGCGCGAGGCGCCGAAATCACCATCAAAGAAGCCGGGTGCAGTCTTCAGTAACAGGCTGCACCCGGTTCTGGTTGGCAGGGTGGGTCAAGCTGCCCGGGTCACTTGAGGAGCAGCATTTTTTTGGTCCGGGTGAAGGAGCCGGCCTCGATGCGATAGAAATAGGTGCCGCTGCCGAGCTGGAGTCCATCGAAACGAATCGTGTATCGTCCCGCCGCTTGCTGGCGGTCCACCAGGGTCGCCACTTCAGCCCCGAGGATGTTATAGACGGTGATCCGCACCGGGCTGGATTTGGGCAGGGCATAATTTATCGTTGTGACCGGATTGAAGGGATTGGGGTAGTTCTGGGAGAGATCGTACACCGCGGGGAGGGCCTCCGCACCCTTGCTCCATTCAATGCCCGTAAAGACCGGCATTTCCGGCATCCAGTCGAAACCGAGGCTGGGATTGCTGGTTTTGGCGAAAATATTGGCAAGGGTATAGTCCGTTGCCTCGGCCGCGCTCAGCTGAATGCCGCCGTTGATCCTGCCGAAGAAATTCGAACCAGCACCGTAGCAATGGTACTCTGCAAAGAAGGGATTCAGGCCGGTCGTCATGACCGTCCACCCTTCGGGGCTGAGCGTGGCGGGCTCATCGCAATTGAGGTAGACACACTGCGGCCTCCCCTGCCAGGGACGGCCGAGGTGGAAGCTGGTGATGGGCACGCCGTTGAAACCGAGCGAATCGGCAGTGATCTTGCAGTCCATAAATACAAAGCCGAATCGGGAGGTGGCATCGGTGCTTGGCGCGGTGATGCACCCGGTGTGGCGGTTGACGTGGAGTTCGCAATGGTCAAAAACGTTGATGTTGCGGCCGAAAATGAAATCGACCGAACCCTCGATGTAGCAGTTCTTCATATAGGTACGGACGGTGCCGCGGCCGCCCCAGGCATAATAGGTATCCTGGTAACCGAGGAGGCGGCAGTTGTAATAGGCCCCGCGGTCGCCGTTGATGCGCAGGGCGACGGCCTGCTGATCATTGAACGTGCCATCGTTCTTGACGGTGTTTTGGAAGGTGATGTCCATCGCGGTAAAGTCATCCGCCTCGATGGCCGTGCTGTAGCAGTTCGATGTGCCGCCCACACCCGCCTTGCCGGCATAATCGTCATAGGTCAGAATGGTGGTCATGACGTTCTCGCCCTTGAGCACCACATTGGTCTTGTTCTGGGCAAGCATGAGCTTTTCCTTGTAGGTGCCGGACTTGACGTAGATGCACCACATGCCGGTATAAAAATCGGGCACGTCGTTGAAGGCGGCCTGGACGGTGGTATAGTCACCGCTGCCGTCCTGGGCGACGACCTTGAGCACGGCTGGTGCCGGCGCCTGGGTCGTGAAGCTTTCGACCGCGCCATAGCCGGTGCCGGTGGCGTTGGTAGCCCAGGCGCGCACGTAATAGGTCGTGCTCGCGGTCAGGGCGGAGAGGGTGCTGATAAAGGCACCGATATCGGTGCCGTTCTCGGTCTTGTTATCGGCGATGGTGGGCTCTCCGGTTGAGTTCCAGCAAACGCCGCGGGCGATGACATCACTGCCGCCCCATTCCGTCACCGTACCGCCGCTTTTCGCCGATTTGACCATGATGTTATTCACGGCGACTGTCGTCACCGTCGGAACCACGAGCGAATCGAGGGTCTTGAACGTCAGCTCCTCGCCATAGGCGGTTCCGGCGTCGTTGGTCGCAAAAGCGCGCAGGTAATAGGTCTGGCCTGCCGTCAGTCCGGTAACCTTGCTCACGAACGCGCCGGAGCCTGCGCCAGTGATGGTATTGCCATCGGCGGTGGTTGGTCCGGTCACCATGCTCCAGCAGACGCCGCGCGCTGTCACCGGTGCGCCACCGTCCGAGGGGATCGAGCCGCCGGAGGTGGCGAAGGTCGTCGAGATATAGGTGATCTCTTTGGTCACCACAACCGGCATCTCGTAATCGGCGCCGCCTTCCGCGAGGCCGCTGATGACCACATTCTGGATCGTCAGATACTTGCCGGTTGCGACACTGGTATTCTGATCGACCCAGGGGTAAACGCGGAGGTAGAAGGTCTGATTGGGCGCGACCACCATATTCGGCTGCGCCGTCACCCTCTGGGCGATGTTAGAGGTATTCCGCGGCAGCCAGTTATTGAGCGTGTCGGCCGTTTTAAAGAGGACCTGGACCGGATTGAGAAAAGCCGGATCGGTGGAATACCAGACATTGGCTTTCATATTGTTGATCGAAACGCAGCCTAAATCGAGTGAAAGCGACTGCACCGTAAATTTGGCGCCGGCTTTGGGGGATACGGCGAATTCGACATAGACGGTGTCGATCTGGCTGGCCTGGTTGGCCGGCCATGCGTTGCCTTTAATGCGCACCCGTTGGCTATTGTTATAGCCGGAATACTGATTGATCTCGGTGTTGACCATTTTTTCATCCGCAGCCGTGACCTTTCCGGAGGTGGCGACGCTGGTGCCTGTGCCGCCCGCGTTGGGATCGGTCAGCGCCCAGGTCGCTGCAGAGGGCATCGGGGCGCTTTCACTTAGTCCTCCGATCATAACATTCTGGATCGTCAGATACTTGCCGCTGCTGACGCTGACGTTGTTGTGCACCCAGGGGTAGACGCGAACGTAAAAGGTCTCTCCCTGATCGATGAGCAGGCCGGGCTGGGCGGTGACCGTGAAGGCGGGAAGATCGGGGCCGCGCGGCAGATAATTGTTTACACTATCCGCGGTTTGATAGACGATTTGGACCGGATTGGTGAAGGCAGGATCCTTGGAGTACCAGACATTCGCCTTAAAGTTATTGATCGAATGGCAGCCCAGATCCATGCTGAGGGAGGTCACCATGAAGCGGCTGCCCAGTTTGGGCGCGACCGAGAACTCGACATAGACGGAGTCGATCTGGGTCATTTGTGCGGCCGGCCATTCATATTTGCCTGGCGCGGAGACGATGCGCAGCCGCTGGGCGTTGTTGTAGCCGGAATAGCCGTTGATGTTCATGTTGACGAGTTTCTCATCCGCAGCGTTCACATTGCCGGCGGTCGCAACCGTCTGGGCCGTACCTCCGGTCGCGGGATTCGTCAAGGCCCATGTCGCCGAGGCCGGAATGGGTGTCGCTGTGGTGGTACCGTAGATGGTGCAGAGGCGCATGTAGAGGTACTTGCTGTTCGAAGCCGGGCCCGAATTCCAGGCATAGACACGGACAAAGAGGGTCTTGCCGTCGAGCACATCCTGGTTGAGGATAAATGAGAACAGCGAATCCCCGTCTTTTTTCATGACCAGGGGCGTTGCATTCAGCGGGACGGGATGGGAGAAATCCGCTTGAGTGTCGTACCAGAGATTGACACGGACCCGGTCGGTGCCCTTGGCGCCGAGGTAGATGGTCATCGAGTCGGCATGAAAATCGTTGAAGGCTTTGGGAAATGCGGCAAACTGAACCCAGATATCCGGATCCTGGGTCGTATCCGGTCCCCACATGATGGCGCTCTTTTTGGCATAATTGTAGGGATACCAGCGCTGGTCGGGTCCCGGACCATTGGCATAGTCGCGGCAAAGGAACGAATCACCGTGGGTCTGGGTCAGGCCGCGGGCATTGCCGGCGACGGCTGAAACCTTGCCGCTGTCGGGGAGCATCAGGCTCCAGTGGACACTGGCGGGCGCCTGCGCCATGAGTGCGCCGGCGGCCCACAGGACCAGGATCAGGGCGAGGAGCAGGGGGGAATAACGCTTCATACGACCTCCTTGTTTGGGATGCACTACGGTTCAAGGGTTAGGTGCAGTTTCCAATGGAATTTTCCAGGCTGGCGGCACCGCAACCGGCCACTCGCGCTCCGGCCTGAGATACTTTACCAGGGGATGATGCTGTTGTTTCAGGCTGGCGATGACCAGCCGGGCCATGGCGATAGCGCCTTCCTCCATGAAATGGGTGTTGTCGGATTTACCCGCCGGCAAGGCCGCAAAAATCCCGGGCGGCACGCGCATGAAAAGGCGCTCGGACGCCGCCGGGCCAAGCTCCGTCAACAGCTGCATGCTGCTGGCGTGCAAATCGATCAGGGGAACTGATAATTGTGCAGCGACCTCTTTCACCACGCCGGGATACGCACCGTGGGCGTCCTCCAGCACCCCGGCCTCAGAAAAATAGCGGCGGGCGACCGGTGTGATCAGGAGCGGCCGGCCGCCCCTGGCGCGGGCCTCGGTGACAAAACGGATGAGATTGGCCTTGTAGGCGGTGTGCGCCTCGGCGTAACGGGTCGTATCGCTGATTTTGGCATCGTTGTGCCCGAACTGGATGAAGAGATAATCGCCCGGTCGGAGATCGGCGAGGGCCTGGCTCCAGAGCCCCTGGTTGATAAAACTCCTGGTACTGCGGCCGTTTTTGGCATAATTGACGACCCGGATCTCCGGCTTGAAAAACTGCGGGAAGAGCATACCCCAGCCGCTTTCCGGCAGTTCGACCGGCTTGTCGGCCATGGTCGAGTCGCCGATCAGGCGCAGCACGGGGGCCTCCCGGTGCAGGCTGTGCATCACACAGCAGCCCGCCAGCAGCAAGCCAGCCACCGGGAGGAGCACCTTGACCACGCGCCGCATTCACAGCCTCCCGGCAAAATTAGAGATGAAAATCGGCCTGGCCGCCGCGAGGATGAGCATCATCGCCTGCTTCATTCACGGCCTCCCGGCAAAATGGATGAAATCAAAATCGGCATAGCCGCCGGAAGAGCCCCGTGCAAATAGACCGATCTTCGCTCCGACCCACTTGCCCGGGCACGCGGTAAATTCGCGCCCGATAGAGGTATACGCCCTGCCATCAACGCTATACATAAAAGCGCACACCGCGTCGCTGGTCACAGCCACCCGGAGAAAAATCTCGGGCTGCTCCAACGTAACCTCGGCCGCGATCTCTTCGCCTCCCCCCTGCTCCGCCGCCCGGCAGATCCGCTCCTCGAGCCGATACCCCGGATCCTCTTTCCGGAGGCTCAGGCAGGCATAATCCGTGCCAAAGATGACCATGCCCGCCTGCTCTCCGGAAAAATGAGCATGCAGCTGCAGTTTGACCTCCGCCGCAAAGGGCGGAGCGGGAAATTTTTGCCCGATCACTCCGGGCAGAAGCCAGAGGCTGGCGCCGCTGTCCGGCGCCGGGCGCGCGTGCAGCCGCAGGAAACCCGGCGCATCTCTCAGGCTGAAGCAGCTGCTGTCGATGTTGGCGGGCCACTGCCACTGCAGGCCGAGGGAGGGCGTGTCAAAATCATCAGCGGCAGGGATCTCCGCGCGAAAGAGGGGCAGGGCCGGTGTCGTCCAGCAGCTTACCGGTTCGCCGATGCCGTTGCCGTCCAGGTCCGCCCCCATCGCCGGCCAGCCCTCCCGCCACTGCATCGGCTCGAGGTGGAGGAGACGTCCCCAGGGGCCGCGATCCTGAAAATGGATGAACCAGGATTCACCCGCCGCCGTCTCGACCCATCCGCCCTGATGCGGACCGTTGATGGCGGTGCTGCCCTGCTCCAGGACGATCCGGTCCTCATAGGGGCCAAGGATCGAACGGGCACGCAGCACCGTCTGCCAGCCGGATTTGACGCCGCCGGCCGGGG
>Ga0209098_1002206_pt1 | contig 17374 bp, 11 predicted proteins | sample AD_JPNHW1_MetaG_FD_184429 | JGI IMG/M metagenome (GOLD analysis project Ga0209098, IMG submission 184429) | Active sludge microbial communities of municipal wastewater-treating anaerobic digesters from Japan - AD_JPNHW1_MetaG (SPAdes) (version 2) | ecosystem: Engineered > Bioreactor > Anaerobic... | reverse complement strand
GTGAAATTTTGAAACTTATGGTTTATTTTGACAGAAAAGTTATTAAATTGCGGTACGAAAAGCAGCCACGGGAACGTTAGGCAGAAGCGGTAAAAAGACAACGACATTGCAAATCGACAATAGAAATGAATTATTAAACTTGATATGAAAAAAGAAACTGACAGACAAATACCCCGACACTCTTTGCCGACCCGAATGTGTTTTATTTTTTTACCCACCGCACAAAAATTTTGAAATGCCAACACACATTGCACACATTGCCAAAGCCCCACAAGCCAACGCTCCAACCAAAGCTTTGTCAAAGAGTGTAATCATACCACCGCACGACATTAAAGATGTTACGATTAAATAAATTAAATTAGCAGAAAATTATTTTAAAGAAATTATAATGGCAAAAGGACGAAAAAAAGCGAATGGTGAAACTAATCAAAAACCCATTGAGCAATACGAACACAAAGACAAGAAACGATTAAATAACCCGCCTGTTGGGCTTGTTGATGCACATACAGACAATGGTGGCTATAAAAAACAAATCTACCAATATGACCCACATCTTGACCCTTCTTTGCAATGGGCAGGTAAAGCAGAACATACCAGTTTCGAAGTGCCGACAGTGAGTTTGCATGTGCATGAACGCATTGACCCAAGACGAATTATTGAGCAAATAAAAAAAGAGCCCGAACCCGTATTGCAACTTTCGCTTTTTCAAAGTAACACTGAAACAAAAGGATTGAGTAAAGCATTAGAGTTTTATAAACATAAAGAAAACTGGAGTAACCGACTTATTGCAGGCGACAGTTTGCTTGTGATGAATTCTCTTTTGCAAAAAGAAGCAATGAGTGGTAAAGTACAGATGGTTTTTTTTGACCCACCTTATGGTATTACATATGGAAGCAACTTTCAACCATTCGTAAATAAACGTGATGTGAAGGATGGAAAAGATGAGGACTTGACAGCAGAACCAGAAATGATAAAAGCATTTCGTGATACTTGGGAATTAGGTATTCATTCATACTTAACTTACATGCGCGATAGATTAAAACTTGCAAAAGACTTATTACATGAAAGTGGTTGTGTATTTGTTCAAATTAGTGATGAAAATATGCATCATGTAAGAGAAATTATGGATGATATTTTTGAAGTTAAGAATTTTGTAAGTCTCATAGCTTTTAAAAAAGGTCTTGGATATTCTAAGACATTTATACCGGCTATTTATGATTATTTAATTGTATATGCAAAAGATAAAGAAAAATTGAAGTATAGGAAGCCGTATATTTTTGATGATTCAGATAATTTTTTCACTTTTTCTTGGATTGAATTACCTAATGGCGAGAGAAGAAGATTGAGCAAAAATGATTTTAAAGATGAAAAATTAATAACAGTAGGAAAATTATTTCAAACTTCTACTTTAATGTCTAAAGGTGCTGCATCAGAATCACAGCGATTCACTTTTGAAGGAAAAGATTATTACCCGAGTACTGGGGCTCATTGGAAAACTAAATGTCCGGATGGATTAGATAATCTGCAAAAGGCAAATAGATTAATAGGAGTAAATGATACTTTAGCGTTTATAAGATACAAGGAAGATTTTCCGTACAAAATTCCATCTAATGTTTGGGATGACACAATACAAAGCACTTTTGCAAGCGATAAAATTTATGTTGTGCAAACAAATACAAAAGTTGTTCAACGTTGTATCCTGATGACTACTGATCCAGGAGATTTGGTTCTTGATATTACTTGTGGTAGTGGTACTACGGCATTTGTTGCTGAAAATTGGGGAAGGAGATGGCTTACTTGTGATACATCAAGAGTTGCTTTGACATTGGCAAAACAAAGATTAATGACTGCAAGTTTTGACTATTTTGAGTTGGCATATCCTTTAGAAGGCATAGGAAGTGGGTTGAAGTATAAATCTGTTCCCCATCCTGGTTTAAAATCTTTTGCCAATAAAGAAGAAAATCCTCAGGAGTTTTTGTTTGACAAGCCAATAATCGACAATAAGAAAGAAAGAGTATCAGGACCATTTACAGTTGAGGCAGTTCCTGCACCAGTTGTTAAAACAATAGAAGAAGCGGAAAATATATTAGAAGAAAATGCAGATGTTTCTGTTGCACGTAGCGGAGAAACTTTAAGACAAAATAATTGGATTGATGAATTAAAAAATACAGGAGTTAGAGGCAAGCAGGGAAACAGAATTGAGTTTACTCGAATGGAAACCGCAAAAGGTTTGCGCTATGTTCAGGCAGAGGGCGAAACCAAAGAAGCAAAACCGAAAAAAGTTTATGTAGTATTCGCACCCGAACACGCACCGCTTGAACAACGCATGGTTGAACTTGCATGGGAAGAAGTAAAACCATACAAACCAGATATTCTTTTATTCTGTGCTTTACAGTTTGATGAAGAAGCTGCAAAAGATATTGACGAAATGAATCCTGAAATTACCAGATGCCAATTTTTAAAAGCACAAATGAATGCCGATTTGATGACTTCTGATTTAAGAAAAAAACAAAAACAAAATGAAAGTTTTTGGCTAATCGGTCAACCCGATGTAAGAATGAAAGAATTAAAAAGCGGTGAACATAAAGGAAAATTTCAGGTTGAAGTTCACGGATTTGATTATTACAATCCAAAAACTGGAACAGTTGACAGCGGAGGCAAAGGCGACATTGCAATGTGGATGCTCGATACCGACTACGATGGAAGGAGTTTATTTCCCTCGCAGGTATTTTTTCCGATGGCGGGTTCAAAAGAAGGTTGGGCAACAATTGCAAAAAATTTAAAAGCAGAAATTGACGAAGAAAAAATGCAGACATTTTATGGAACAACTTCATTGCCTTTTATTAAAGGGAAAGCCGTAGCAGTAAAAATTATTGATGCCAGAGGAATTGAAAGTTTAAAAATTATCCGTGATTAAAAAGCTATGAAGAAAATTGATAAACTTATAATAAACTCACCATACGAAGAACCAAAACAGCATTGGTTTTACAATCGTGACAATAGAGATTTTGAAAAAAGAAACGGAAGGAGACCTGCAAGTTTTATAGTGGCATCTCCAAACGCATCAGGCTTTGACGACCCGGGAGTTCAGGTAGAAATTGAATTGGTAAACCGCATTCGTCCGAGAGTAACAACATGGAAAGAAAAAGGATATGCTGGTGTAACAGGAATTACAAAACGATTATTGCTTCACTGGCAAGACGAAGAAGAACGCAAAGAGCGGAAATTTTTCTTTTGTCAATTGGAAGCGATTGAAACTTTGATTTGGTTAACCGAAGCACCCGATTCAGAAAAAACAGGAATTGACATTCCGAGTGATGGAGGTGAGTTTTCAAGGTGGTGCAGCAAAATGGCAACAGGTTCTGGTAAAACAATTGTAATGGCTCAACTCATTGCATGGCAAGTACTGAACAAAATTGCTAATACAAAAGATGTTCGCTTTTCAAAAAATGTTTTGATAGTTGCCCCTGGTCTTACGGTAAAGAATCGTTTGGGAGTACTCAATCCATCTGCTATAAACAATTATTACGAAGAATTCAATATTGTTCCTCAGGGTATGATGGAAACATTGAGGCAAGGGAAAATTAAAATTATTAACTGGCACATGCTTGCTTGGGACACACAAAAAAAAATAGATGAAAAAATTGAAAAAGGAACATTGCGGTCGGTTGACAAGCGAAAGAGAATTGAAATCAGTGATGAAGCATATGTAAAAGATGTGTTGGGTGACATGGCTTCTGCAACTAACTTTATAGTGATAAACGATGAAGCACACCATGCGTGGCGTGTTGCACCTGAAAGTAAAATTAAAGGAGTTAAGAAAGAAGATATTGAAGAAAGCACAATTTGGATTGGTGGTTTGGATAAAATTCATAGAGCAAGAGTAATTTTAAATTGCTTTGATTTATCTGCAACACCATTTGCACCCACAGGCAAAAAAGCGCAGGAAGAAGCATTATTTCCTTGGATTATTTCTGACTTCGGTTTAAATGATGCTATTGAAAGCGGACTGGTAAAGACACCGAGAGTTGTAATTCGTGATGACGGAAGTCCAGCAGCTAAAGATTTTCGCTCAAAGCTTTATCATTTGTATTTCGCAGAAGTTGGCGGTGCTTCAATAGCAGATGATTTAACACAAAAAGTTGAACCTGAAATTCCTCTTCCTGATTTAATTAAAAACGCTTACATTTTGTTAGCGAAAGATTGGAAAAGTGTTTACGATGATTGGAAAAAGAAAACACCTTTTGTTCCACCTGTAATGATTACAGTTGCAAACACAACCTATACTTCGGGTCGTATAAAATATTCCTTCGACACCGACCAGTTTTCTCTCAAAGCACTTGGATTAGGTGAATTGGCTGAACCTGATAAAACTTTACAGATTGATAGCAGTATTTTAAATAAAGTTGAAAGTGGAGAATTTGGAGATTTTAATGTAAAAGAAACAGAACAAGATATTGAAGATATTGAATCGGAAATTGAAGAAGAAGAAGAAGAAGAAAAAGAAAAAGAAGAAGAGGACAATGAAGAAACACCAAAAGAAAAAAAGAAAACAAAAAAAGTATTAGCACTTGAACTTAGAGCAAAGGTTGACACAGTAGGCAAAATTGGAGAAGCAGGAGAGCAAATTCAAAATGTTATTTCTGTTGGAATGTTGAGTGAAGGATGGGATGCGAAAACAGTAACACATATCATGGGTTTGCGTGCATTCACAAGCCAGTTGCTTTGCGAACAAGTTGTAGGCAGAGGACTTAGAAGAACTGAATATGAAGTTAACGAAGAAACAGGTTTGTTTGAACCAGAGTATGTAAATATTTTTGGAGTACCGTTTTCTTTTTTACCTCATGAAGATTCGGGTGAAACAAAACCACGTTCACCTAAGCCGACAACAGAAATAAAACCTGACAAAGAAAAGGTTGAACATAAAATTTCGTTTCCAAATATTTTGCGCATTGACCATGTTTTCAAACCGAAACTAGCTTTCAATTTAGCAAAAGTAAAAACGCTTGAACTTGACCCGTATGATTCAATTACAGAAGCGGAGTTGGGAGCAATAATTGCGGGTAAGCCAACCAATCTTTCAATTTCGGAAATTGATTTGGTTGAAGTTGGAAGGAATACACGGATGCAAACAATTATTTTCAAAGTTGCGTCTGCTATATACAACATTGAAAAGAAACCTGACTGGAAAGGAAGCAAAGACCATTTTCTTATACAAGCAATCTCTTTCATCGAGAAGTTTATCAACTCTGACAAAATCCGTTTTAAAAATCCTTTGTTCAATCAGGACGAAGAGAAGAAAAGAATTTTGCTCATGTTAAACATGAACAAAGTCATTCAACATATTTGGAATGAAATCAGAGCATTTAATACTGCGGAACTTTCACCCATCTTTGACAAGGAGCATCCTATTCGTACAACATCAGATTTGCGCACATGGTGGACAAGCAAGCCTTGTGAAAAATTTGAAAACAATCATATCAACTTTGTTGTAGTTGACAGTAAACTTGAATTTCTTGAAGCAAAAATAATTAATGACAGCAAGTTTGTAAAATCATTTGTGAAGAATGACCATTTAGGTTTTACAATCACGTATAATTATCAGGGTATAGTTCATCGTTATTATCCTGACTTCATTATAAAACTTTCAACAGGCGAAAATCTTATTCTTGAAACGAAAGGGAAAGACACTGACAAAGACAGGACAAAACGGGCATTTCTTGATGACTGGTGTAGAGCAGTTAATCAACACGGCGGTTTTGGAAAATGGAGTTGGGCAGTTTCTTTTGATGCAAATGATTTGGATTTAATTTTACAAAACTCTGCTTTTAGCTTCAGCGGACACATCTTTGCAGACACAGACGATTTTAACAAAGCGGAAAATCTTTTTATATCAACAAAAGAACTTTTTGAAACATTTGGTTTTGAAATTTCAGACGAAGGGAAAATCAAACAAGGTTCATGGTTCAAAGAAAAAGTGGTTTACAAAATCAGAAATGTTTTTAGAAGTAAAGAGGCAAAAGAACTTTTTGACAAGACAAAACGAGCAATTGAGTTACAGCAGATTGAAAAACATCAAGCAGAAGTGAATCGCAACAATTTTGAAGCGGTTGCGGCATTTCTGAATTCTGTAAAAGAGATTCCAAATGTTGCAGTAGTAATGGGTTCACTGATAATTGCAAAGGCAACAATTAACAACGTTCCGCAATTAGCAATTCAAAATTTGACAACTGAACAAGTGATTTTAATAGAAAAGAATCCGGAGTTAAAAAATAATCCTATTGAACTTTTAAGAATAATAAATAATGGAGGTAACAAAAAATTAAAATAGCCAACGCATTTGCAAGCACATTGCCAAAGCCCCACAAGCCAACGCACAGACCAAAGCTTTGTCAAAGAGCTTGCAAAGCCAGCACAAGAGAAGAATTTCAAAATTTTTCTCCCACGCTTAAAAAGTAAAAAATTAAAATACACCAACACACGGGCGTCACAGACAGAATGAAAAATGAAGTAGTAAATTGATAAGTTTAATATGAAAGTGCAATTTGACTCAAACCCACGGACAGACAAGTACCGCCAGTGCATAACAGCGTGTAGCTTCAATTGCCGAGACAGTGCGGTTTTCAGCGTTTTTGCATTTAATAAACATTTGTGTAACTTGACAGGAAAGTGCCTTTAAATCGGCAACTGAAAGCTACACGCGAACCGTTATAGCCAATTAACAAAATTAAAGAATATGAAGAAAATCACGACAACATTACTGACCGTCTGTGTATTAATGACCTTCACTTTTGGTCAAATATCAACAACCACAGTCGCAACCAAGTCTGACCAAATAAACAATGCACCCTATGACAGTTTGCGAAATTTTTTAGGTAAAAATGTTTATCAATACATCGGTCAAGATTTATATCTTAAAGGGGAATCAGAAAGTATTAGACCATACGGGTATAGGGGCTTTTTAAAGGATTATAAAAAAGACATTTATCAAAAAGGGAATATTTATAATTGTTGTTCTGAAGAATCAAAATACAATTCAAATTATAATAATATGCACGAAAAGTACTTTAAGGTTCTTGACGTGCTAAAACACCCTAATTTTTCTGATTTTCTATATTCTGATACATATTATCTCAAGTTACAGGAAAAGATAAGCGGTGATATTGTTTATTATGAATATAGCAGTCGCTTTGAACCTGATTTTCGATTTATTGTAGTTGGTTACTTTGAAAAGTTAAAAAAAACAATTGTTGGTAATGAGTATATTCTTATGAATAAAAATTCATTCAATCTTGGTGAACCTGTCAACGATATTAATACAGGGAAACCCGTTGACATATCGCCAACTGTTATATGGAAAGCCAAAGATATTACAATTGAAGAAAAGTATTTCATTTTATCTGTTTTACTTGAAAATAATATCGGAGAGAATATCGTGTTCAATATTGAAAATAATCCAACCCCTTTACTATACGATGAAAGTTTCATTATTAAAAAAACTATTGCAGATGAATATAAAATCTCTTTTGGTGCTGAAAATTGGGAGTTGATTTCAAAAGGTAAAGTAAAAATTGGAATGACAAGTAAAATGTGCGAAATATCTTGGGGTAAGCCAAAATCCATTAATGAAACAATTACGTCTGGTAATAAAAATGAGCAGTGGATATATCCAAGTAATTATCTTTATTTTGAAAATGGTATTCTTACAGCTATGCAATAAAAACTATCGCAAATAGAATAAATAGTAAAAAGCTAAAAAAGATGTATTTCAATTTGCAACAAATTTTGTAAACATTACAAAAAAATTTAATAAATAAAAATTAATAACATGAGCCCTTTAATAGTTTGCTGTATCTTAAAAGACAATATTGTGCTTGTAGGCATTTTCTCTTCCTTATTGGCAACAACTCTTGCATATTTTTGTTTATTATTTTGGGAGTATTTCAAATTTCATAAATTACAAGGGAATTATGAGGGTCATAGATTTCAAGATAATAATCCTTCTTTAATTAAACAAGAAATTTCCAGTTGCGCAAAAATTAAATACTGTTGCAGAAATAGATTAGGAATCACAGTAAAGCATGATGAAAGATGTTGGAATGGTATTATTTATATGCATGCTGAAAATTATGGTTCAGTTGTATGGAAATATGAACCCACCAATCCAAATGAATTTAATTTTGGTTATAAAAGTTGTTACATAAGAAAAGAAAAAAATAAAATTTATTTATGTGTAACAGGAACGCCTTTTTTAGATGGAGTGCATATTAAGCATATGACTATGAATACTGATGACCTTATGAAAGAGTTTATAAAAGATAAGGAGATTTTTATTAAATGCAAAAAAATCAATGTTTCTTGCAAATAAAATAGCCCTCGGTGTAAATACTCCTAACTTCGAACCTATAAATTAAGCAAAGAAGAAAAAACAATATAAACAAAAAAACATTGAAGATAGCCGCGAACGATAATTAACATGGCTATAACAGCGGCTTGTTGCAAGTCGGCGGACAGGTAATAATTTGAACGTATGGAATATTTAATTAATTTTGGTAATGATTGACAGGGACGGAAACATTAAAAGCCGACCTGCAGCAAGCCGCGGGGCGTTACCGTTCATGCTAATAAAAAAAGTAGGACTGTTAAAAAATTTGTGAACAAAAAATGAATATATTTGTAAAATGAATAATACTACACAAGAACCTATTGAAACATATTGCCAAATTGGACTTGGTATCGGTAATTATATAGAATCAAGAAGGTTGTACCCTATTCTAAAATGGGCTGGAGGCAAAGAACAAGAGCTAAAATATATTATTCCCAATCTGCCTGAAAAATTTGAAAATTATTATGAACCATTTGTTGGTGGTGGTGCTGTTTACACTGCATTACAAGCCGAAAAATATTACATAAATGATAAATCTGAAGAACTTATCAGTATTTACCAAAGTATAACAAACGGGGATAGGCAACTTTTCTTTAAAGCCATAGATGAAATAATACATAATTGGGACTTACTAACGACTGTAATTGGAAATAACTCAAGTTTTTTTATTCAGACATACAAGAAGTATTCTCATGACAAGATTGACGACAATAAACTTAAAGACACTCTCTTTGAGTTTATTTTAACTCACTCTGAACAATTCAACGGAATGTTTTCAACTATGTTCAACTTTAACATTGAGAATTTCATTAAAGAGATTAAAATAAACCTTATTCGTAAAATAAAACGAATGAAGGAATTGGAAAAAATTAAGCATCAACTCCCCGATAATGACATTTTAGACAATATAGAAACAGCGTTAAAAAGTGCGTTTTATATGCACTTTAGACACATTTACAACAATACTTTAAAATACAAAATAAATAGCGCTTTTAAATCAGCTATTTTCTTATTCATTCGGAATTTTGCGTATAGTGGAATGTTTCGATATAATTCAAATGGCGACTTTAATGTTCCTTACGGAGGTATTGCTTACAACAGAAAGAATTTTCAAAAAAAAGTTGATTATTTAAAAACAAAACAACTTAAATCACTTCTTGACAATACAATAATTGAAAATGATGATTTTGAAATATTCTTTGCTAAACACGTACCATCTAAAAATGACTTTGTTTTTTTAGACCCGCCTTATGACAGTGAATTTAGCACTTATGCTAAAAATGAATTTACAAAAGATGACCAAAAAAGACTTTCTGACTTTCTAATAAGAAAATGTGCTGCAAAATGGATGATGATTATCAAAAACACTGATTTTATTTTTAATCTTTATAATAACAAGGGGCTAAACATTGATGCTTTTGACAAAACTTATCTCGTTAGCTTCATGAATAGAAACGATAAAAACGTTGAACATTTATTAATCAAGAACTATTAACATGGCAAAAAGAATAACCGAAACTGAACTTATTTTGCCCTCATTATATCTGATGAGCTTAAATGGTGGCAGGATTACAACAACTGAGTTAATTAAAAAACTCAGAGATATTATGAAGCCAACAGGCGAAGATTTAGAAATTCTATCAGGTAGAGCTGACGATAAATTCTCGCAAAAAGTCAGAAATTTGAAAGCCCATAGCACATTTGAGCGTTTTGGTTATGCAATATATAGAGGTGGACCAAGGGATGGTTATGTAGAAATATCAAATGATGGAAAACTACATTTAAAAGCAAATCAAGACATTTTAAAATACTTGTTAATAAATGACTTTTCTTATACAGACCTTACCGAAAATCTTAGAAAAGTTGAGAGTAATCAGAACAAGAAAAAAATTGAAACATTTGATGAAAATGTAATAATTCAAGAAGGCACAAAAAAACTTACAGAAGTTGCAGTCTATGAACGGTCATCAACATTGAGAAACTATGCAATTACATATTTCACTAAGAATGGAAAAATTAATTGCAAATGTTGTTCATTCAATTTTCAAGATTTTTATGGAAAGCAGATTGGGAAGGGATTTATTGAAATTCACCATACCAAGCCAATTTTCAAATACGAAGATGACGACCTCGAAAACACATTGACAAAAGCCATTAAAAATTTGACTCCTGTATGTTCAAATTGCCACCGAATGATTCACAGAAATTGGAGTAAGCCTTTAGAAATACAGGTTCTTATTGACAGTATTGAAAAAAACGGAATTTTTAACAGACCAAAAAAATAGCACGAAACGGTAACAGGCGGTTGCTGTCAGTGGCCGGACAGTGGCTCGTTTGACAGAAACGTGCATATTGAAACCTTTGTTCTTCGTGGTAAATTTAGTGTTGAGCCACCGAACAGCACACCGCCAGAACGTTAGCTGCCATTTTGGGGCGACCGTGCAAACTTCAACTAACGGACAAAATATGAAAGGACAAAACACATTTACAACTTCTCAAATTGACGAGATTAAGAAACTGATTGCTGACAAGGTTCGGGCAACAGCAGACAAACAAAAAGGAATTAGAGCTAAAATTCGCAAATTGGGTTTTCATTATTCAGACTTTAGCTCTAAAAAAGACGGATACACAGTTGCGGACTTTGAAGCACTTATCTGTTCGGGACAAATCAAAGTTATTGGAAGCAACTACAAGCCAACAGAGCAACTAACAACAAAACCAACAACAACCATCAAACCTGCAACAACTACGGTTTTGCCGAGTTTAAAGACAACTGACTTAACTTCCTTGTTGCAAACTTTCAAACAAAATCGTTTTGACCCGACTAACGACAGCGAAACAATTATTCCTGACCAATCAGGCAACTATATTTTGTGTCTAAAACCAAATTCAAACCTTTCGACCGTTTCAGTTATTCCAATCTTGACAAGTTTTGACGAGCTAAAAGTCGTTTACACAGGAATTGCAGGAGGAAGTTTAAGAAGTAGAGATTACCGCCAACATTTCAAAGGCAATAATGCAGGACGTTCAACACTTCGTAAAAGTTTAGGTGTGTTGTTCGGCTACAAACAAATTCCGAGAGATAAAGACCCAAGTAATGGGAAAACAAAATTCGGACAAGCTGACGAAGAAAAATTGACTAAATGGATGTGTGACAATTTGATTATGTTTTTTCTGCCAACAACAGACTTTGATAGCATTGAAATAAAACTAATCAACCATTTTAATCCGCCTTTGAATTTAAAAAACAATTACAACAGCATTAACGCTGACTTTAGAAAATTGCTATCAACGCTACGTTCCAAAAAGTAAAATTTGTAATTTTGTGAAAGATGAGCGATAACGAAATTTATAGTGACAAAATAACCAAAGGTTCACGAACTTATTTTTTTGACATCAAGAAAAGTGAGAAAGGCGACTTGTATTTAAAAATCTCGGAAAGCAAGAGAACTGAAAGCGGTTTTGAACATCACCGACTTATGGTTTTTGACGAAGATTTAAAAGACTTCGTAGAAGCATTAAAAAAGTCGCTGACAAAATTCAAAGAACTTAAAGAACCAAGGCAAACTGACGGCAAAACATATTCAGTAGAAAAAATCAGAGAAACACATCAACAGGCATATTTACCTTGGACAACAGAAGACGACAACAAACTTGAATTGCTATTTTGTGAAGGCAAGAAAGTGAAAGAACTTGCAGAAATCTTTGGACGAAACGTAGGAGCAATTAACTCACGAATAAAGAAACTTGAACTTAAAGACAAATACGGAAAATGACCCCACTATTCCCCCACGACAAAGAAAAAAACGGCAGCTAACAGCGGTTTGGCTATATTTTTTGTTCGGGGGCGACAGTGCTTTATTCAACATTAGTGCAATAATGAACGGTAGTGCTTTTATTAAACTTTTGTGCTTTAATCCCCTCACAAAAAACATCGCCAAGCCGCAAACCGTTACAAGCAAGCCGAAGAAAAAAGACAGCGACACAATGACAATGAAATTTTTGCTGTATAAAGACAAGAAAGAAAAATGAAAAATGCCGACACACAAAACAGCACATTTGCAAACCGCACAAGCCGACACACGACCAAAGTTTGCAAAAGAGCTGTTTTTTCAATCCACGAAAAAAAACAACAGTACGACACGTATTGACTGCTTTTAAATTTAATTTTACAAATGATTAGAAAATAATAACTTTTAAAAGATGCAAAATAAAATTAATTTATATACTGTTAGTGAAATACTTGGAAAAAACTTCTTTATTCCTTCATATCAAAGAGGATATAGATGGGAAGAACAACAAGTAACTGATTTATTGAATGACATATACTCTTTTGCTATTAAAAAAAACAAATCAGATAAAGAATTCTACTGTTTACAGCCCATCGTTGTTAGAAAGTGTAGCGAAAATATTATTAATTTAAACGAATTAATAAGTCCGCTTGATAATAATATTTGGTATGAAGTAATTGATGGTCAGCAAAGACTAACAACAATAAGAATTCTTTTAACTTATTTAATCAAGGAACATTTAAATGGCAAATCACTAAACGATGAATACGGAAAAGATGAATTATTACTGGAATATGAATCACGAGAGGGAACAAAGGAATATATAAACAACATCAATATTAAAGATTCCAAGAAATATATTGATTTTTATTTTATTTTCAATGCGTTTGAAACAATATCAAAGTGGTTTTCAAATCAACAGCAACAAAGAGGAGTGCGTGAAAATATCCTAAGAACTCTAGTTTATGACATGACAAACAAGCAGCAGGAAGGTGTCGTACAAGTCATTTGGTATGAAATAAATGATAATGCAAGTCCTATAGATACTTTTACCAGAATTAATATGGGAAAGATTCCATTAACAAATTCTGAACTTATAAAAGCATTATTTCTTCAAAAAAGAAATTTTAATAGTGTTGCAGGCAATCTGCTTAATCAAGATGAGACTTTAGCAGAAAAACGTCAGATTGAAATAGCGACAGAATGGGATAGAATTGAATATGAATTGCAAAATGATGATTTTTGGTGGTTTTTAAATCGAAAAGAAAACGATATTTCTGCTCGTATAGAATACTTATTTGATATTATTTGTGAAGTTGCAAAAAAATCAGATACGGATTTGATAAAAAAAATTGGAACTGATAAATATTCGACATTTAGATTTTTCAATGATAAATTCTCAAATGGAATTTCTTTTAATTCTGTTACAAAAGAATGGAATATTGTAAAAGATTATTTTCTTGCTTTTGAGGAATGGTATAATGATACCGTTTGGTATCACTATATTGGTTTTCTTATCTATTGTGGAACAAGTGTAGTTGATATTTATAATTTATATAAAGATACTCCTAAAGACAGTTTTACAAAAAAACTTAAGGACCTTATCAAATCTTATCTAAAAGATATTAAATGCACTAAGGCCGTGGATAATTTGAGTAAAGAAACAAATGTTGATGATATTATTAAAGTGGCTGATTCATACCTTAATTTTGAGCAAATTAGCAATAATACTCCACAAAACTACACATATAGTATTGAACTTCAATACAGCAACAAAGATAAAGCTAAAATCAGAGAGATTCTATTGTTATATAACTTGCAATTTATTGTTAAACAATATGAGGAAACTAACAAAAAATCAAAGGGTGATATTTTTATAAAATTTCCATTTGAACTATTTAAAAAGGAGAATTGGGACGTTGAACACATTGATTCATTTACAACAAATGCAATTAGTGAAAAGAAATTACAAGTTGAGTGGTTACGTACTGCAAGAATAGACACTTTTGATAAGTTAGATGAATTAAAAAATGACATTATTAGTTTTATAGAATCTAAAAACAATGCAAGGTCTTTTGATGAAATAAAAAAGAGCATTATTGATATAGCTGGAGAATCATCAAATGATGAGGAAACCAAAAAAAGTATTGGGAATTTGACGCTTTTAAGCTCTGATATAAATCGGAGTTATGGGAATGCTTTATTCCCAACCAAACGAAGAATTATTATTGAAAAAGACAATGAAGGGAAGTTTATACCAATTTGTACAAAAAATGTTTTCTTAAAGTATTTTGATAAACAAGGATTTTCTCGTACTCAGTGGACTGATAACGACATAAAAAATCATCAAAACAATATTGGTGTAATACTCAATGATTTTTTAACAATCAAATAATTGGCAATGAAAAAATATAGTTTTATAGATATTCTTGAAAAAGAAATTGAAGTCGAGGAAAATAAGTTTCTAGTATTCGAGAAAGTTGAGATTCCCATGATTCAGAGAGATTATGCTCATGGTAGGGAAGTTGAAACAGAGGTAAGAAATCGTTTTTTGAATGCAATCTTTGATTCACTATTAAACGAACATTATCTTGATTTGGATTTTGTTTATGGTTCTGTTTCAGAACAAAATAAGACCTTTGTTCCTCTTGATGGTCAACAAAGATTAACAACACTGTTTCTTCTTTATTGGTATATCGGTTCACGAGAGTTAAAAGATTTAGAGTATGATAATTTAATGAGTCATCTTAAAAAGTTTACTTACTCAACTCGCGTTTCTTCTCGTCGTTTTTGTGAAGAATTAGTAAAAACTAAGTTGGTTTTTGAAAAAGAACCTAAAGAAGAGATAACCAATCTTTCTTGGTTCTTTAAATCATACAAAAAAGACCCTACTGTAAGCTCAATGCTTAATATGCTTAACGCAATTCATCAAAAATATATAGAAAAAGGTAAGAGTGCTTTATATAAAGAACTTAACAGATTGCAATTTTACGTTCTACCATTAAATGGTTTTAATCTTACAGAAGAACTATATGTGAAAATGAATGCTAGAGGTAAGCAGCTAACAGATTTTGAAAATCTTAAAGCCGATATTACTAAGTGGATGAAGGATGATGAAAATCCCTATAAAGAGCATATGCAAAATAATGTCATTCACAATAATCGTGAAATGCCTTACTTCTTATCGTTTTCACAAAAAATTGACAATGAATGGTCTCGTTTCTTTTGGAATATTACAAAAGATTATGATGTAAATGAAAAAGATAAGAAAGGAAACCTTGTTTATCCTGAAGGTAAAATTGTTGATCCTCTTTTTTTAAGAGTTTTTTATAGGTATTTTTTAAATAAATACATCCAATACTCAACCACGGATACAAAAATTATTGACAAAGAAATTGAATATCAGGTTTTAAATAAAGAATATAAATATTACAATTTTAGTCCATTTTCATGTGTTTTATCAAGTGATAATGTTATTAGTTCTTTTGAAATTTGTTTTGATAGAATTATTAATAATTGGGTAAAGATTTTTGAAATAATACAACCATCATGGACTCTAAGCAGTAATTGGACTTTACTTGACAAAAATTTCACTCAAAAAGACAGGATAATTTTCTTAGGATTAACACTTTATTTTGAAAAGAATAATTTTGATGAAGTTCGATTTAAGCAATGGATGCGAGTTGTTTGGAATATTGTTGAAAATACAGATGTTACCGATGCTAGCTCCATGATTGGTGTAATGAAACTAATTTCAGAACTGTCAATTTATTCAAATGACATTTATACTTTTCTAGCGGATGACAATAATCAGTTAACATCAACATCATCAAAAATTGCTGTAAGCGAGGAGCGTTTGAAATCTAAGTTTATAATTATACCCGAAACAAATTGGGAAAATTCCTTTATCAATGCAGAAAAACATTCTTTTTTTAAGGGTTCTATCGGGTTTATTATTTCAAATGAAATGACTGAAGAAATTTTTAATCATAGAGCGATTCTAGCATCAAAGGTTTTTGACAGTAGAGGGGTGGTTAATGATTATAGAGATAATGGTCATATATTTTTAAGAGCACTCATTAGTAGATTTGTTGATTCCAGTTTGATTGGTCAAAATTTTACCGATACGGATGAAAGTGAGCATTACTTGAAAAAAATGTTATCTTCAAATGAGACAGTTAGAAATGCAACAAGAGAATGGTTTAGTTTGAAAGATGAAAATGAATTAAAAGAAAAACTTAATCAAGAAGTCAGCAAAGACTCATTAATTCCAGGATGGTCGAATAATGATGATTCAGAAAAAATCAGAATTAAACGTGCACATGAAGCTCTTTACAAAAGCTCTGAATTGCAAAATTGGATGCAAATAGAACCACGGAAAATTCGTTTTGCGTGGAATGGTTCGCATTTATGGATTTCTCGGCCAAGGAGTTGGTATGACTGGATTATGCTTGATTCACAAAGAAATGTAATTATTTCAAAATTATTAGAAAAAGGATATTGTTTAAGTAATGATTGCAGAGTAGGTCAGTCAATTTTTTTTATTGGAAGTACAATTGCTTTAACAGGAAAACCTAAAGCTTCTGAAACTATTTTACATTTTACATTTAATAACAATAATATTTTAAGTATCTCTTATACGCTAGGTAATGAAATTGTTAAGTTAAAAGAATACATTTATACACAAGAAGACGTTGATTTGATGAGCATACTTGAAGATGAAATTTTTGATGAGAATAAATTTAATTTGCTAATTACAAATAAAGTAGATAATGGAATTAGTTTAACATAAAGTTGCCAACGCTTCGTAGTCAAGCACATTTGCAGGTCGCACCAGCTATCGCTATGACCAAAACCTGCAAAAGAGCTTGCCTACCCCAACGCACGGCAGACAGAAAAGATGCAGCAAAAATGAAAGACAGAATATCGAAGGACAAGAACGGCCAGCTTGTAACATGCGGTATATTTTATTGCCGAGTAAGTGCTGAATTCAACGGTAGTGGCTCGCTTCAAATTTCATCGTGGTTTGACAGTGACGTGCTCCGAAATCGGCAACAAAAACATACCGCTATCCGTTATGCAGCACCCGAAGAAGATACTACGACTTAAATTAAGATGACAGTGAAAAAAATTACACGCGGAATAAATAAGGACTTTGCAGACGCATTCAAACAATGCGAACTTGATAAGCTTTTAG
>Ga0209098_1002205_pt1 | contig 17378 bp, 15 predicted proteins | sample AD_JPNHW1_MetaG_FD_184429 | JGI IMG/M metagenome (GOLD analysis project Ga0209098, IMG submission 184429) | Active sludge microbial communities of municipal wastewater-treating anaerobic digesters from Japan - AD_JPNHW1_MetaG (SPAdes) (version 2) | ecosystem: Engineered > Bioreactor > Anaerobic... | reverse complement strand
GGTTGAGGGATCTTCAGGTTCTGGCATGGTGACACGTGGAGCTGAGTCTTAGTGTGATGAGATTAAAAAAGTTCGTGGTTTGATTCCTTTATAAACCCCTTCACTTCCTGTGGAAAAACTGTTTTAAACGGTCTAAAACGAGATTAAAGCTCTATAAAAGCAATTTAAAAACTTTTATTTTTAACTTTTATTGACTTGTATACAAAAGTTTCTTCTTGGAAAATCCGGTTGTTTTGAGTGTTTCGCAAATACATGCTCTAACAGGGACCCCCCTTTGTTTCGTGTGGAAAATCTGAAAGAAGAGTCTATCAAATTTAAAAATTTAATAAAGAATTAGCCATTGGTAATTTACTTTTTGATCTATTTAAGATGATCTAAATGCACCTTGTGGCATCGCCCAAAACAACAAATGCCATTTCGGAACATTATGTATTTTTTGCGAAATGTTATGTAACGAAAACCTCTTTGTTTGAAGACGACAACAAAAGTGATGAAAGACGGTGGGTTTTCGTGTATTAACGTGAATATACACTATCTAAAGAACGTAATTTTACTGGCAAACTTGCGGATGTCAGTGTGTGAACAGAAACAAAAACAAAGGGGGGGAAGATTGCATCTCCACTGGAAACAAAGGGGTTGCCCCTGGTCAACAAAAAGGTTTGAAAATAAAGCGATGCTTGTGCATCTAACACTTCTATTAATGAGTAATCTCCACTAAAATTATCATTATGAAGCAGGAACATGTCCAGCCTCTCCCAATAACCGGCGCAGTGATCACCGTCTCAACAACAAGAACCAAAGAGACAGACACCAGCGGGAAAACCATCATGGAAATCCTGACCGAAGCAAAGATCCCGGTTCGGCATTACGCAGTTATTCCCGATCAGATCGAAGCAATCCGGTTTGAGCTGTACCAGGCCCTCAAAACCTGTAACTGTATCATCATTGATGGTGGTACAGGGTTGACTCATGATGATTGCACTATTGAAGCCGTCACCCCGCTCCTTGAAAAAAAAATCGATGGCTTTGGGGAGCTCTTCCGGATGAAAAGCTATGATGAAATCGGGACATCTACCATGCTTTCCCGGGCAATTGCCGGCACAATTAAGGGCAGGGTTGTCTTCTGCATACCCGGATCCACACCGGCGGTCACTCTTGCCACAAAAACACTCATTGTCCCGGAGATCCCCCACATCCTCTCCCACGCAAATAAATAACCCTCTTTTAGTCTCGATTTTTGCCGTTTTTCCTAAGAGCCGCCTTCCGGATTGTGAATTTAAAGAATAAAAAAAGACTTCAGCAAGGCCTGGAATTTCAAAAAGGGCTTCCGGCAAGTCGGCGCGTGTAGAATATTTGTTGAGGATTTCGATTAACCGGCAAAAATGATGAGATGACCCGGACATTTCACGACAGAATTAGCAATTTTAAATCCTGCATATATCGGGTTTTTTAAAAATTCTCTGTTATTTATTGACTTCCAGCATCGCAACCCGTTCGAGTACCAGGTCCACGATCCGATCCCGGCCAACGGCTGCGATTTCATCCGGCGTGATATCAAAAAGGGCCAGAAGCCGGGCGGTTTTCTCCGGGGATAAGATCTCACCAGGCTCCCCGCCAAAATGCATGTGTGCGGCCAGTTCTTTCCAGATACCCTCCGGTGCCGGGCAGCAGCAGACATACAGGTGGTTTTCACCGTCATGGAGCCCAAACGAGACCGCAACACTGCACTGCCGGGACCCGGCCGCGTACAGCAATGCCTCCATCTCAAACGAGTTTGAGATCGCGCTACCCTCAGCAAACGCCCGGTGCGCATGCCGGAGTGCAGCCTCTGCATGGACCCGTCCGGCCAGTTTTTCCGCGTCAAAACAAACGATCCGTGTGTTGTAGCGCCTGGCAATCTCCCGCAATCTCTCAAGAAAGGCAGCGCGGTTCCGGATTGTCGTAACTGCATACCCGATCTCGCAGGACAGAGGTGATGGTTCCACAGGCTCACCCGAAACGGAACAGCGTGGACTGGCCCGCAGGCTTCTCTTCGTTCACGCTTGTTGTATCCATATTCCTGTTCTTTGGCAGTAACTGTTCAAAAATCTGATCCGTTATCCCCTGCCCGAGGATCCGCACGATCTCCTCACGCGGGTGTTTTTTTAATTCCTCCGGTGACGTCATGCCGTTATTGAAGAGACGCCGGGCACGGACACGGCCGATACCCCTGAGCCGGATGAGCGGGAGCAGTTCGCGCCGGATCCCGTTTTTCATACAGATCTCGCATTCGTTAATCTGCGGGTAGAACTTCGGGGCGAACATCCGGGCCAGCTGGGATGTCGCATGCAGCAGCCAGTTGATGCTCTCGACCATGCCATACACATCTCCCGGCCCGACACCATACCGCTCGCATATCTTCTCTTCCGGGAGCTCATCGGTCCAGTCAGACAGGAGCATCGCGGTTTTTATAGCACGGTAATACGCTTCGGCCTCCTCCTCGTCCGTTGGTAACGGGAGCCAGAGTTCTCCGGCCTTGTCTTCCATCATGCGTGAGAGTGCGGCAAGATCGGAATTCCGGGCATAGAGAGTGGGCATATCAGGAGTACTGCAGATAAGCTGGACAATGCCGAGGTCCGCGTAATCTTCCCGTTCCCGGAGAGTCGTGACAATCGCAGATGCACTTCGCGGATCGATATACATCCGCGAGACAAGAGTACCGATCTCGGTCGCTCCCAGGTGCTCACCGACTTCCAGGATCATTTCTGCCGAGATCAAAAATTCGAGTGCGGTATCAACCGCACGGTGCATGAGCCGGCCCTGCGGATGTTCGTGGACGTAAAACGAACGGTTCATAAACGCGGAAAGCTCGTCCCGTGTCCTTGCAAAACCTGATGCCACAAGGGATAGGACATGTGCATAGAGTGCAGAAGGCTCGGCGATCCGGGAATGGACGTCATCTTCTTCTGCATCAATATAGCACGCGAAAAGTTCCGGCACTTGCTCTGCCTCTTTTGCGATTAATACGGCCTCGCCGTACGGGTCGAGGCGTGGCCGGCCGGCTCTTCCTGCCATCTGCCGGTACTCGCTGACCGGGATCGGCTGCATCCCTTCACCAGCCGAGAACCGTAGATAGTCGCGGATCACGACCCGGCGCGCCGGAAGATTAAGTCCTGCGGCAAGGGTTGGCGTGGAAGAAATGACCTTTATCCATCCTTTGCGGAACCCCTCTTCGACTACCGTTCGCTCGTTCCGGCTTAAACCAGCATGATGGAACGCCGCACCTTTTGCCACGCACGCGGCAAGGGTCTTTATCATCTCGGTCTGGGCACCGGCCAGCAGCCGGTCGGCACACCCGGCAAGGGCCGGGTCCTCGCTTTTTATCGCCGCCGCAGCCCGTTTTGCAAACGCCTCCGCGTTCCTCCGCGACGAGACAAACACCAGGCACTGTCCCCCTTCGGTAATGGTGTCGAGACAGAGGTTGAGATCATCGTAGTTCTTTGATACCTGTTTGACCGGTCGGGATCCATCGGCAAACTGGATCTGGTTTTCGTAAAAAACGCCCTGTCGCAGGTCAACCGGCCGCCACGTACTCGTAACAAGCTCCGCCTCCAGCCAGCCGGCAAGCCTCTTCGGGTTACCGATGGTTGCCGAAAGGCCGATGATCTGCAAATCTGGATTCCGGTACCGCATCTTTGCGATTACCATCTCAAGCGTCGGACCACGGTCCGGAGAATCAATCAGGTGTATTTCATCGACGACTATGAGCGTGATCTCCGGGATCCAGCGTGCGTTGTTCCTCAGGAGCGAGTCCACTTTCTCGCTCGTCGCAACAATGATATCGTTCTTTCCAAGTGCCTCATCCCGCCGGTCGAGATCCCCGGTGGAAATGCCGACCCGCACTTCCTTCTTACTGAACTCATCGTATTTTTCTGAAGCAAGGGCCTTGAGAGGTACAATGTACAGGCATTTTCCCCCGGCGGCGATATGACAGTGCATCGCCATCTCCGCGATAAGCGTCTTCCCGCTTGCGGTGGGTATTGCAACAAGGAGGTTTTTGCCATCGAGCAGCCCTTTCTCGACACAGGTGGCCTGCGGCGGGTAGAGTTCCCGGATACCCGACCCTAAGTACTGCTTTTTTAAGGTATCGGGTATGGCAAGATCCTGTATCTGCATGCGAGGTCCCTTTTAATAGCGTAGAATTCCGGTTATTGCAGCGCAGACAACCGATCCGGCACCGGGTCGCTTATGGAGTACCGCGCCGGGGGTGTGTCTTTTATCCGGCACAACAGCAGCGGATCGCATAAAAAAGAACGGTTGGATCAGAATGTGGGACGGAGATCAGTAGTAATAACTGATCATGTCCTGCTTTGCCTCTTTTTTCTTCTTATCAAGGAATGCAAAGACGTTCTCGTGGGGGACGCCTTCTATGAGCATATCGATTGCCGCCCGGGCGACTTTCATCTGTTCGGGATAGCCGATGAGGGCAACAGTATGGCCGAAGACCGAAAGATCTACATCGGTCATGTTCTCGATCTGCTCGCGGGCCCGGCCGTCTTTTCCGATAATCCGTCCCCGCAGCCGGTCGAGCTGCTTGGGATTATCTGCCGCACGGGAGAGGTCGATGACATCGAGAAGAAGATCCTCGTCTTCGATCATCTCGAAGGCACGCTCGGGTGAGAACCCGGCGTTGATGGCGTTGATAATTTCGACTGCCCGAAGGAGAGGAATGGCGTTTTCTTCTGCGCCTTCTACTTTTACCAGCCCCTCCTTACTGTCGATGGAAATGGTCGTGTGGGTCTTCGTCTCAAGTTCTTTTTTTGTCGCACCGCCCTTTCCAATCAGCACGCCCACCCTGCTTGTTGCAACCTTTAATTCCTGTATCATGATTCAATCACCTGTAGTTTGTAAAACCGGTTATATTCTCCGGACCGGGGTTTTTGATCCTTTGTGAATACTCTTATGCGCTCCATCATTATCATGGTTCAGCAACATTGAGTCCGGTTATGGCATTAAAGATTTCATATTCTGTCTTTACCTTGCAGTCTTTCTTTTTGAAAAACCGGTTGACATTCCGGATATCCCGCATCAGGAACTGGAGTGCACGCGGGTGATCCCGGGTGACCGACTGGCCCATATCGATGAGGTATGGGTGGTCATGGTATAATATATTGAACTCGCTTAAGTCGCCATGCACCAGTTCTGCCTTGTTATACAGCGTGTCGATCATCGCTATAATGCTTTCATAAGCTTCGGCAGGATTGTCGATTGCTACACTCCTCAGCTGGGGATAGGGACATTCCCCCTCGCCGAGAAAGGACATGACAAGGATGTTCCTGTCCCACACAAGCGGCTCCGGAACTGGCAGTCCTGCTTCCTGTGCCCGCATAAGATTGGAGAACTCCTTTTTTGTCCAGGCAAAGACGATCTCTTTTTTGGACTTTTTCACATGGGAGAACCGGCGGTCACCGATAATGTATGAGCTCATGGTGGTGAAATTCGCCGACTGGATCCGGTAAATCTTGATGGCGACTGCCGCATCTCCCCGTTCACCCAAAAAAACGTTGGCCTCTTTCCCGGTGCTGATGGAGCCACCTATTGCGGTGAGCCATTTCTTGTGTACGAGTTTATACAGGGCAAGGAGAGTGACCTCATCAAAGACATTCTCGCTGACCTTAAGGTTGTTCGCATCTTTTATGCGGATACCCATATCAGCGAGACGCTTGTCGAATGCCTCTTCCTGTTTTTCGATGCTCATGGCGATCCCCGGGCTCCAGATTACACGGATTTCATCTGTTCAGCGTATATAGTCGCGCACCGGGGCGAGGATCTCGACGAGCCCTTCACCACAGGCTTTCTTGAGGTCGAGCGGGTGGATCTCCCCCTTGCCATACGCGGCTTCGAGTTCTGTGTAACCGGCAAAGGTCCGGTCGCCGCCAAATTTTTCCGGCCGCTTTATGATGATCTCCGGAAGGCGGGGGAATATGTGGTGCTGGAAGATCTGGAGGACCGGGTTCTCGGCAATCTCCGGCGGACAGAATGCCTTCTGGCACTTCTTTCTGATCTCGTCTTCGCTGTCAGCAACAGAGATATAATTGCCCTGCGACGAGGACATCTTCTTCCCGTCAAGTCCGTTTAGGATCGGCGTGTGGATACAGACCGGCGCCGGGAACTTGAAGTTTGGCAGGTGTTCCCGGGCAAGCATGTGGATCTTTCTCTGGTCGATCCCACCGACTGCTGCATCAACACCGAGCATCGCGATATCCGCCATCTGCATGATCGGGTACACCATCTGCGAGACGGTCGGGTGGTCCATCTGCCGGCCGACCTCGTCCATGCTCCGGGTGGCCCGGGCAAGGGTGATCTGCTGGGAGAGCTGGTGGACGAGCAGTTCGTAATCGCGGTTTAACTGGAGATCGGAACCGAGCACGTATTTCACGTTCTTGAGGCCGAGCCCCTCAAAACAGCGGCGGTTGTACTCGGCAAGTTCTCCGACTTTTTCCATCGTCCCTTTCCTGTTGAGGAATGCATGCAGGTCGGCCAGGAGGACCGTGACTTCAAAACCTGCTGCCTGGAGATCGACAAGCTTGTTTACTGTGACAAGGTGGCCAAGGTGGATCTCGCCGCTTGGCTCATACCCTGCGTATACCTTCTTTGTGGGTTTTGCAAGAAGAGCGCGAAGTTCGTCTTCCGTGACGACTTCGACGGTGTTCCGGATAACCCGTTCGAATGAGTCCATTAAAAAGTATGGGTGATAGTGGGAGTTAATGGTTATTCTGGATGGGTGAGAACCCGAGAGCGTCGTTCGTGAGTTTTATGGAGGTTGCCGCATCCCTGGCGAGGCCGGTCATCGCACGAATCGCATCCACGTTCTCGACAACGACGTCCGCTTCCTGGTGGATGGCCTGGAAGAAGCAGAGCTCGTTTTTATTGGCGTAGATGGACTCTTCGAAGATGCAGTTCTCGTAGAGATCCGCCCGCTGCCGGCCAAGGTCCATGGCAAATTCCTTGAGTTCTGCAGTACTCTTGATCGCCGCTGTCTTTTTTACGAGACCCATGCGGGGATGATTTTTAATAAGGTCGATCACTTTCTCGCGGTTCACCTCTTTCTTTGTCGTGATCCGGATCGCGTGCATGTGCATCATCGTGGTCGGGACGATCATTGCCATTGTCGTGATCGAGATATGGGGAAGGACCGTCTGGACATCGGGACCGTGGTGGCTTGGGACGGTTACCGGGTCGAGGACCACTGCGTCGATCGGCCCTTTCTTGATCTCGCCTGGGTCGGATCCCCTGCGCACCATGATCGCGTGGACGTGCTCCACTCCGAACTCCTTATCGATCTCCTGGATGATCCGGCAGAGGCCGGTGGTGTTACAGGAAACCACCCGGACAAACTGCCGGCCGATAGCATCCGCAAAGTTGCAGGAGGAGTTGAACGAGAACCCGGCGATTTCATGCTCCTCGCCGCCCTGCCAGAGCGCCTTTTTCCCCAGTTTTTCATAGAGCGGCTTGTTGGTCGCACCCACATCTCCGGGCGTTGCGTCAACGATTACATCGGCGGCTTTGCACATGTCCTCGACTGAACCGGCAACGGCAAGTCCGGCCTTCTCAAACGCCGCTTTCTTTGAGAGATCCGCGATGTAAAGGGGATACCCCCGCTGTTTTGCGATAAAAGCCTCAGCGCTTGGACGGGTCTTTGAGACACCGATCACTTTCATGTCCTTCTGGGCTGCAACCGCATCGGCGACACGTTTCCCGATGGTACCGTACCCGTTGATGGCAACCTTGATCATATACCGAAACTGTAGGGGCGATATGAGATAAAGATTGCTTGTTCTGGTTTTTTCCCATTTTTTGTCCCAGTAACAACTGTCCTCCTTGGATTATCCGTAAAGAACATCGTTTAAAAGTGCGAGATCAAGTGATTCCGGGAAAATTACCCAAAATTATTACCCTTTTATAAAAACAGTGCCTGGAACTTCACGACTTCGGTGCTGTCCTTTGCGGTGGCGTACAGCTCAAGCGGTTCCTTGTTGACCTCAAGAAACCGGATGCCCCAGCTGACACAACCGAGGATCTGTGCCGCACGTTCCTGCTCGCCAAGAATATAGAGTGAAGCGGCGAGGGCCTCAATGGACGTGAGCTTACAGGGCCTGCCAAAATTGACCGGGTTTGCTGCCATCAGGAAGGGAAGTGCCCGCCGTATCCTCCACGAACTGACCGCACCGGTATCCAGCACCTCCCATGAACAGTCAAGAGCGGTTATGGATTTTACATTCTTGTCTGCCGGAGAAAGAGCCTTCTCGGCGGTCGGGTCGAGCAACAGGGTGTTCCTCGGGATCTGCGAGATTTTTTTTACAATCCTCAAAAAGCCCGCCCGCTCCAGTTTTTTTACCGTGCACTTGCGGGGATCGCAGCTGTTGTCCCGGTAGGCAACCAGCGGAATCATTGATTATTCTGTGCGTTCACAACTCCTATCAATGTACGTTCTCTGTTCTCCCTGCATCCTTAATCCGTCCCTTCGGGCGAAAGGAATCACCCATCCGTCAGATATTGCATTGTTTGCACGATCCATCGGACGCTGTAAAAAATTCGGGATAGATGTTGTGCCTCTTCCGTGCCCCGAGACCCTGTATCTTGGGCCGGACAGGAAGCCTGGAACGTTCCTCGAACGCTTGAATACCCCGGAGTTTGCCACGCTTTTAGAGAATTTGTCCGGACAGGTGAACGCGATCATTTCAGAGAGGGGCCCGCCGCTCTGTATTCTTGGCGTGAACTCATCGCCTACCTGTGGGGTCACAAGCACGTATTATGGGAAAGAAGGTGACAAACCGGCAAAGAGAGCCGGTCGGGGAGTATTTTACGCAAAATTCCCGGATATCCCGGCACAGGATGTCACCGGGTTTTCGAAATACCGGATCTACCTTGCCGCCCCGCTTTTTTCGGAAGCCGAGCGATCCTATAATGCTGTCATTGCAGAGTTGCTCAGGTTGCATTATTTTGAGGTGTTTCTCCCGCAGGATACCGGTGACAACCAAGCGGTAAGGGACCGGCAGGAGCATACCCGGATTTACAACCATAACAGGAGAGCTATCCGTGATGCGGACATCGTGGTCGCGATCATTGATGGGGCTGATGCTGATTCAGGGACTGCATGGGAGATGGGATATGCCGCCGCACTTAAAAAACCGGTTATCGCGTTAAGAACCGATTTCAGGATGGCCGGCAATCACGAACGGGTGAACCTGATGCTCGAAGAGGCGTCACGGGTCGTTACTGATAAAAATGCACTGCTTGCGGCATTAGGCGTCCCTTCAGCTTCAACTCCCCCGAACGACAAGAACACCCCGTAACTAAATTTCTGTCAATGCAGTCTGGAATACCTGATACTTTTTTTATAGGAAAGGTTCGGCAAGTTATTTTTGAATATCGACAGATAGATCGTGAGTGCGATGGTAAAGAAAAAAGAGGGCCAAAAATCAGGAAATAAGCAGGATTGTGCCAGGGAGTGCGATCTTGATGGCGGGTATGAATCTTCCATCAAAACATTCCGGGACATTTCCCTTGAAAATATCCAGTCGCTTGTTACCAAAAGCCGGTACATTCAGGCACTTATTGTTCTTACCGCCATTGGCCTCTTTTTGCGATTCTATCATCTTGGGTATAATTCCCTCTGGCTTGATGAGGCATCCACATATACGATCTCAATCCAGTCGTTTGCGGATATCTGGCAGACAATGGCTGCCGGTGAAATAAGCCCACCACTTTTCTACTGGGCTGAACATATCCTGCTGACACTCGGTAATAACGAGGTGTTCCTGAGATTTATCCCGGCCCTTTTCGGGGTCTTCACCATCCCGGTCTTTTATCTTGTCGGAAAGGAATTTCTTGACCGAAATGTCGGTATCATTGCGGCAGCAGGCTGTGCATTCTCCCCCTTCCTGATATATTATTCACAGGAAGCCCGTGCATACGCAATGGCACTCTTTTTTATTGCGGTTGCAACGCTCTTTTTCTTAAAAGCCCAAAAATCCGGTTCTTTCACTCACTGGGGATTTTTTGGCATCTTCGCTGCACTAGCATTCTGGACGCATTTTTTCACGTTTGTGATAATTGCGGCGCTCATTCTTTACGCATTCGCCCAATGCATTCTCCGAATCCGATCGGAAATTAATTATTTAAAAAAATTCGTCATCGGAATTGTTATTTTTATCATCCTGTGTTCCCCTCTGATTTTTATCGCATTCCAGCTTTTTGCTGTACGGAAGGCATCGGCCTATACATTTGGCCTTCGGGGCTGGGATCTCATTTCAGGTATCTTCACCCAGACATCCGGGTTTAACGATATTGTGACGATTTTTTTGGTCTCACTTTTTATTGTGGGAATTGTACAGACGTGTTTCAGCAATAAAAACAAAGGTGTTTTTCTCATCTGGATTACGATTTTTACATTTGCCGCCAGTTATATCCTCTCGTTCATGATACCGCTGGAAGCCCGTCACCTTATCTCGTTCAGTCTGATTTTTTTCCTTGGCATAGCATGTTCCTACAAGACATTTTATACTCTGTTACGGCATCCTGCTGTTGTGTACGGCTTTATTGCCCTGCTCTGTATCGTCAGTGCACCTGTTTTAATCAATTATTACTCCGATTACTCAAAATCAGACTGGAGAGGTTTTAGCGGGTTACTGCAGGAAAAAACCAGTCCCGGCGATATCGTTGTGGTTGTGCCGGGATACCTGGCCCAATCTCTTGATTATTACTACTCCCCTGTAAAAGACATGACGCAGGAATACAAAGCTGCCACGGCACAGGATCTTGAAAAAATATATTCCCAAAAAGGAAACAACACGATTTATTTCGTTGTTACCGCGGATATCAGTCCTGCAGATCCCAACGGGGAAATGATTGCATGGCTTACAAACCATACCCGCTACGTCGACCAGTACTCTGTAATTTATATTTTCAGGTCCACCTAATTTTCATTTTTGCCTCTTACCGTACATAAAAATAGCAAGACAGGAAAAACAGTCCCACGTTCCAGAGACTTCTGCTTGACAAAGTGATCTTTAATAACACCGGATGAATCGTCAGGTGCCTGGTGGGTTTTGTCTGTAAAGCCTAATACAATAAACAACCCAATACATTACATCATGTCCAACATCACCGTCGCCATTCTGGCCCCGAATGGCTATGCAGATGATTTGGGAAAGAAGGGGACATCGAGCGATATCACCTTCTATAACCTCAAGAAAGGCGGATCAACGATCACCTTTATCGAACCCACGCGGTACCCTGAAAAACTCTCATCACTGTTCTATGCGATCACCCTTGCAGACCGCGTGATCCTCGTCGTCGATGAGATCAACGCAACGTTTGGGGAGACCGTCCTGATGCTCCAATGCGCCGGAAAGGCAGGCGGATATATTATCTTCAAGAACTACCTCTCGCCCGACCAGATTGCCCCGCTCATCAAGGGCACCGTGCTGGAACACTACGAGGTCATTGAAAACGATCCCATCGGCTTACGCGAGAAACTGCTCGATGCCGCTGCTAAGATGACTGCCCACCAGAAAGTAAAGGAAGGGGCCGCTACCGGGGCAGTTCCCATCGATCACCACTTCAATGTCAAGGGTGTCGGTACAGTCGTTCTCGGGTGTGTTGCCCACGGTGTTATCAAAAAACACGATACCTTAAAAGTGCTTCCGACCACAAAGACCGCCCAGGTCCGGTCCATCCAGAAGCACGAGGATGACGCTGATATCGCGGTAGCCGGAGACCGTGTCGGCCTGGCTCTCAAGGGAGTTGAGGCTGAAGACCTTGACCGGGGCTACGTCCTTACAAATGATCCAGCCATAAAATGTTCAACCACGGTCTCGGGGAAAGCACAACTGGTCAAGTACTGGCCGGCGCCGTTAAAGGAAGACATGGTGATCTATCTTGGCCACTGGATGCAGTTTGTGCCGTCCCGCATCACCAAAGTATCGGCAGAAGGGGACTGGAGGATGCCCGAACTCACGTTCACCCTTGAAAAGGACCTGGTGTACCTGCCAGGCGCCCGGGTGGTGCTCAATTATCTCGAAGGGGGCAAGCTCCGGGTTGTCGGAACCCTGACGCTTTCGTAATCCGCTTCCATTTTTTCACTCATTTTTCCTTGTCCTGCTTTTCTCAGGTTACAAGCGAACTGGTTTTTGTACCTTACCATTATCTGGTAACGGGTTTACACGTATACTGATCAACTATGCTTGAAGGTATCATTGGCTGGATAATCCTCATTGTCATTGTCATCGTCATTATCGGCCTTGTCATCTGGGCAGTCGGGATATACAACCGGTTCTATTCCCTGAAAAATTCATCAGAGGCAACTCTCGGGCAGATCCGGGTCGCGATGAAAAAACGGCTTGACATGATCGAGCAGTTGCTCGGTGCGGTCAAGAGTTACGCGAAATTCGAACAGGAAACCTTCACCAAAGTTACCGCAATGCGGGCAAGCGTTGCCACAGCAGGGCCGGGCGACTTAAACAAGGTCGAGGCAGAATCTCGTTCTATCTTCGGGCGCCTGCTTGCCGTGGCCGAAAACTATCCCGAATTAAAGACATCCCAGACCGTCACCTCGCTCATGGATTCGGTCAAGGGACTCGAAGACGAGATTGCCCGCCAGCGGTATACCTACAACAATATCTCACAGGAGTTCAACACGATGATGGACACGATCCCCTCAAACATCATCGGGCACCTGATTCATCTCGCGAAGCTTGAATATCTCCAATTCGAAGAAGCGATCAAGACCCCCCCGAAAATTGAGTTCTAAGAGGTATCATCGTGAGTGAAACAAGACAGATTGCCGGTCTTGTCATTATCGCCCTGGTACTGGGTATTGCCGGCCTGATTCTTGTCACGGTGCTCCCCCCCCATTTCGAAGGCGATCTTGTCATCGATTCGTATGAAGCGACACTGACTGACCTTGGCACCCTGCACGAGCAGTATATCTATAACGTCCAGTCGTCCGGTGAGTACCGGATGCTGTACCGTACGTGGGAATCACCGCTGACATTTGAGAACAGCAGCGAGCCCTCTATCCGGTATGTTTCAATCGATCCCCCCGTGGGTATCATCGGGTATGCAAAGGATTCATCTTCCAATGTTGTGATAACAGGCGCCTCCGATACTTCATCCAATGCGCAGATCAGCCGCCTTGCTGAGACAAACGAAGTGGGAATTTTTAAGCCGGGATACTTTTCTGAAGGGACTTACACAGTCAAGAGCACATACGTCATTCATCCCCCCATTGAGGAGGATGGAATACACACCCATCTCAACCTGAAACTTGCCGGGTCGACCCATATACCCTACCGGTATGTCAGGATCACGGTTCCGGCGGATCGTATCGAGCAGATCTATGTATATCCACCAACCCTCGCCGCAGAAAAGAACGGGGATAGTTACACGATTACCGGAAGTGCGGCAGAAAACGAAAATATTGCCATCGAAATGCTGGCCGGGCCGGATGGTTTTAGCATGATGCCGGGATTCCGGAGCACGACAACAGACCTGCAGTCAAAAACCGCATCAGCGAATTTCTGGTATAACCTGCCCTATACTATTGCCACGCTCCTGAATTACCTGGCAAAAGTGGCCGTGCTCCTTGTGCCGCTCTTCCTGCTTTTCATCTATTATCATTACGGGCGTGAGAAACCGTTTACTGTTACAACATTCCTGAGCACCATCCCCAACCCCGCGCTCAAACCCTGGCAGGTCAACCTGCTCTTCAAAGGCGACGCACTGGAGTTTGACCAGGACGGTTACTATGCCACCTTGCTCGATCTGCATAAGAGAAAACTAATCTCGGTGACCAGCAAGGGCGAAGGAAAAGGCATTGAGATCCGTGTCCTTTCGACAGTAACAAATGATCCCTACGAGCAAAGGGTCATTGCATTTATCCAGAAGCTTTCAGAAAACGACCTGCTTGATTCCGATTCCCTTGAAGCGCTGGTCAAAACAGCGCGGGTCAATCATGCAGCCGAGGAAAAAGCCCTGCAATACCAGAAGAACCTCCTCGATATGACAAGCCGCGTGGATACCTCAATTTCCAATCAATACATGGTCGACGGGAGGGATCACCTTACCCCGTTTATTGCAATTGGAGCGGTGATCTGTGCCATAACCGTCATTCTTGCGCTCGTCCTCCCCATGCAGTCCTCTATCCTGTATCCTGCCGTTGTCCTGTGGGTCATTGTGCTCGTGCAACTGGTTATCGCCTGGAGTGCACCTTCTACCCTGTTTGGGCACTGGAAAGAGGATCATTACAAGGACAAACTGGAATGGGACGCCTTTACCCACTTCCTGTCCGATATGGCCATGATCCAGAAATATGCACCGGAAGATCTCCCCATGTGGGGTGAATGGTTGATCTACGGTACTGCCCTTGGTGTCGGTGATAAGGTGGAGCAGGCGATGAAAGCGCTCAATATCCCGGTTGCAGATACCGGGGTGCCGATCGGAGTAATGGGAATGTATGCAGGATTCATGCCGCTCAGTACCTTTACGCCTCCAAGCCGTGGTGGTTCTGGGGGAGGTTTTGGTGGCGGCGGCTTTGGCGGCGGTGGAGGTTTTGGTGGCGGCGGGGCCGGGGGAAGATAAGCCGCGCGGGAGTTTCCCCTTCACTTCTATACAAGGTCTGTCGGGAACCGGGACCTTTCCTTTTTTAGAGAGAAAAGAGATATAAATCCGAGTCAATCCTATGAATACCAGATAAAAAAAAGAGCGCGAATATGCAATATTCTGAAGGTCGGCCCGGCAGGGTATTTGTCGTGAGGATCGATGACGGCGAAGATTTTTTAGCCGTCATGCACGAGTTCATCCGCAACAAATCGGTACAGACCGGTACTATCCTTTTTCTTGGTGCCTTAAGACAAGGGCGGATGGTGACCGGTCCCGAGGAAGAAACGCTCCCTCCCGAGCCGCACCATGTCATGTTCGAAGGGGGCTGGGAAATGGTGGGTGTGGGTACAATTTGTCCGGGCGAGGACGGTCCTTTTATTCACTATCATGCATCCGTGGGCCGGGCCGGGATTGCATTGACCGGTTGCCTGAGGGAAAAGGCGATCACGTACATCGTTGCCGAGGCGATCGTCCTTGAATTTACCGGGCTCGACATCCGCCGCGTGTTTGATGAGAAGACCGGAGTGACCCTGCCGTTCCATAAAAAAGATGAAGGAACCTCAAAGCCATCCCCGCAACCCCCGGAGGAAAGTGTACCGGCAGAAAAGCCCGCGACAAGAGAGGAAGAGACGGCAAAGGAAGAAGAGGGAACGTCCGGGGGACTTGCCGAGATAATCCGCGACCTGACCCGGCGGCCACGGGCATGAGCTGTAGCCTCCCCCGGTTTCTATGAAATCCCAGCCCGCATCTCTTCCTGTTTCCCCAAAAGAGGGAACGGCTCTTGGCATCGACCAGTTCGATATTATTCTTGTCACGGGCGATGCATATGTCGACCATCCCTCTTTTGGTACGGCGCTCATCGGCCGGGTCCTCTGGGATGCAGGTTTTACTGTCGGTGTAATTGCCCAGCCGGACTGGAAGAGCGACCGTGCTATCACCGTGCTCGGCAAACCCCGGCTCTTTTTTGGCATCTCCTCCGGCAATGTCGATTCGATGGTGAACAACCTCACGCCGAACCTGAAACGGCGAAGTTCCGATGTGTACTCCCCCGGGGGAGTATCCCGCCGCCCGGACCGGGCGACCGTCGTGTACGCGAATCTTGTCCATAGAGCGTACCCGGATGTACCGGTTGTCATCGGCGGGATCGAGGCAAGCCTGCGCAGGTTTGCACACTACGATTACTGGCAGGACCGGGTACGGCAGTCGATCCTTGCCGATGCCCCGGCCACCCTTCTTGTCTATGGCATGGGCGAGCGGCAGGTAACAGAGATCGCCCGCCGGCTTGATGCAAGAGAGACGGCCCGGTCACTGCGGGATATCCGGGGGACAGTTTACACAATGGAGGTCGCGGAGTGGCGTACCGCAAGGCCGGAAGGGGTTGTTGAGATCCCGGGCTTTACAGAAGTATCGTCAGACAAGGTCGCATATGCCCGGGCGTTTGCCGCCCACTACCGGGAGCAGGACCCGGTCCGGGGAAAGGCCATCGCCCAGCCGCACCCAAAGACCGTTATCGTCCAGAACCCCCCGGCGCTTCCTCTCACTACCGCTGAGCTCGACCATATCTACGAACTGCCGTTTTCCCGCCGCTCGCACCCGTCATACCAGAAGCCGGTCCCGGCGCTTGAACCGGTGCAGTTCTCGGTCGTGAGCCACCGGGGCTGTTTCGGGGGCTGTTCGTTCTGTGCCCTCACCCACCACCAGGGCCGGATCATCCAGAGCAGGAGCATAGGATCCGTTGTCCGCGAGGTGACCCGGATGGCCGCGATGCCGGAGTTCAAAGGGATCGTACAGGATGTGGGCGGCCCGACGGCAAACATGTACGCGATGGAATGCGGTCGCTGGGAGAAGGCAGGTGTCTGCTCAGATAAAACCTGTTCCCCGGCATGCAAGACCCTCAAAACAAGTCACCGGCAGCTCATTGAACTTCTGGAGAAGGTCAGCAGGATTCCGGGTGTGAAAAAAGTGTTCGTCGGTTCCGGCATCCGGTACGATCTTGTCCTTGCCGATGACCCCGGCTCCGATTATCTTTCGCAACTCTGCGACCGGCACGTCTCCGGCCACCTCAAGGTCGCCCCGGAGCATGTCAGCACAAAGGTCACCGCCGCAATGAACAAGCCGGACGGTGCAGTCTTTGACCGGTTCCGCGACCGGTTCGAGGCGCTCCAGAAGGGGAAACCAAAACGCCAGTACCTTGTCCCTTACTTCATGTCAGGCCATCCCGGCTGCAACACCGGGGACATGGTCGAACTTGCGGAATACATCCGGGACCGCCACCTCTATACCGAGCAGGTGCAGGACTTCACCCCGACGCCCATGAGCGTCTCCACGTGCATGTACTATACTGGCATGAACCCGTTCACGCTCGAACCGGTGTACGTGCCCAAAGGCCGGGAAAAGAAGATCCAGCGGGCGATGATGCAGTACCGGGAACCGGGAAACCGTGCCCTTGTGCTCGAAGGGCTCCGTATGGCGGGTCGTGAGGATCTTATCGGGAGCGGAAAAAAGTGCCTGATCCCGGGAGATCAAAGAGACCGGTCCTCTTCCCGACCTGTCGAACGGCGGAAGTAATTCCTATTTTCTCCCGTAATCGTCCTCGTACCGGATGATATCGTCCTCTTCGAGATATTCCCCGAGCTGGACCTCGATGATCTCTAAGGGGATCACGCCCGGGTTCCTGAGCCGGTGCCGGACCCCGCTCCGCACAAACGTACTCTCGCCCTGCCTGAGAAGTTTTG
>Ga0209098_1002203_pt1 | contig 17405 bp, 1 predicted proteins | sample AD_JPNHW1_MetaG_FD_184429 | JGI IMG/M metagenome (GOLD analysis project Ga0209098, IMG submission 184429) | Active sludge microbial communities of municipal wastewater-treating anaerobic digesters from Japan - AD_JPNHW1_MetaG (SPAdes) (version 2) | ecosystem: Engineered > Bioreactor > Anaerobic >... | reverse complement strand
AATCGTCAAAGAATGATATTTATAAAGGCAATACAGGTATAAATGCAATACAGAAATAAGTTATGGAAATTAATGATACAGGTCAAAGTCAGATAACAGATACTAACGAAGAAACACAAGTTCTTCCTTCTCTTGCTGAACATATGTATGGTCCGGATGATCCTCCCGTAGGATCTACACAAGGACAGAATACACAACAACCTACCGTAAAATCATCTCCCGAACAAAAGACACAGGACCTTGATTATATCGATGGTATTCTCACTCAGACTATAGATCCCAAAAATGTTTTAAATCAGATATCAAAGACAGACAGGTTTATTGTCAATCCGGAAGAGTATTATACCGAGAAGTATCCTCAGATGGATAAGGCCAAGTTTAAAGAGTTTTATGGAGAGTTGAAAGACCAGGCAGTACAGTTAAATACCATAAACGACTTATTGCCGGCTGATGATTTTGTTCAGAAGAATATTGACTTTGCTGCAGGGAGACCGTATGAGAGAGATAAGAACGTTGTATTCTCACAGGACATATCGACAAAATATGGTTTTGATGCCAAACCATTAATAACTCCACAAGAAGAAGCCTATAGTAAAGGATATGCTTTAAAAAGAAATCCAGTAACAGGTATCGATGAAAAGATACCTTTTTCTGTTCAAGATCCTAGCAAGGCAGATAACGGATATTATTGGTATGATCCTTCTTCTGACCAGACAACAATACGTTATGCTAATACAGCGTTAGAGGCAGCTAATCAACAACAAGTATCATGGTGGGGTCCTCAGACACTATACAGAGAGAATGGCGACTGGCTTAAATCTTTTGTTGGTTCCAGCCTACAACTTCTCACTGGTCTTGGAATGTTTGTAGAAGATGTTTATAATATAGCTGCAAGAGGAGTACAATATCATTGGGATTATCTTAATGAAGCACTTGATGATTCTGACAAGATGTGGGGAGTTATCACAGGAAAACCTTTTATTGACAGATCTATAGATGATATCGATAGGTTAACTGGTGGATATATGGATAAGGTCAATCAAGCATTTGGAGGTAATGCAGGAGACACAAGACCCTATGAAGAACAACTTCAAATGAAAAAGGAATATTGGGCTCGTGAATTGGTCCAATCAAATAAACCTGAAGAACGTGTTGCAGGAGAAAAGATGTTTGAGGAAATACAACAATCCGGATGGATACCTAACAGAACTTTTTCACAATACTTTAGAACATCAGAACAACAGATGTCTCAACAGACTATTGATGAAGGACAGTTTGGAAGTCTTGGATCTTTTGTAAATAATACGAATAGTCTAATGGGGCAGATAACCTCTCAGATAGGTTATGCTTTAATTATGTCTGCAATTTCAGGTGGTGGAACAAATATCGCAAAATTATTAGGAGGTGCTTTATCAAAGGCTGGTTATACCGAATTAGGAGAAAGTGTTTTACTTGGTGCTGTAAAAGCTGGTCGTGGATTTTCAAGTTTCTCTAATAACTTTGCTTTTGCCGGTACGACAACAGCAATGTCATATAATTATAAAGATGCTCTCGATCATGGTTTTTCATCAGCAGAGGCTTCTCAATGGGCCTGGGGTAATGCACCGGCAACATTCATGACTGAGAAATGGTTATCAGGAAAGTATTTTGGAAAGATATTTGGCATAGAAGAAAATGCTATTGTAACAAAAGGTTTTCAAGATGTCGTCCAGCCAAAGATAAGAGAGTTTATCGGGGCCCAGGGAAAGAATGTTTTGACAGATACTGGTAAGAGATCCTTCAATAACTTTATGAGTACTAAGGTAAATCCTGCGGTTCAGAAATATCTTATGTCTACAAAATATATAGCACAACCTATACTCGGTGTAACGCGTGATAGTAGTCAGGAATTTTCAGAACAGTTATGGGTTAACGTTATGAAAGAACTTGATAGTGGATTACGTGATCCACAGTTTATCGATGTTCTTGTCAATGGAAGACAGCAAAAGATTCGTACAGGAAACTTTGACGACCAGATATTTTTTAGTTCTGAACATGCCAACGAATTATGGCAGAACTTTATTGGTGGTGCAATCATGGGTTTTCTTGGTGGCGTTGGTGGTGCTGGAAAGACTTTTATACAAAATAAGATACAGGGTAAAGATGCTACCTTGAATGGAATACATGGTATTATTCTCAAAGGTGGAACAGAGGATCTTATTGGAAAGATTATCGATGAATGGAAGAAAGGTTCTTATGGTACCTGGCAGGGAGTTGATGGAGATATGTTACAAGAAGGCGGTGAAGTATTACAGGTTGACCAATCCATAGCACAAAAATATTTTGGCAATGACTTTCAGATAAAAACAATGAACGATCTTGCCGCATATGGTATGGTAGATCTTATCCTTACTGAAAAATCTTTTGTTGATCAGAGTCTCACCAAAGACGATATGAAGAACATCAAAGACTCTTCAACACTCCTTGAATCAAGTTTTGGTCTTCACAATTATCTCTCCGGACTGACAAGTACCTATAAGGATCTTGTAGACATGAGAAGGACTAACAAGGAATTAGATAAAGATGAAGCAAATAAAGATGTTGTCAAGGCTAATGAATCAAAGATCGCGGCATTGGAACAGGAACTGTTTACCTATACACGTAACGTTCCCGGATCAAGGTTTACACAGAAAGGTAGAGAAAACTTTGTACATGCTTATATCAATAAACATGTAACACCTAATACTTCTATTGAGCAAACGAATAAGATTGTTGCTGACCTGGAACATATTTCTCAGGTAAAAGAACAGGCCATAGTTCAATATAATGAGAAAGTACAAAAAGTTGAAGATTATAAAACAGATGTTTCAACAAGAATATCTGAATTGAACAAGATGGTAGATGCTCTTCGCGGGATAAAGAGTAATGAGGGCAGAATCAAACATGCTTCGATACCTACTATTTTGACATCCTTAAAAGAACTGTCCGAATTAGTCTCAGGAGATACTAACAAGGATCTTGTGCCTTATTTGAACCATACTGCCAAAGAACAGTTATCGAACCTCTCAGACAATATTTCAGGGGCCATAGAGGATATGATCAAAGATGAAGGACTGACACCTGATAGTTTTGGGAATACAGAATTAGGTACTCAGTTTCAATCAGTGCTTTCAACTAAGTATGGAGATACTAGTGATTTTTCCGATAAGCTGGAAGAAGGAAAGAATGTCTTTAAAACTACCTCTCAAAAGGAAGTAAAATATTTTGATTCCAAAGAACAAGATAGTGCTGTTGAAAATGCTATTGAGAAATATATTTTAGGAAACCTGGAAGGAGATGCCAAATCCATAAACTCTCTTGATGTATTAAGTCGTGAGCTCCATGAACCTATTGTGGAAAGAATGGAGGGTGATCTTAAAAGAGCACTTATCTTAAAAGAAGCTTATATCCAATTAGCAAAATTAAGATTGAATAAGGAATATTTTGATGTTACAAGTATTGATCATCCCAAAGTTGATAAAGACAGAGTAGATCCGGAAGATGATAGAAAAATAATAAGGACAAATGCTATTCCACAAAATACACTTTTAAGTCTTCAAGTTAAGATTGCTAACTATAATCACGATATTACTGCAGCACGAGTAAAATTTGGTGACGTTGACATTCAGAAATTAAGACGTGACCTTGTAAAACGTGCAATGTCGTTAGTCAATCATCATCAATTCTTTGGTTTCTTTTTTAACTTCATATGTACCCATGAAGAAAAGGGAAAGAAAAAACCTTTTGCTGATAAAGATACATTACCTATTGGTGATTTCAGAAAATCTATCAATGACAAGGTAGAAGAACTTTTAAAGATAAAGAAGAATCTTGACGTTAACGTTACTCAGACAAGAGATGATATTGCCCTTGTGAATAGCATAGAGGCTGATATGGTCGCTATTGAAACGATGATGTACAATTTGTTTCAAACTAATCCTAAACGTGCCTATGAAGTCAGAAATCAGTTTATAAAGAAGATAAGAACTGACCTGGTAAAAGATAAAGAAACAAATACCATAACATTATTTACTCATCGTATTCCAGTTCAGATAAATATGTTTGGAGATATCGACTCAGAAATGTATTTTACAGAATCCGATACTTCCGGATTAACCATTACAAAGTTATTAAGTGCCGACTTCAATGATGTTATTGGTGGTATGAAACCTTTTATCAGTAGTGGTAACAAAGCTCCTGACACTATAGATGTTGACAAGGAAATTACCAATGATGGTGTTTCTCAGAACAATACAGAACAACTTACTACAGACCAAAAGAAACAATGGATTTATTTCTATTTCCGTAATGCGGTAAACTATATTAATAATATCACTCTCTCCGATAGTTCAGAGTTCTATAATACTATCATGACTGTCTTTAATGACAGAGAAGATATTTCGAAAGGCAAGTATGAATACCGGCCAAACTATTCACAAGAAGAAGCATTAAGGACTCTTTATAGTAGTACTGTAAAAAAAGAAAATCAGAGTTTTTATGTGTTTGATAAAGGTATGACCACAAATGATACACATAGTATCGTTTCTACTTTTGGCATGAATGGTACTGGTAAGACATATATGATCATCAACACCTATCTTGAAATATTAAAAAAACTTCCTAAGAATGTTATTGGTTCCAGGATAATGATATCACATCCGAATATCGATATTGCCAATGACCTTAAAAAAATATTGACAGCATCCGGATTTACAACTATTGATGTCGTTACCTATAAAGAACTTGCGGATAGGTTTAATAACAAACAACCGATAATCGATTATAACAATTATGATATCGTCATTGTTGATGAAACTTCATTATACAATGGAGATATGGCTCGTCAATCTTTTGTTCCAGAGGTTAATGCATCATTAAAGAAATCTAAGAAGGGTAAAAAGATTATTCTATTCGGAGATATCTACCAGTCAAGAAACCTTGAAGGAGATAATCAAATAAAACCAACTATCATACGTAATCCTACAATTATCAATACCTACCTTGATGAAGTTCAAAGAACCAATATAGAGGATATCTATCGTCTTAATGAAGCTGTTATTCAGTCATTCAACAAGACTGATGTTGAATCAATAGTGTATGAGAAAAGTAGATATTTTGCTACTATGAATGGCACTGTTGAAGGAGAACTCACTACAGGATTAAAATATTTCCTGACTATAAAACAGATTAAAGAACGTTGGTTATCAGATATGATAAAATCTCCTGTTGGAAGATATATCATTTTTGCAACTCAAAAGGAAGCTGATGATTTTTTGACTACCATTAAAAAAGATGGATTTAATACAGCTTATTCTCAAAACGTATTATGGCTTAAGGAGACAAAAGGTTATAAACCAGCAAATGCAGACTTAAGAAAAAACACCGTACAAGGATCAGGTATAGAGATGGCTTATATTGCTATGACACCTGGCATAAGTTCTTTTGAACGTTGGGATTATAATACGGCTGTTGGTAGAGCTAAAAGATTAGTCGTTACTATTGCTGATGATGAAACAAAGTCAGAACGTGTTGAGAATGAAAATATGATTATTGACTTTTCCAAGGCTAAGATAGATCCTAAAAGTAAATCTTATCAGTATTATAAAAACAGACTTGAATTATTAGGCGCCTTATATAAACCTAAAGAAACATCACAGAATGAAGGACAAACATTATTACAAGAAGCTGAGTCTTTAGAAAGTGAATTGAAAGATCATGCTGATGAAATTGCTCTTATAAAGGATGTGCGAATGTCAGATAAATGGTTTGAGGCCATGAGGGCATTAAGAGACAAATATAAGACTGTTGAAGACGTTCAAGAAGAAAATGAAGGGAATGATCCTTTGGAAGAAGATATCCCGGAAGAACCTGACACTATCCTTATTGATGATGATAATAACATCATTGATGTAGATAGTACAGGAAACAAATCTGATAAGAATGATAAAGACGTTCCTGACACAACTTTTTATCGTAAACTCAATGATCCTTTTATCAATTCTGCAAAGGTCTTTCAGGAAACAGGTGGTGCAATACCTATTACTTTGTTTGTAAATTCAGAAATGATACCTGGTCTTGAAGGTAAAACTCCGGAAAAATTTTTTGAGATATACAAGAACCATGAGGAGTATAAAAAAAGACAATCATTATTAACCCCTTCTGCGAATATTGTTTTCCAGACTGGCAAATATGAAGTATATTATCTTGAAGATGGAAAATATACCTTAAAAACAATTTCTACTGTTGTTGCCATGGTCGGTAATGTCATTGTAGGACAATTACCATTGCCAAGTCTTAACTTTGAAGAAAAGGTCGCTTATGAGAATATCCTTAAAACAAAACCTGAACAGATAAGTTTTGATCAGGAACCGGATCCTAACAAAAGACAATTACTTGAAACGTATCATCGGGAACAGTTAAGGATCTATCAGGATATTATCAGTGGTGCTCAGTATCGTGGATCAGTAAAAAAGACTCCTTCAATTGGAATATTAAAATTCAAAAATAAAGTTGATAGAAAAGTTAGAGAACCTTTTGAACAACTATTTAACAGACTAGTTAAACATGGTAAATTTAGAACAAAAGGTAGTGATACAATAGTTTTAAAAGAAATTTCTATAAAGTTTGTTGATGGTAAATCTATCGTAGAATATAAACTCGATAATACTACAGAATACGTTGCCATAGAACTTAAAAATATAATGATGGACAATTCCTCTCCGGAAGGTAAATCATTATTAGAACAGGCTGAAACAGAGTTTATGGGTATGACTGATGCTGATATCTTAAATAATGAAAAACTGAATAAGTCTTTATTATATCAGATCCTGGCCCAAAATATGAACCAAAGATCTTCATGGAAAAATGAAGCAAACAAACCTATCCTTGAAAAGAGAAAACATTTTCTTACCGTTCCTGGGATAGCAAACATGACAGGCGCGTATAAGAGAAATGCTTATATGGCTGCTTTCAAACAGTTAAAAGAAGGAAGTTTCTTCACACCTATATCACAACATCATCTTACTGACCAAACCTATCTTCAAAATATCTATACCAATGTAGAAGATGTTCACATTCCTTATCCTCATATCCTAATGACTCGTAATGATGAAAAGACAGGAAACAAGAATACAGGAAGAAGAGAAAAGTCTGTAGATTTTAGAAGTGATACTCCTCCGGAAGTCGCCCAGGAATACAATGACTTTGTAGAAAATATGAGATTTATCCTTGGAGATAGTATCATGGACCGGTTACATATCGTAAGACCTTTCTATGAGAATGGCAAGTGGCTCTATGGGTATGTTCAGAATGGACAGATATATATTGCTACAAAAGGTAAGGCCGGCAATCAGTCATACTATAAAACTGAATGGCATGAGGCTTCACATTTTATTACACAATATATCCTTACTGATGAAGAACAGAAACAACTCTATAGTAGTGTTAAAGAACATATGATTCAAAATCATAAAGACTTTAATGAGAATGTCAAAGGTATCGACTATCGTTCTAAAAGTACTATCACTAATGAACAAGCTGATGAATATCTTGCTTTGTCGGCACAAGGTAACCAAGTAAGAGGTATCAATTCAAAATTGGAGAATAATATTTTTCAAAAAGCTATCAACTGGATAAAGAAATATATCTTCCGTAAAAACCTTACTCTGAATATGCCGGAGTTTCTTATCAATATGTATTCACAACAATATGCCAATGCAAAAGTATTAACCGAGGTAGGTATAAGACAAGACTTTGCAGTATCAGATGATAATATTGAACAGGCTGATGATGTGATTAGTCTTGAAGAAACTACAGAAGAAGATCTGGAACTGCAGGAACGTTTTGGTTCAGAAGAAAACTTTTACTATGCAAAGAAGTATATTGCAAGTAGGTTCTTTGACCTTGGCCCGGCTAATTTATGGGTAAGTGATAATATCAATGATATCTCAAATAAGACCAGTAAAGAGGTTTTTGAAGACCTTTATCGTAGGATAATAAAATCTTCGAAAAGTTTTAATGCTTTTACTTCAACACAGAAGAAACAGGTTATCTCTACCTTGACAAACAAGGAAATCTTTGATAAAGTTTTCAAGAATGTCTTTGGCAAGTTTATCATTAGTGATGATGTAGCAACGAATTCGGTAAGGAAGATCATTGAGAATGGAGATGATTTTCATGTTGAATCTTCAATGCCAAAATTATTGAAGTTCTATATTGAAACTATTCCTTTGTTGAAGTTTAGACTTATCAATGGTGCTATCACAGAGGTTAATGATAATGAGATTTATAGTATTCCTAACCGGGATATGAAATTAGATCGTACTGTTTCCTATACAATCATCAATGAGAAGTTAAAGGATATCGCGAACATCATGCCTGATCTTAAACTTCAATATCCGAATATAAATGAGGAAGAACTTTTCCTTAATGCTATCTATGATTTTGCTGTCAAAGAAATACCTACCAGAGAACTAGATGGTACTGATGAATCGGATAATGAAGTTGCCAATTCATTATTATCGTTGTTACTTCGTTTCCGACCAATGACTATAAAAAGTATGAGGATGGTCGATGGCAAGGTTGTCTATGAAGACTTTACCAATATACTTAGTGAGAATAATGATCTTGGAAATCATTCTGACTACGTGTATCATTCAGAGTACATAAAATCTTTAAAGGCCCAAGTATCTCCTTCTGATTATGTAAAGATAAAGTCAGGAAAGCTTACCGGTCTTTCAAAGAACTATGATGATAATGTAGTTAGGACTATCTTTTCTATTTCAAGAAAGTCTGAAGCATCTTTAGACCTCCTGAGCGCCCTTTTTACTCACTATAATTCTATTGCTGAATCTACAGGATTACTTGTGGAGTATGACCGTAATAAAGGCAGTAAAGGTTTTTCCAGACAGGTTCGCGGGATATCTCCTATAGAGACAATAAAGAATCGTTGGCAGAATGCGCTGTCAGATCTTAATCGTGATGGTTATATTCCTTCAAACATTGCCAAACGTATCAATGGAAAATGGGGTATCGAGGTGATGGCTGTCGATGGTTATGCAAACATCTTCTATAAAAAAGATGGTAAAGACTACCGGATACTGAAATACAACTATGACACTAAGAAGTACGAATTTGAGTTTCTGAACAATATGTATCCTTCTAAAGAGGAACTTGTCATTATTGCAAAAATGTTCAGCAATTTAAGGTTTAATCCATGGATAACTAAAGAACTTATCAAGGAGATCTTAAAGACTACCAATAAGAATATTTCTTATAACACCAATGAATTTGTTAATGATTTCGGCCGGGATCATCTGGCAGCCATGTTAGGAAACATGTATTCTGTTATAAAAACTTATTCCAATGTGAAGTCTGGAAATAATGACCTTACAAAAGAAACAGAGCTTTTAAATAAAAGAGTTAACGAATATTTTGGTAATGATATTGATACAGGTACCGGTGGTCGTGGTATTTCTTATGAGAATTTAAGAACCATAGAAGGATTACAGCGCCAGGCAGAAGACCGGACATTGACACAAAGTGAACGTGACAATATTGACCTTCAAATAAACTCTCTGAAACAGATCAAAATAGATTCTTTTTATCGTGAATTTATGGGATTGGCAAAGAGATTAAATCACTATGCTGATATTCGTGGCAAGGGATTTTATCAAGGGGCCCGCGGTAATAAATTCCAGGAGTCTAATCTTGCCACTGCAGAAGATAGAGATCTTGGTGGAGATACTAACAGTACTTTACCGGCTAGTGACAGATTGGTAGGAAAAGTATTGAGGGCTATTAATGGAAAGATCAATCCATTTTTTGATGGTAAGTTTTATAGAAACCTCTTCCTTTCAAAAGATATTGTCATTCATAGGAAAGAACGTTTTGTAGGTCTTACGTCAAAACATAATGGAAAGAACCTTAACGATTTTACAAGGTTGGATTATTTCAATTCTATGCTCTATGGATTATTTTTTGATGGTATCCGGGAGACAAAGAATACTAAATCATATCTTACCCAGGGATCCTTTGGAACAAGAAAGACAGTTTCAGTAGGTGTAACTTCATTTAAAAAGATCAATGGAAAGTTGGGAACATTGTTCAGTGAGTTCAAGTTTACAAAGAATAATGTTACTGGTATAACATTAGACAATGCTACTATAAATAGTCTTATTGATAAGGATATAAAAAACACTATCTATTGGAACTCATTCAGGCTTGCCAAGGTGCTTATTGCCTTTGCCAATACCAATCTTCCACTTTTGGATAATAAAGCCTTAAAGACACTTATAAAGAATTTTGTTTCTGACAACTCTTCTCAAAAACAGTTAACCAGGCAGGATCTCTCTACTACTATTATGACAAAAATTATTGCCGATCCGGAGTTCACAACAAAAATTGAGAAACTCCTTGATGCAATGAATGAAATTATACGTAAAAGACTTGAAACTGAAAACATATCTACTGCAGATGCTAAGTCGGTCTTATCTCTTTTAGGTCTTCAAGACTATCAGGATTATGTCTTTTCAAAGGAGAATGGTAAGGAATTCTTCTCTATCGGTCACGATGCCAGCTTTAATCATACTTTCGAAAATTCTACTCATAACCTTAAGAACATAAGACTCTGGTTGAATGCAATGAAGAATACTGATTATAACGATGAGAATCTTCAATATGTAAGAAGAGAGATATATCATAGTTCCTATAACTATTTTGTCAAGGAAATGCAGTCTGAAGGTTTCAAGATGAAAAACGGTTTAGAGGATATCTTCACACATAATGGTAATGGAGTTTATATGAAGCCGGTCACCGAACAAGGCGGTAAAACTTCTAAGACAACAATTATCGGTATTGACAAGATGAACCTTTTTGAATGGCACCCTTTCTTTGAAGGATATTTCTTTTCAAAAAATCTTTATAACAATGCACTGGATCCTATAACTATTGGCAAGGACACTCAATATGAAAACCTTCATAAGATGTCTTCACGTATTGACAGATATACAGCTACCGGATGGTGGGCCAATACAAATACAAATGGATATGTCCTGCCGGCAAAAACTAAGATGGTAAAAATAATTGATAGAAACCTTAATGTCAACTATCTCCGTTTGATGCGATCGGTAAAAAAGGTTGGCAACATGGATGGTCTTGAAATGATGCACCAGGTTCTGGTACCTTTTATGATTCAAAGTTTTGGTGGTAACAGTTCTATCATCAATCAGAATAACAATATCTTCAAGACAAGAGAGATTGCTATGAACTATCAAGAAGGTATTGCCAGTGATGCCAAGAGTTCCTTACTTGCCTTATCTTCTGATGAATATTATGATACTGACCATGGCCGGGAACTAAACAGGTTTATGCTTACTGACAATGGCAAGTATCCGGAATGGGGAGACAGGTTTGATGAGTATATGGCCTATACAGAAAATGATTATAATGCAGCCTGTAAGATGCTTTCAGACCATATTGCCTTTATAAGAACTACCAATCCTCAGATTATAGGTACTGAAAATGATCCTTTGATGCAGATTGTAGGAAGATTACAGATGAGCACTGCAGCAAAGGTTGACAGTCGTTATATCAACGATTGGGATTTTACTGATATCTCCTCTTATGATCCTTCACATTCGAACTATAAGTTGGATAAATTATCAATGACAGAATATAATAATGATCAGTCTATCGTTATTTTAAACCCAAACATTGATGAAGAAGATATAACACCTTCGACACAGGTAGAGGCTGGTACTTCGATGGATGCCGGTGGACCTATGACAGCAAGAAGTATTCAACAGACAAGAGTAAAGATCCTTAACACCTATATCAAGGAAAATCAGAGTAAGATCAATAGACTTGCTGAAAAATATCATATCTCCAAAAAAGCTGCCTTTACAAAATGGATAAGAAAGGTTATCATCAAGTCCACTGAATCGATGCCAGACTTTGCTCAGTTGACACGTATGGCTATGAATGACAAAATACATATGTCACACCCACAGTTAGCTGTACGTGCTGCTATACAGTTTGCCAATGAGTTTAACAGGTATGTGGTACAGAAAGATCCCGGGGCCAAGGAAACATTATCACCTAACCTTTTTACCTATACAGAGGTAAAAGACAGTTTTGGTAACAGCATGCTTGTTACTATCCGGGATTTGGAAAATCATAAAGATTGGATCGCTACAGGAAACTATCTTAGTGAGGGTAAACATAAGTTTACCAACCAGGACTTTTTGCTGGATCTGGCCGGTCGTAAGGTTTTATTATCTCAATACCTTGATGAAGAGTATAGTGCCAACAGAGAAGTCAGTGAGGATATACTTAATAATGTTGTCAAGATCATTCCTATGAAGGTCACTACTTCAAAAGTATTCTTCAGAGAATTCCTTGGATTCAGACATAACCTTGCCGGCAACAATGCCAATGCAAGTCTTTATGATTATGCTACTTTGGTACTCAATGAATATGATGAGGCCGGGAATATTGTCAATGAGAAAAGATTGAATACCCATGGACTCTTTGAAAAGGTTTATACCACTTCTGACAAAACCGATATAGAAGGAAATATGAATTTATTCAGAAAAGAATTAAGGACACACTTACTAACTGATAAACAATTTACTGCTGATGGCAAATCATTAAATATTGAAGGACTTGATACAGAGGCTTATTTTGTTGCTCTTATCGATAGTTGTATTAGGGTAGCAACCAGAATCCCTCATACCTCGATGGCTTCAGCTTCTATAGAGATGATAGGACATATCACAGATAGTTTTGGTATCAAAAGGATTAATAGTGAACGTAATGCTACTAACGATGCCGACTTTGACATTGACCAGGATACAGCCTATATGCCAAGATATAAGAGGATACGTACCTATAATGTCAACGGAGAAGAAATAGAAGGTCGTTTTCGGTTAAGTGAGATAAGGACAAAAGTTGAAGAAGATGAAGATGGAAAATTTAAAGTTAATTATGATCCTTCACATGCATCGATCAGGGCTGGTCAGAAATTTATCCGGGAACAGATAAGAAACGTATATTCCAATCCTAAGAATGCAGCATCATTATTGTCTGTCGTCTCTACAGAAGATATAAAGAACCTTGTGAGAGAAAAGAAACAAAAGTATGCTGAGTTTACTCAAAGAGGGCTGGCCCTTGATTCTTACAATGCTATTTACAATAGAATGCATCTTGACAGTGTTTCTATCTTTGCAAACACCGCGGGCATCTATACAAGATTAATGTCTTTGACACCTGAACAAAGAACAGCGTACCTTAAAAACAATCTTAATGATGTAATGCTCGATAGTGCTAATGTGAAGAAACAAGATCTGAATAATATTGAAAAGTTACTCTTATCTTTAAATAGAACTGTTTTTCAACTTATAGGAACATTTACACAGGTGGCGGTCGATGGAAAGAAAGATCCGGACCTCAACTATATGAATGTAACAAAGATCACAGCGCCTATTGTCACAGCTATGCTTATGAGTAGAGTAAATCTCGTTGACATCAATAATTTCCTTACTAACAAAAGAATTGATTATATCATAAAGGAAGTTGAGAGATCAACGAGTATTGATATGAAGACTCTTGACCTGGCAGAACAGATTTCTGACAGATTGTATTATCTGAATGGTATATTGAATGGTGATGCCCGAGATGAATTCATGAACCAACGTGTCAACAGAGCCAAATATTTTACAGAAAAGTTTACAGAAAACAGGGATACTACTCCTATGCCTTTGACTCTTGACGAATATCAGGAATTGAATTTCCTTCCTATTGACTTTGATGCTGATAAAGCTATTCAGAAAGAAAATAACAGGAAGTGGAGAGCCGAACAATACAAAAAATGGAGAGCGATAACTTATAATGAAGATTCTTTGAAGAAATATGTCGATACTATTATGACAGATATGGAAGAAGAATATGCATTATTATCACAGTTCCAGGAATATGTCTCTCAGGCAAAGTTCTATTTCTTGTTATCATCGGTATTAGGATTCAGAAGAGGTACCGAAACGAAACCAGGAGAACAGGCGATACAAGATGAAAATATTGTATGGGCCTTGCAATCCACCTATGATGATTATATTCGTAATGGAACCAAGGATCCTGACTTTTTGATAAAAGAGTTGTCCATTGAGAATTCTTCTATAGGATCCTCTGATATCTCTGTATTACAATCTCAGGAAACCTTGAATACTTTGATGGGTGATGTCTTTAAATCCTTGAACAACCTTATTGAAAATGGTGTGGAAGGAAAGAAGTACGATATCAATGTTTCTGTTGTCAATACAGGACAGTCCGGGATAGAGACCGCGGCCTTAAATGCAGCACAGAGTCTTTATAAAACTGTCATGGTAGGATTTAAGAAGTTTTCCTTTAAAGATAAGGATGGAATTCTTAAGAATGACCATACGACAACTGATAATGTTACATTTAATAATAGATTTTCCAATACAGAATATATTGACAAGAAAACATTTAAAGATGCCAAGGCCGAGATTGTTACAGAAACAAATCATGCAGTGGTATTCTTCAATGGAAAACATTCTGACTTTACCAAGAATACACAGGTCCAATATACCAATGAAAGTAGGAAGGTAAAGACAAACATTGATATTGCCTCTTTCTATGACAAGACCAGTGGCAAAGTTAATACCGATGCTATAGCTTTGGAGATCTATAATAATATCCTTAAATACAAGACTAAGGGTTATGAGGAAGCTGTTACGATAGGTGCTGAACCTTCAATAGAGGCTAAATTGTACATCACTGGTCCTACCTTATTCGACATTAAGAAAACTATGAAGTCTCCTCTTATGGCAGCTAATGAGGATTGGGAGAAGATATATTCCAATGGAAAGATATCCGAGATAGCAAAGAACATTCCTTTGATCAATGGAGTAATCGTTGCATATCAAAATTTCTATAAAAAGAATATTGGACTGATATCACCAATCTTTACCAAGGGCTGGACAAAGATGAATTCAGAGATCATGAAGTTAGTTCATACCAGGGGATATAAATATGCCAGGCAGTATAAGGCGCTCTTATCTGCTTATGAAGGTCTTGTTATAGATAAGTATCTTTCGAATTCTTTCAATACGTCAGAACAGGATAAGATTATCTCCATTACCAGTCCTGTAACAGGATATAAAGAAACCTTTAACTTAAAAGATTATTGGGATAGGGTAGCTTTCAAATTTGCTTTCTCTGACTACATAAAAAATTATAGTTCAAGTAATATGGAGAATAACTTCTTCATAAATCATTTGGAAGTTGACAAAGATGGGTTTATCAATTTGGAGAATATGAAGATTACCAAAAACCTTGACTCACAACTGCAGAGGGAATTCGACAAACTATCTCCGGAACTGAAAGAAAATTTCTTTTATTATTCTTTGTTACGTTTTGGGTTTGCAAACAAAAAAGGAACGATGTCAGACTATGTAATGAATGACTTTACAAAGTTGTCGGACACTTATGAAAAGATTCATAACATCTTTCTGGATCCGGAAGGAAACAAGGAAGAGTATGATCAGCTTATAGGCGCTCCGACAACTGGTGTTCCTTCTTATTATACCAATGCCCTGATGGCAAACAGTGACGAACTGATAAGGTATAAAAGCACAAAAGGTACAGAAGAAGATATGCGCGATCTGTTTCAAAAGGTTACTGTTCTGAAATATGATAATGATGAAAATATTAGGAGTCGGTATACACAGATACAGATGTTGGAGAACGGTAAATATGTTGATGTGTTTTTGAATAGTTCTGGTATGGATGTCTCTTTACCTTTGAATGGAGTTTGGAGTAAGGTAGAGTCCATTAAAGCAGATAACTATGAGATGATCAAAGACTATAGAAGACATGGTGTTGCTGAAAAAGTCTTTAGTGCCGGCATAGGTTATGAGGTAGATCAGAAATATTTATTTATGGGTGACGTGGTAAATATTACAAAAGTTACTTATAATACTATTACCTTTGAAAAGACAGATTTAAAAATTGATGATGTTTGTAAAATAAAATAATTGAGTTATGGGATGCATAAGTTTTAGAGGCAAAGAATACTCCGATCAGGAGCAAGAAGTTCTTAAATCAAAGATTGGCGATATAATCTATTTAGGTAATGAGAAACAAAAAATATTATCAATAGACCAAAAGAATGGTTATGCTAAATTAAGAGATATAAGAACAAACATGATTCATTCTTTTAGTTTAAATCAATTAACAAAAGATCCTATAGTTGTATCAGAAAAAAGACAAACTATTTATAAACTTTTTGAAGAAAATGAAGAACTTTTCTTAACTGGAACTCCAAGTGAATACGAACAATATCTTGATACTATATTTCCTTATAGTAAAATAAAGGATATTGTTTATCATGGTGGTAATGCTAATATTAATAATTTTGATAAGAATAAGTTAGGTACAAGTACAGGGTCTATAAGTGCACTACTTGGATTCTTTTTTACAGATAATATTGAAGTTGCTAATAGTTATGGTAAAAATGTTATTCTTGAAGAGATAGGTGAATTAAAAACATTAGTAGAGACTTGGGAAAATACAATAAAAGAGGCTGAATTTAATTATAAAACTAAACGTGATATAGCAGATAATTTATATAAAAAATCAGAAAGTCTATTAGAAAGAATAAAAGAATTAATTAAGAGACTTTTGGGATATGACTTTATAAAAAATAATGAATTATATAAAAATGCTTTAGAAGAAGCACATAAAGCCTATAAAGAATGGGAAGATGCTCGTATTAGTCATAAACCAAGACCAATTAAAATCACTGGTGATGATTTTTTTGTAAATTATAAATCCGTTATTAAAAATGACCCAAATAAAGCTGTTTATAGCGTATTATTAAATGTACAAAATCCTCAAACTAAGGACTTTATAAATGACCCACAGGATAGTGGTAGATGGTATTCAGATTCAATAAAACAAATTAAAGAAAATAATTATGATTCTGCGATATTAACAAATGTTGTTGATGCTGGTATAAGAAGTCATTATTCTAATGAACAATGGGATGAAGAAAGTAAAAGTTGGAAAAGGTTTATTACCCCTACTATAAAATATGAAGATTATTATAAAGGTACAGATTATGTAGTATTTGAACCAGAACAAATTCACATATTAGGTTCTAAACAAGATATTGAAGGATTTAAAAAATTTGTAAAAAATAAGCCAGTACTTCCATATACAACAACTAACAATGAATACATACTCGGAAAGTATCTTATCCGCAAACTAAGAAGATGGAACCAGGTCAATTATAATGCTTCACATATTCGTGCTGCAGAAAACTTTGTTGTATTGATGCGTAATGCTCTCCCGGGGATAAGTATTGACCT
>Ga0209098_1002198_pt1 | contig 17451 bp, 16 predicted proteins | sample AD_JPNHW1_MetaG_FD_184429 | JGI IMG/M metagenome (GOLD analysis project Ga0209098, IMG submission 184429) | Active sludge microbial communities of municipal wastewater-treating anaerobic digesters from Japan - AD_JPNHW1_MetaG (SPAdes) (version 2) | ecosystem: Engineered > Bioreactor > Anaerobic... | reverse complement strand
CGGACTGCCGCATCTTTTTTCCTGCCGCGCTCCGACCGGGGTGGCCGCCGCTCGGGAACAGGTGCCACCTTCCGGCTGCCATCAGCAATTGCCTCGTTCACATACAGGGCGCAGTAACAGGCACCCTGTTCCTCGAGATCCGAATCACGGTAGTCACACGGGCAGATGATATCCAGGTCCTCCTCTTTCCTTCCGGATGCAAGGCGGCAGGGACAGGCCCGGTACCCGTACCGCTGCTCATTTTTCAAAAGCCCGCGGATAAGGTTTTTCACAAATTCTGTATCCGGGTTGAGACGGTACCCCCCTTCAATGGCATCCTTTTTCAGCGTCTCGTATGCCCGATCAACATCACTCTCAATAATCCCGACAGGGTTCATGCACCAAAAACCCCCCGGATCTCCTTCTCCTTAAAACCGACAATGCTCTTCCGGTTTTCGATAACCAGCGTGGGGAATGAACCGCTCGGGTTAAACTTCTCTACCTGGTCCATGGCCTCATTCTGCTCCTTTCCCTCGAGCAGGTCAACAAAGGTATAAATCAAATGCTATGCCGAGTTCCCGCAGGAGTTCCTTGGTCTTTGCACACCAGCCGCAGGTTGAGAGTGCGTACAGCATAACCGCCCCCTTGTTTTTCCCGTCCACGTGTTCAACCGTCATAAAAACCATATTCCTGTTTTATAAAAGGTGATTGCGGCAGATACTATTTATAAATGGGGATACGGGAAGATGAAGACACGGACAAGAACGTTATCGGAAATTTTTCAGGATCCGGAGGTATACCGGATCATCCGGTGCCAGATTATTTCCATAAAAAAATCCGCAAATCGCGATAACGGAATACCAATAAAAAAGAGATTACTTGTTTTTCATAATGATGTTCACATCTTCGAGCAGGGCCTGGAGATCCTCTTCATGCTCGACTTCCATCTGGAGGATACCGAGGACGATATTATAGGTTACCGGGTCCTTGTCTTTTGTCTTTTTCAGGAGGCTGTTGTAACTCTTGATGGCACACTGCTCTCCCTTGATGTTCTGCTCCAGTATTTTGACAATGAACGGGTCATCCGGGGCGTCATACCCGCAGTTTGTGTGTTTGTACCAGTCTTCCGGTTTCGTGATCGGCGTCCCGCCCAGCTGGATAATTCTTGTAGTGAGAAGGACGGCGTGTCCCAGTTCTTCCGTCGCATGGAGCGTAAGTTCGGCAATAACCGCTTCTTTGTTGGGCCCCCTGACAACTTTTGAACCAATCCAGTACTGGTAGTATGCAAGCCATTCATCAGAGTATGCCTTGTTGAGGAGTTTCACCAGATCCCCAACATCGGTACCAACGATTTTTCTTCCCTGCGTTCCCATGAAATTCACCATCAATTGGATTGACTGATAACTGAATATCGACCGTGAACTGATTTATGTATATCCGTGCCGGCAATCCGTCCGGCCCGGGAGACCGGGGCAGTCCCAAGTCACGGCCTGCTCCCGGGTTATATCCCTGCTGCAGGACATGGGCCGGACCCTGCATTACCGTTAATAACTATTCGGGCACATAACATATGGAAACCATGAAGGCAGTGCTGGGTCTCGAGGACGGGCAAACCATCGTTGGCGAGGGATTTGGGATCGAAGGGGAGACCGCCGGTGAACTGGTGTTCAACACCCAGATGACCGGTTACATGGAATCCCTCACTGATCCGAGTTATTTCGGCCAGATCCTGATGTTCACGTTCCCGCTGATTGGCAACTACGGGGTAGATATGCAGAATTTCCAGAACGAGAAGGTCTGCGCTCTCGGTTGCATCACCAAGGAGATCTGTGAGAAACCTGCTGCCCGGCTTTCCATCAGGTCCTTCTTTGAGGCAAACGACCTGCTCGGCATGACCGGTGTCGATACCCGTGCCCTGACGATCAAGACCCGGGTTCGCGGCACGATGCGGGCTGCGCTCGTTGTCGGGAGCAGCGACGGCGATTATGCGGTATCGCTCGCCCGTAAAACGCCGACCATCTGCGATATCGTGCCCATTCCCGAGGTCTCCTGCCGGCAGCCATACCACATCCGGGGGAACGGGAAACGGATTGCCGTCATCGACCTCGGCATCAAGAAGAACATGATAACAAGCCTTGCAAAACGGGGCGGGGACCTGCACGTCTTCCCGTACAATGTCACGGCTGACCAGGTCCGGGCCTGCAAACCCGATGCGCTCTTCATCAGCAACGGTCCCGGAGACCCCAAGCAGGCTACCGATGCAATCCGGTGCGTGAAGGACCTGCTTGGCGAGTTCCCCGTTTTCGGGATCTGCATGGGTAACCAGGTCTCAGCGCTTGCCCTTGGCGGCGATACGTACAAGCTGAAGTTCGGGCACCGCGGGGCAAACCAGCCGGTCCGGTTTGTGGACGGGAGGATCTTCATCACCACGCAGAACCACGGGTTTGCCGTTGATGCGGATTCCCTTCCTGAAGGGTCGAAGGTCACCTATACGAATGTCAACGACGGCACGGTGGAAGGGTTCGAGAACGAGGACCTGGGCCTTACGACCGTCCAGTTCCATCCGGAGGCGCACGGGGGCCCCCGGGATACGGAAGCCCATTTCTTCGATTCAATGTTCAGGAGGATTGCCTGAATGCCGCGGAGGACGGATATTAAGAAGGTCCTGCTGATCGGGTCAGGACCCATCCAGATCGGCCAGGCTGCAGAATTCGACTTCTCCGGCTCACAGGCCTGCCGGGCACTTCGCGAAGAGGGCATAAAGGTTGTCCTTGTCAACTCCAACCCGGCCACGATCATGACGGACCCGGAGATGGCAGATGAGATCTATATCGAACCACTCCGGGCTGATGTCATTGCCAGGATCATCGAGAAGGAAAAACCTGACGGGATCCTTTCTGGCATGGGCGGCCAGACCGCCCTGAACCTGACGGCCGAGCTCGCCGAGATGGGGGCATTAAAAGGCGTGGAGATCCTCGGCACACCGCTCGAGGCAATCTACAAGGGGGAGGACCGGGAGAAATTCCGCGACCTCATGAACTCCATCGGTGAACCGGTACCGAAGAGCGTGATCCTCAACTCCATGACCCAGATCGATGAGGTGATCAAAGAGATCGGTCTTCCGGCGGTAGTCCGCCCGGCATACACGCTCGGCGGTGCCGGCGGGGGTATCGGCAAGACCCGCGAGGAACTGGCCCGGATCATCGAGCTCGGCCTCTCGCGTTCCCGCATCCACCAGGTATTGATCGAAGAGAGTGTCATGGGCTGGAAGGAGATCGAGTTTGAGGTCATGCGGGACGCAACCGATACCTGTATTATCGTCTGCGGCATGGAGAACGTGGACCCGATGGGTATCCATACCGGTGAGAGCGTGGTCGTTGCCCCTATCCTCACCCTCAGGGACGACGAGTTCCAGATGATGCGGTGTGCCGCAATCCATATTATCCGTTCGCTCGGGGTCCAGGGCGGCTGCAATGTCCAGTTTGCGTTCCTTGACGGGAACTACCGTGTCATAGAGGTCAACCCGCGGGTGTCTCGCTCATCGGCGCTTGCATCCAAGGCAACGGGATATCCCATAGCCCGGGTTGCAGCAAAAATCGCCATCGGGTTGCACCTCGATGAGATCACCAACACGGTTACCGGTTGTACCCCCTCGTCATTTGAACCTGCCATCGACTATGTTGTTGTCAAAGTCCCCCGCTGGCCATTCGACAAGTTCAAGGGGGCCGACCGGACCCTCACCACCTCCATGAAGAGCACCGGGGAGGTCATGGCTATCGGGCGGACCCTTGAGGAAGCCTTCATGAAGGCAAAACGCTCGCTTGACACCGATGTGCGGACCCACACGAGCCAGAGCGAGATCCGTATGATCTTATCGAGGCCGACGGACGAGCGGTTCCACTGCCTCTTCGATGCCTTCCGGATCGGATTCTCCATTGACGAGATTGTCCAGATCACCTCCATCACCCCGTTCTTTTTAGAGAAGATCAAAAATATTGTTGACCTGGAAAAACACCTTGCTGCCGGATCATACGGCATGGAAGATATTGTCCGGGCAAAATTCTATGGTTTCTCCAATACAGAACTTGCCCAGATCACCGGAAAATCACAGCAGGAGATCGAGAGCCTTGTCAGGGCCCCATCCTACAAGATGGTCGATACGTGTGCAGCCGAGTTCCCGGCAAACACCCCGTATTTCTACTCCACGTACGAGCCCGACTGCGAGATCGTACCTACCGATACAAAAAAGGTTCTTATCCTGGGATCCGGGCCGATCCGGATCGGCCAGGGGATAGAATTCGATTACTGTACCGTCCATGCCGTGCAGGCCCTGCGGGAAGAGGAGGGGGTGGAAGTCCACATCGTTAATAACAATCCGGAGACCGTCTCCACGGACTTCGATACCTCCGATCGCCTCTTCTTCGAGCCCATGCAGCTCGAGGATGTCATGAACATCCTGAAAAAGGACCGGTATTACGGGGTCATGGTCCAGTTCGGGGGCCAGAATGCCGTCAACCTTGCAGTCCCCATCGAGAACGAGATCAGACGGATCGGTCTTTCCACCCGCATCCTCGGGACAAGTCCTGATGCCATGGATATCGCAGAGGATCGCGACCGTTTCAGCGTACTCCTGAAAAAACTCAACATTCCCTGCCCGGCAAACAGTTCGGCATATTCAGAATCAGAGGCCAAAGCAATGGCCGAAAAGATCGGGTACCCGGTACTTGTGCGACCGTCCTATGTACTCGGGGGACGTGCCATGGAGATTGTTCATGACGAGCGCGAACTCGAAACCTACATGAAAGAGGCCGTCCGCGTCAGCAAGAACCACCCGGTGCTGATCGATTCCTATCTCCAGAATGCGATCGAACTCGATGTCGATGCGGTTTGCGATGGAACAGAGGTTTTGATCGGCGGTATCATGGAGCATATCGAACAGGCAGGCATCCACTCGGGAGATTCTGCCTGTGTCATCCCGACACAGTCACTCCCACCGGAAGTTGTTGACACGGTCAGGGTTTATTCCCGGAAACTCGCACTGGGGCTGGGCGTAGTCGGGCTCGTCAACTTCCAGATGGCGGTCAAGGACAATGTCGTCTACATCCTTGAGGCGAACCCGCGGGCAAGCCGGACAGTGCCGTTTGTCTCCAAGGCAACCGGGATCCCGATTGCAAAGATCGCGGCGAAGGTCATGGTAGGACGGAGACTCGCGGATCTCGGGTATAAAGAACGCGAGATCAAGCACGTGGCGGTAAAGGAGGTGCTGCTCCCGTTCAACAAGCTTGCCGGTGTCGACACCATGCTTGGCCCCGAGATGAAGAGCACCGGTGAAGTGATGGGCATTGACTATGATTTCGGCCTCGCGTTCTACAAGGCCTGTATTTCGGCCGACAATGAACTCCCGCTGAAGGGCAATATCTTCATCTCCGTGAACATGGAGCAGAAAGAGGAAGTTATTCCCATTGCGCGGAAACTCAGGGATCTCGGGCTCGTCCTGTACGGGACGGAAGGTACGGTTGATTACCTGTACGAAGCCGGCGTTGAAGCCCATCTTGTCCGCAAGGTGCAGGAAGGCTCTCCCAATGTGCTGGACATGATGCGGCACGGTGAGATCCGGCTCATCATCAATACCCCGCAGGACAGGAAGTCACGGGAGGACCACTACCAGATCATGCGTGCGGCAGTGGACTTCCAGATACCCTATATTACCACTCTTCAGGCAGCGCGGGCAGCAGCGCTTGCAATCGATGCTGTCAAGCGCGAAAAGATCACTCTGGAGCCTATCAGCCATTATCTGAAGTGATTACGACGTTAAATTCTGATTATCAATTTCTTTTTTGGCCGGGACTGGCGAATACACACAGATACAAAACCGTTTGTCCTGTGAACCGGGTACACGATAATTGAATATCCTTAAATACCGAAATAACCAAAAAACATGCATGAAGAAATTTTTTGTTGTTCTCGCAATCCTGTTTATCGGGATTCTGCTCGCGGGATGCACATCCCAGCCTGCAACACCTGTGGCTACACCAACTCCAACACCGGTTCCGACGACCATCGTAACAACCGTCCCGACCCCGGTCCCGACCACTGAAGTTGTTGTGATTGTTGTTAACAAGACCCCCAACGCAACACCGACCGCAACACCGACCCCCAAACCGGTAGTCACGGTCACCTTCAACAATGATCTGACGATCACTCCGGGCACAACGGTGTATGTCCCGGTTGGCGGAATTGTAAGATTCATCAACAACGATCCATTCAAGCCCCATGGTATTCAGGCAACGAATGTTCAGACTGCAGCGTACTTCGGGGGTATGGACACGATGACGGTTGCCTACGGCACTCCTCTGGATGTCACCTTTGACAAAGCGGGTGCGTACGACTATAAGACCGTCTTCCAGCAGGAGATGGAAGGGAAGATCATCGTCACCAGTTAAACAGGTAATACCCAGCCGTTCAGGATTATCTGCCTGAACAACTTTTTTTTGTTCTTTGATCAATCTCAAGGTCAGGGACAGCCTGCGGTCTTCTGACTTTTATTATCCGTGGGCACCCCCCTGAACATATATGCTAAAATGACATAGTATTACAAGAGAATCATCAACCGGAGGATCATCATGGGAAAAGGTACTATTGTTCTTGCATATTCCGGGGGACTTGACACCTCCATATGCATCCCACTCTTAAAGGAACGGTACGGGTACGATCGTGTCGTAACCGTTGCAGTCAATGTCGGCCAGCGTGATGAAGAGATTGACGTTGCAACAGAGAAAGGAAAGAAACTTGCCGACCGGCACTACACTATCGATGTCCGGGAAAAATTTGTCAGGGACCATATTTTTCCGGCAATAAAGGCAAATGGGTCATACGAGGGCTACCCGATGGGAACATCCCTTGCCCGCCCCCTGATTGCAGAAGAAGTCGTGAAGATAGCCCGGAAGGAGGATGCAACTGCAATCGGTCATGGCTGCACCGGGAAAGGGAACGACCAGCTACGGTTCGACTTTATCATCCGCGGGGCCGGGCTCGAAGTTGTTGCACCGATTCGCGAACTCAACCTCACCCGTGACTGGGAGATCGATTACGCGAAAAAACATAAGATCCCGGTCCCGGTAAAAAAGGACAAACCATGGAGCATGGACGAGAACTGCTGGAGCCGGAGTATCGAGGGTGGCGAACTGGAAAACCCTGCATTTCACCCTCCGGAGGAGATCTACCTCTGGACCGTATCACCGGAAAAGGCACCGGCCAAGCCGGAAAAACTGACTATTGAATTCAAAGCCGGAGTTCCGGTTGCACTCAACGGGAAGAAAATGCCCGGTTATGCACTGATCCAGAAACTGAACCAGATTGCCGGAAAGCATGGGATCGGGCGTAACGATATGATCGAAGACCGTATCCTTGGCCTGAAGGCACGGGAAAACTATGAACATCCCGCCGCAACGGTCATCCTCGCTGCCCACCATGACCTTGAAGCCCTCGTCCTCACCCGTCAGGAACTGGTCTTCAAGCGGGGAGTCGATGACAAGTGGTCCGAACTGGCCTATAAAGGGCTGGTCTACGAACCGCTCTATTCCGCCCTGAATGCCTTCATCGATACCACCCAGCAGCGGGTGAACGGGAAGGTGGACCTGGAACTCTATAAGGGAAGCGTGAGGGTGCTGGGCAGGAGTTCGCCGTGTGCGATCTACTCAAGCGACCTTGTCTCCTTTGACAGTGCCACCATCGACCAGTGCCATGCCATCGGTGTTTCCCATTACTTCGGTATCCAGGCACGTATGGTAAAGCAGCTGCAGAAGAAGAAAGGCAGGTAGTCTTTGTTAATATTCTACACCTTTTTTGTAACCCGGTACACCCGGATGTTTAATCCCTTACGGGATTTGGCAAGTACAAAGAGCCTGATGGCTCCTCTCCTGACTCGCCTCACGTTGTGAGGCTCGTCAAATAGAAACTTATAAGGAGTGACAAAGAGAAAAAACGGATTACATGTGCGCCAGTTTTTTTTCACGATTTATCAAACCAAAACCCCATATTGTCGAGAGCCCCCCACCGCCGTCCATCTCCCACGGGCCGGGGATGCAGATACCCGAATACAAGAACAAACCCTATTTTATTGTTGCATCGGTCGAGATGGGAAATACTACGACGAAATGTATCCTCACCGGGGTGAGTCTTGAGACCGGGATGTCGTATGTTATCAACAAGACGGTCAGCATGAGCCGTGACATCCGCCCCCCGAAACCCGGTGAGACCATCTTTGGTGCAACCCTTGACGGGACAAAACTGACGCGGGAAGCGGTAACCGAACTGGTCCGGGACACGCTGCTCAAGTGTCATGCGGATGCTCATCTTGATGTCCAGAAAGAACTTGATTTTGTTGTCCGGAGTACCGGTGTTGTTGCCGAGATGGAATCGCCGGACCAGGTCGGGGATTTCGTCATCGCGCTTGCCAACGGCTGCCTTATCGCCGGTGTCCCGCCCCGCAAGATGACCCCGCCGATGTCCAAGGAGAACCAGCCTGCAAAACTCCAGCCGTTCAGTTTTGCCGACAAGGTCGTGTTCGTGGGTGCCGTCGCGGGTGTCATTCCCCCGGTCGGGTGTACCGGTGTCGAGATGGTTGCAAACGAGATGGAGGGCGAGCTTGCCATGGCCGGCATCAAGGAAGGGGCGAAGTGGACCCCGGTCGATTTCCGTAACCCGTGTGTCTCGGTGGACTTCGGTACTACCCTTGACGGGAGGATTACGAGTGACGTGAGCCCGGATGCTCCAAACCCGTTTGCAAAGACGGTCGGCAACTTCTGCGGGCTTGCCGGCGCGATCCCGGACGCGATTGTCCGCGGAACCGGCCTTGTACAGGAACGTACCGGCACTGCTCTGGACATTTTTGGCGAGCACAGTGTATCCGGGGGATTTTTTTCCGGGGGAAACCGCAGGGTCGTGGATGATTTTGTGGAGCGGTGCCACAAGTATATCGACATACGGATCGTGCCTCCCGAGCGCAACCGCTTCGGGCGTGTCCCGGTCAATGCGAAACTGGCGGCTGAATCCGGTATCGCCATGATCGGGTGTGACTGCGGGGAGAACTCAAGTGAACTTGACAAGCTGCTGGAGATCGGCGCGGAGATCCACAAGAATTACAACCTCGCCACACTGAACGAAGTAGTGGACCGGGTCTGCGCAGGGATGGCGCTCCGCCTGATTGACGTTGCCGTCGACCAGGGTCTTGTGCTGAAAAATTCCTCGATCGGGTTTACCGGCAGAGCTGCGATCTCCGGGAGAAAACCGGATTATATACTCGAAGGGATCACTGAGCGAAAGCTTTTCGATGATCCCGTCGACCACCTGGTCTTCGTCGACGATGGTCTCGCACGCGGCGCGGCCCTGATGGGGCGGTGCATGAATTCGCTTGGCAAGCCGAAAAATCCCATCGGGGGAGTACGCGGGGGCCCATGTATTATGAGCCGGCGGATCAAAATAGGAAAGTGATAGTGCGAGGAGTATGATGCCAGAAAAAACCGAACCTGAAGAGCAACTCTATGATATTGTCATCCCCCCCGGGGTACCCCAGAAACTGATCATCGAGATCCCGAAAAAGTTCAAGGTAAAAGTCGTGGAGCGCTCGCAAAAACTCACGTTTGCAAACATGGAAGGGGACGAACGGGAACTCCTTGCGTTCCGGGGCAAGCTTGAGGTTATTAAAGAAGTCGAGAAATACATGCTCGACGAGCTCAGGGCGTTTGTCAAGGAATAAAATATTTGGGTAAAATGCTTATAAAACCACAAGAATAAATTTTGCCGTCAGACGTAAAAACTTTTTTTTTAAAAAAAAAATGAACTTACACTGATCAGAAAAAAGTGACTTGTTTATTATTTACAATTATCAATGCCCGAAACAAGAATACACGCGCCTATCGCATTGTGGGGTCGCCACAACCGCCGGGCGAAGGCATTGCCGAAGCCCCCATGAGTGTCTGGAGGGCAAGGTCCTCTGCATATTTCATGGAAAAAATAGGTGCTGAAATGACACATTACCCAAAAAAAACAGATTATTTCTTCAGAAGCCGCACGAGCAGCGCCTTCTGGGCATGGAGCCGGTTCTCGGCCTCGTCCCAGACAAGGCTCTGGCCGCCTTCCATCACTTCGTCGGAGATCTCCTGACCCCGGTGGGCCGGCAGGCAGTGAAGGACCCGTGCATCAGGGGAAGCACGGCGCAGGAGGGGTACATCAACCGTGTACTGTTTAAAGACCTTCAGACGCACGTCCTTCTCTTCATCATCGCCCATGGAGATCCAGGTATCAGTAACGATCACATCAGCGTCTTTTACAGCATCCTCCGGCTTCCGGACGAGCTTTACCTTCCCGCCGAGATCCCTGGCTTTTTTCACGAATGACTCTTCGGGTTCATACCCTTTTGGCGTTGCAACAGTGACATTGTAACCGGTCAGCACGGTCGAGAGGATCAGGGAATTGCAGACATTATTTCCGTCACCCACCCATGCCACCTTCAGGTCGTCAAGTGACCCGAAATGCTCCTTCATGGTCATGATATCGGCAAGCAGCTGGCAGGGATGCTCGAGGTCGGAGAGCCCGTTGATGACCGGGATGGTTGCATACTTTGCAAATTCCTCAATCGTGCTGTGCTTGTAGGCCCGGATCATGATGGCTGAAACATACCGGGATGCCGCACGGGCGGTGTCACGGATCTCCTCACCCCGCCAGATCTGCATGTCCCGGGCATTGAGGAAGAGTGCATGCCCGCCCAGCTCGTTCATGCCGACCTCGAACGAGATATGCGTGCGGGTCGAGGCTTTCTCAAAGATCATTGCAAGCGTCTTTCCGTCAAGCAGAGCATGAGGAACGCCGGTTTTTTTCTGTTGTTTCAGGTTCTCGGCTTCAGCAATAATCCCATCAAGTTCTGCCTTGCTGATATCGAGGATCGAGATAAAATCCTTTTTCATGATAACTCCTTCATGTGGGCAATGCGCCGGTCCAGCAGCGCACGGGTGCCGATATCCTGCCTGTACCGTACCGCTCCTTTAACACCCGATGCTGCCTGCTCTGCATTCCGTTCAGCTTCCTCAAGTGTCTCCCCCACGCCAACATACGCGAGTGTCCGGGATGTCTGGGTTACGAAGGCACCGGATCCACTCTTCTCCACATTGGCATAATAGAGAAGGGCCCGGGAGTCTGCCGGGAGCGTGATCGGATCACCGGCGTGCGGGGTATCCGGGTATCCTGCCGGGACAAGGTATTTGCAGACCGTTGCCCGGGATTTAAAGGTGACATGCGCCATTGCAAGCGATCCCTCGCAGATCCTTCTGACGATCTCCGACAGGTCGGAGGAGAGGAGGGAGAGGACATTCATTGCCTCCGGATCGCCGAACCGTGCATTAAATTCGATCACCTTGGGGCCCTGTTCCGTATTCATAAACTGGCCGTAGAGGATGCCCTTGTAAGGACTCCCCGTACGTTCCATGGCAGCGACAACCGACTGCATGATGGCAAGCGCCCTCTTATAATCCTTCTTTGACACGAACGGGAGCATATGGTCCGGCATCGAGTATGACCCCATCCCGCCGGTGTTCGGGCCGTTGTCGCCCTCGAATGCCCGTTTGTGGTCCTGGACAAGGGGCATCGGGACCAGGTGATTGCCATCAACAAAAGCCTGCAGGGTGAACTCTTCCCCCAGCAGCCGTTCCTCCAGCACAACGTTACCCTCCAAGGATCGGGCATAGACAATGGCACCGGCGCGGTCTACCTGTTCGCCCATAATGCGGACGCCTTTTCCCCCGGTAAGCCCGATCGGCTTGATCACCAGATCGCCATCATAACTTTCGATGAAACGTGCGGCGTCCGGCGCGGAATGGAAAACCCGGTACATCGGACACCCGTCCAGGTGGTTCATGTCCATCATCTCCCGGCAGAACGCCTTGTCGGTTTCAAGCCGCGCCGCTGCCCGTGTCGGGCCGATCGACGGGATACCGGCCAAGTCAAGGGCGTCGACGATGCCGGCCTCAAGGGGGGCTTCAGGCCCGATAAATGCATATTCCACGCCGGTCTCCCGTGCAAAACCGACGACATTTTTGACGTCGGTCTCTTTGCAGAGATGGACTTTTTTTGCCAGGGTATCGATGCCGGGATTGCGCTTTGCCATCACGGAATAGATCTCAGTTTCCGTGTTGCGGCCGAGGGCTGCAGTAATCGCATGCTCGCGTCCTCCCCCACCCACAACGAGTATCTTCATCATCCCTCCTATTGGACGTATCCCCTAAAAATCCCTGCTCTTTAAGAGTTCGCTGACCCGGACAAGGGGGATAAGCTCCACGCTATGTTCCTTCAGCATCGGCCCGGCTCCCTGTTCGCGGTCAACGACCGTTACTACGCAATCTGCGCGTGCCCCGGCAGCCCTGAGGATCCCGATACCATACAACGCTGATCCGCCCGATGTCGTGACATCCTCGATCAGGAGGACATTTTTCTCCCGTACATCCCCGATGATGAGGTCTTTCTTGCCATGCCCTTTCTCCGAAGAACGGATGATGGCATAGGGTTTTTTACTCACCAGCGATATGGCAACAGCGAGGGGAACCCCCCCGACAGCCACACCGGCAATGATATCGAACGTAAAGGTCTTGGTAACCTCCGATGCAACGGCGGTAAGGAGATCCGGGTGCGTGACCGCGGACTTTACATCGATATAATACGTGCTCTTTGCTCCGGATGCAAGCGTGAAATCCCCGAATTCAATTGCCCTGTACCTGACCAGTAATTCTGTGAGGGTAACGGTTACCATGGAACCTCCTTGACCTTGAAAATATATCCGATAATGTTGGTTGCCCGGTGAAGGACCGGGGTTATGATAAGGATGACAAGAAATACCGGCAGCGTCACCACATCTAAGAGCCATGCGGGATCCCCAATGAGCAGGAGGAGGAACGCACCGGCAACAAGATCGTACTGGTCGGCAATGGGCCATTTAGATCCCCGATCCTTCCCGAACCGGCGTTTGAAGAAGCTCTTGACCAGGTCCCCGAGGAGCGCACCACACGCCAGCAGGGTGACGGACAGGAGTGTATGCTGTGGCAGGACCGATGCCGGGAACCGGCCGGCAAACCAGATCAGGAGAAGCCCGGTGATGATGCCGGCGAGGATCCCGGTGATGAGACCCCGGTACGTCTTTCCGTCACCAAAAATCCGGTTACCGTCGGAATAATTCTTCCCGAAGTCTATAGGAGTACCTCCTCCCAACAGTGCTGCAACCGGGTTCGGGACATATGCGGGAAGCATGATCCAGAGCGCCCAAATCAATGGTATTATGATAAGATCAATACTAATAATGTAGCACTCCAATACCTGTAATAAAGAGCAGACGTAAACATTAAGGTTACTCAAATCTCGGAAATTTTTATCATTCGTGGGTGTACATCGATGCTGATAAAAAAAACCCGCAGTCTCTGCCCTACCTGCAATACCGTTATCGATGCTGATATTGTAGAGGAAGAAGGAAAAATCTGGCTGAAGCGGACCTGCCCGGAGCATGGCAGTTTTAAGAACCTGTACTGGTCGGATCCGGTGATGTACCACCGTTTCGACGGGTATAATGCTGTCGGTAAGGGTATTGCGAATCCCCAGAATACTTCAGTCACTCCTTCCAGCTGCCCGACTGCCTGCGGATTATGCAATAACCACCACTCCCAGACGCTCCTTGCCAATATCGACCTTACCAACCGGTGTAACCTCAACTGCGATTTCTGTTTTGCCAATGCACGTGCCTGCGGGTTTATTTACGAACCGTCATTCGATGAAGTCGTCTCGATGCTCAAACTCCTGCGGTCGGAAAAACCGGTCCCGACGCCGGCAGTCCAGTTCTCCGGTGGCGAGCCTACGATGAGAGATGATCTCTTCGAGATCATCAGGACGGCAAAAGAACTGGGATTCCCCCAGGTCCAGATAGCATCGAACGGGATTAAGCTGGCGAACGATCCGGCGTATGCACAGAAACTCAAGGATACCGGCCTTAACACGGTGTACCTTCATTTCGACGGGATCTCAAAGGAGACCAATCCTAACCTAAAAACACACCTGAAAGCGGTTGAGAATTTAAAGAAGGTCCGGCTCGGCATTGTCCTTGTACCGACCGTTATCAAAGGCCGCAATGATCACGAGATTGGCGATATCATCCGTTTTGCCGCGAGTAACATATCCGTCATCCGGGGTGTGAACTTCCAGCCGGTTGCATTCACCGGTGCTGCAAGTGATGATGATATCAGGAAATCCCGGATCACGATTCCCGATGTGCTCCAGAAGATAGAAGAACAGATGCCGGGCATACTCAGGAAAGACGATTTCTACCCGGTTCCCTGTGTGCTGCCATTCTCTGACCTTGTCGAGGCATACACGGGCAAACCGCAGGTCCGTTTCACGGCCCACCAGCACTGTGGTGCAGCTACGTACGTGTTTGTGCAGGACGACGGCATCGTGCCCGTGAATCGTATGGTAAACGTGGACAGCTTCTTCGAGACAATCGAACAGATGGCTGAAGACCTGAAAAAAGGCGGGACTATCAACAAATACAAGACACTGCTTGAAGGAGTGAAGAACATGCACGACTCGGTCAGGCAGGGTGAACAGGGTGCTACTACCGAGTTCTGGAAGATCATCGGAAAGACTCTCATCGGCCAGAACTTCGAGGCGCTGAGGGAATTCCACTGGAACGCCCTGTTTATCGGTACCATGCATTTCATGGACCGGTATAATTACGACCTTGACCGGGTCAACCGCTGCTGCATCCACTATGCCACGCCGGACGGAAAACTGATCCCGTTCTGTACCTACAACAGCGGGCCGGTGTACCGGGAACAGATCTGGAAGAAGTTTGCAAAGGTGCCGGAGAAGTAGGAATAACAATTTTTTTATAATATATAATTCTGAATGTAATTGATGAAATTCATTACTTTTCTGAACCTGATCACGTTGGCAGGTTTACTTTTTTTAATCTCAATTTTTTTAATTCCATTGATTTTCATTCACTCGATAGACAATTGTTGCCAAGCACTACCACCTGATTCGGATTATCATCCAGTAATCACCAATACAACCAACTCTGATCCAATTTTTGGACACTGGATCTTTCCGGATGATAAAAATCCGTTTCACCCGGTCGATATTGCGTTTAGAAGCGACGGATATGTAGAAAAACTTGAAAATGTCGATAATTTCACGTTTACCCAGATCAGAGGACCCTGGACAAAAGTGGCCGAAAATACTTATTTTATTCAATGGATTGTGGAATTAGAAATGTCCAGAGATCATCATGTGAACGGGTCATTTATTCCAATAAATGAGACTATTTCGTATGATTCTTCAATGGATAGAATAAATGTCGGGGGTAATTATTATATCCGGAAAAACGTTACAATGATTGACGAAAGTTCGAATTATAACAAATAACCGTGGATTTTAGAGAGCGCTGATTTTTTTAGATCTTCGATGACAAAAAAGGCATCAATTGATGATTGCGATGCCCTACGCGCAAAACGCCTCGTCGGGTTTTGCGCTACTCACTTACCTGCATACAAACATGAAACGTATTTGATCCGCCACGGGGGCGCCCCGCGGGGGTGGCGGTGTCTATCGTAATATCCATTTGCTTTTCTCTCTTTTACTCATCAGTGATTATATATCCATGGGACCTTGGGGGGAGGGGGATCACCCCCCTCCCGGAATCCAAATGGTGGGGGGATAGGGGGACTACCCCCCTTCTCAAAATCGGGAATTGTGCATTATTGCACGCGTCCTGTATTGGTTTGCCGTGTAAATCTTCTGACGTTACTGTCGTTTTCGATACCTGCTCAAAATTGATCACGGGGGGTCGGACCGGCCAAAAAAGGGGGGGGTTCGCTGCCAATCCCCCCTTTGCATAACAACTGACTCACGGGAACGGCAGCTCGATCTTCCGGCCGTGCTGCATCGCAATCTTCGCGATGGCAAGATCCTGGATGGCAAGACCCGTGGAATCAAAGATAGTAATCGCCTCCGGCCCGGACCGCCGCTTCTTCCCGATCACGACCTCTCCGAGCGTTCCGGCGATCTCATCGGCACGATAATGTCCGTGACTGATCGGTACATTGATCTCCCCGGAATGAATTGCCTGGGCAGGATCGTCAACGAAGACCTGCGCTCGCCGCAGCAGCGCCGGGTCCAGTTCTTCTTTGCCGGGAGCATCCGCACCGATGGCATTGATATGGGTACCTTCACGGATCCATTCGCTCCGGATGATTGGGGTTGTTGACGGAGTTGTGGTCACCAGCACATCGCAGTCGCAGGCCTTCTCCTCCGAAACCGGCATGCACGGGTACTCCATAAAACGGTCGGCAAACTTCCTGACATGGAGCGGATTACGGCCCCAGACCCGGATCTCCCTGATTTTCAGCTCGCGGGAGATAGCAGCCACCTGCGCCTCTGCCTGCCGGCCCGTTCCGATCACTCCCAGCACGATCTCCTTTTTCGCGCTGAGGTGTTTTGCGGCAACGGCTCCTGCGGCCCCGGTCCTCATGTCAGTGAGGCGTGTTGCATTGATGATCGCCACCGGCTGGCCGGTAGCAAGATCGAGGATGATGGTGAGGGCCATGACCGTCGGCAGCCCCTGCCGGGGATTATTGGGATGGACGTTGACTATCTTCACCCCTGCAATTGAAAGAGAAGGGAGATATGCGGGCATGGTGCGGAAATCCCCCTCCGGCAGCGTGATATAAACCTTGGGTGGCATCTGCACAAGGCCCCTGCCGTGATCTGCAAATGCCGACTCCACGCTCAGGTTAACCAGCCTAAGGTCAAGACCCATGTCGGTATCCGTGAAATACTGCATGAGCGAAGATCCATGCTTATCCTTCTTTAACGTATCTTTAAAAACAGGGATATACCGCGGTTCAGCGGTTATGCATCAGGGAGATATTACTGATAGTCCATCTCTTTTAACGTCTTGTCGGCCAGTTCCTTCATGCGTGCCGAGATCCTGCTTGATGAGGAATAGTCCACTTCCTTCATGGCATTTGCAATCTCGGTGCCAAGCACGAAGATCGCGTACTTGTGCTCCATCTTGCTCTTGTGCTGCTGGGACGGAGTGATCTTCAGTGCATTATACTGGCTGAACGTCAGCTCGGGATTGATCTCCTCAAAATAATCTTTTACGTCTGACAACATCTGGTGAAGGTTGATCAGTTCGTCTTTATGCATACAGTCTCTCCGGACTGTTACATGGTTTTATGCAGCATAAATAAATTTGCTCAAAGGGTATTATGACCCCATTTTCATGAGCCGGATGGACAGCGGGCGTTTTATAATGCCCTTGAAATCACGGGCCGCAACATAGGAGAGCCCTTTCCAGACAAGGCGGTCGAGCAGTTTCTGGTCAACAGGGCGGTCTACCACAAGGCCGCTCGCTGTTGCATCAAGGGTTTCGATGGC
>Ga0209098_1002194_pt1 | contig 17476 bp, 16 predicted proteins | sample AD_JPNHW1_MetaG_FD_184429 | JGI IMG/M metagenome (GOLD analysis project Ga0209098, IMG submission 184429) | Active sludge microbial communities of municipal wastewater-treating anaerobic digesters from Japan - AD_JPNHW1_MetaG (SPAdes) (version 2) | ecosystem: Engineered > Bioreactor > Anaerobic... | reverse complement strand
CGTGCTTCCGTTTCCATCCCGAAAGCCAATCACACCTCTGTCGTCCTTTTCCATGTCTACCCCTAGCCGACTTCAGGGGGTCAGTTCCTGATGTCGTCCAGGGGGCAGTTTCTCATGTCGCCTGACAGCGATACAGAGAATAGAGTCAAGCCTGTTCGCGCGGCACTGATAAAAGCCTACCTCAACCGATACCTCCGCGCGCATCCCAATATTCAAGAAAAGGAGATAGCGATGGCACTCGATACAGAACAGCCTTCGATCGGGTATCAGCTCGGGCGGCTCTTTGCCGCCTTGGAGAAGATCCAGGAAGAAGCGAGCCCCGGCCTCAATGCAACCATCCGGGAACGTTATTATGGTTCAGCGTGCAGTTCCCCCGTGACGGTCTTCGGAACGCTCATGCGGCTCAAGAACCATCATCTGGCGAAAATCGAGAACGAAGGGCGCGTCGTTAATCTCGAACGTCTGGTGACCGAGATAGTCGGTCATTTCAGCGACTTCCCAGCACACCTCGATTTGCATGAACAAGGGAAATTTGCGATTGGCTACTATCACCAGCGACAGGACTTCTTCACGAAAAAAGAAGACAAGAACAACTGAAAGGAGAAATACTATGGACCTGAACAAGCGCTACGATTTCGTGTTCTTTTTCGATGTCAAGGATGGCAATCCCAATGGCGACCCCGACGCCGGCAATCTACCCCGCGTAGATGCGGAGACGGGAAATGGTCTTGTGACCGATGTGTGTCTCAAGCGGAAGGTGCGGAATTACGTAACCCAATTGAAGTTGCTCCAGCGTCCTTATGATATTTATGTCAAAGAAAAGGCCGTTCTTGGTCGCGCTCAGTATGAGGCATTTAGAGATCTTGGTATTGAATTTGGCGCTGAAACTAGAGTTGCTGTTCCTGAAGATATCCAAGGCCTTTTAAAAGATGCCGTTCTTCCCGAAGGGCTTACTTTCGAAGAGGACGAAAACGTTGAACTTGTCGTAGCTGCTGATGTTGATCTCAAGGAAGTCAAAAGCGGAATCAAGGACCTACCTAAAGAGTTAAAAGTTTATATTTCCTCATCTTTGAAAGGTGTGAAAGCAAGGAAACCAAAAGCAGAAGAAGTAGAAAAAGGACGAGTATGGATGTGCCAGAATTTCTATGATATTCGGGCATTTGGTGCCGTAATGTCTTTGAAATCGGCTCCAAACTGCGGTCAAGTTCGGGGGCCGATTCAGCTAACTTTTTCGCGGTCGGTTGATCCGATAGTAGCCTCTGAACATAGTATAACTAGAATGGCGGTTGCAACAGAAGCTGAGGCGAAAAAACAGGGCGGCGACAACCGTACAATGGGCCGTAAGTTCACAGTCCCTTATGGTCTTTACCGAACCCACGGCTTTGTCTCCGCGCCGCTCGCGAAGCAGACAGGCTTCTCACAGGAAGACCTCGAGCTTTTTTGGGAGGCCTTGCAGAACATGTTCGAAAACGACCGTTCGGCAGCCCGTGGCCTTATGAGCGCGCGCAGGCTCGTCATCTTCGAGCACTCGTCGCTCATGGGCAATGCGAGCGCTCAGGACCTCTTCGACCGGGTGAAGGCGGAACGTGCGAGTGACCCTGCCAAGGCGGCCAGGGACTTTACGGACTACAAGGTCACCCTGGACGGCAAGGAGCTCGCGCAGTTCAAGACGGTCGTGCCCGCATAACCCGGAAGTGGGGGTAGCGTAGCCCACCGCAGCCCCGCGAGCACAGGAGATGACAGGCTCGCGGGGCGAGGAGGGCGGAGCGAGGGGGCGCAGCAGCGGGATCCGCGGTGCGCCCCCCTTCGAATCATCAAATGAGGCTTCGAGGAAACGGATGTACGACGAGGACGATCTCCTTCCAATCTCCGCCCTGCAGCATGTCATGTACTGCGAACGGCAGTTTGCCCTCATCCATGTCGAGCAACTCTGGGAGGATAACCGTTTCACGGCGGAAGGCGAGGTCCTGCATGAGCGGGTCGACAGGGAGGGGCACGAGTCGCGACGGCTTTTCCGGCAGGAATTCGCCATGTCGCTGCGGTCGCTCTCGCACGGGCTCATCGGGAAGACGGATCTCGTCGAGCTCTATCTCGATCCGGGCGGAGCCGTGACCGAGGCTGTGCCGGTCGAGTTCAAGCGTGGTAAGGCCAAGGAGGGAAGCTGCGACCGGGTCCAGCTCTATGCCCAAGCGCTCTGCCTCGAGGAGATGTTCGGCATAGGCGTGGCCCATGGCGACTTCTACTATCTCGCCGAGCACCGGCGGATCCATGTCGAGTTCGATGCGGAGCTAAGGGCCGAGACCGAGTCAGCCATCGCGGCAGCAAGGCGCATCCTCGATAGCCGCCGGACGCCTGCCGCGGAGTATTCGGCCAAGAAGTGCGACCGGTGCTCGCTCCTGGACCTCTGCATGCCTCGTTCGGCGGCGGCTGGCGGCCAACGCGTTGGCGCCTTCCTTGCCAGAAACATCGCCGCGATGCGGAAGGAATGCGACGAATGAGAAAACTGCTCAATACTCTGTACGTAAGCACCCAGGGAGCCTATCTGCGCAAGGAAGGCGAGACGGTGGTCGTCGAGCGCGAGCGCGAAAAGGTCCTCCAGCTGCCAATGCACGCGATAGGCGGAATAGTTTGTTTCGGGGATGTCCTCTGCTCGCCTTTCCTTCTTGGCGCCTGTGCGGAGCGCGACATAGCCATATCCTTCCTGGGCGAGCACGGAAAGTTCCTCGCGGCGGTCCGCGGGCCGGTATCGGGCAACGTCCTCCTCCGGAGGGAACAATACCGCATGGCCGACGATGATGGCGTCTGCAAGGACGTGGCATCGAGCATCATCTCGGCCAAGCTCGCCAACTCGCGGGTGGTCATGAACAGGGCAGTCCGTGATCATTCGGAGAAAATCGATGCCGTGGCCGTGAAGGAGGCCTCCCGCACCATAGACAGGCTCATCGACGAGATACCAAAGGCCAAGAATCCCGATGCAGTGCGGGGCATCGAGGGCATGGCCGCCGCCGAGTACTTTGCCGCCTTCGACCATCTGATCATCGACCAGAAGGATGACTTCACGTTTGGGACGCGCAACAGGCGTCCACCCCTCGATCCCGTGAATGCGCTACTATCCTTCATCTATACCCTTCTGGCGCATGACCTTCGCTCCGCGATCGAGACCGTCGGCCTTGACCCGGCGGTGGGCTTCCTCCACAGGGACAGGCCCGGGAGACCTGGGCTCGCCCTCGATCTCATGGAGGAATTCCGGCCGGCGATTGCCGATCGGCTCGTGCTGTCCCTCATCAATAGGCGACAGGTCGACGGCAGGGGCTTCAAGCGCTCGGCCAACGGCGCCGTGGTCATGGACGACGTTACGCGGAAGACCGTGCTCGTGGAGTACCAGAACAGGAAGCAGGACGAGGTCGAGCATCCCTATATCGGCGAGAGGATTCCCGTCGGCCTCCTCTTCTTTGTGCAGGCCAACCTTCTCGCGAGGTACATCCGCGGCGACATCGACGGCTATCCGCCCTTCTTCTGGAGGTAGCGATGCTCGTCCTCGTTAGTTATGACGTGTCCGTCATCACGCCTGGCAGCAAGAAACGCCTGCGCCAGGTAGCGAAAACCTGCCTCAACTTCGGACAGCGAGTCCAGTGCAGCGTCTTCGAATGCATCGTCGATCCCGCGCAATGGGTCCAGCTGAAGTCAAGGCTCGAGGAGATAATCGATACTAGATCGGACAGTTTGCGCTATTATTACCTTGGATCGAACTGGAAAAACCACGTCGAACATATCGGCGCGAAGCCGGTCATCGATCTTGATGATGCCCTGATCGTATGATGCGTCATCACACTGCATTACCCCTCTCAAACGAATAGTAAAATGCACTCTCGCGATATACGGCGCCTGTCCCTGTTTCCCTGCACGCGAACCCGGAACACACAAAGAATAGCCAACCTTTCGCGGAGACAGTAACTGTCTATCCCATCGATATTTGAAAAGCCAGGGATGGGTCAATCCTACGTTTTTTCGCCGGCTCTTGCGAGGTTCGCGGATCTGGCATTCGAAAGCGATATACGGTATAGATATAGGTGCTATACAGTCGCGCCCCACGCGGGCGCGTGGATTGAAACCATTGACAATCGCCATAGGTCCGCATGCTCTCGTGTCGCGCCCCACGCGGGCGCGTGGATTGAAACCACCGTCTCCATCGGATACAAGCGTCTCGGCCCAGGGTCGCGCCCCACGCGGGCGCGTGGATTGAAACTACTCCGGCGCCCGGAGATCCGCACATCCTGGAGGTCGCGCCCCACGCGGGCGCGTGGATTGAAACCGGATATAAACATGGGGAAGTCCTTTTTTGTCCTGGTCGCGCCCCACGCGGGCGCGTGGATTGAAACTTTCTGAGGAGACTACCAATACCTGTTTCGATAACGTCGCGCCCCACGCGGGCGCGTGGATTGAAACATGTTGTAGGCGCAGGCGATCGATACTCTGTGCTGGTCGCGCCCCACGCGGGCGCGTGGATTGAAACTTTTAAAGAAACAAACTGATTCAATAATTCCAGTCGCGCCCCACGCGGGCGCGTGGATTGAAACTCACATAAGTCAGGAAGGACATCATAGGCAGCATGTCGCGCCCCACGCGGGCGCGTGGATTGAAACATCATTTTGAACATCCTAATGAATATTTAGTAAGTCGCGCCCCACGCGGGCGCGTGGATTGAAACTACCATTTCCGCATAGGAACGCATGGCAAGACGCGTCGCGCCCCACGCGGGCGCGTGGATTGAAACCTTTATCTCGTCCATAAGCTCCCGCGTTGTATCGTCGCGCCCCACGCGGGCGCGTGGATTGAAACTAGATAATTCCACCAGAACCATCCCCCGTCAATTTCCTGTCGCGCCCCACGCGGGCGCGTGGATTGAAACTTCTGTGAAAGGGGGTGATCCCATCTCCCGACCGTCGCGCCCCACGCGGGCGCGTGGATTGAAACTGGTCTGGAGTCTGGATGAACCCTAGGGTACAGAACGTCGCGCCCCACGCGGGCGCGTGGATTGAAACGTCTGCTTGAGGGAGAGGTAGCCCTGATCGATTGGTCGCGCCCCACGCGGGCGCGTGGATTGAAACGTGGCGGCGCTCAAGCTCGGCGTCGATGCGCTCGTGTCGCGCCCCACGCGGGCGCGTGGATTGAAACGCACGACCGCCGAGCAGGTCGCGTTTTTCGCGCAGGTCGCGCCCCACGCGGGCGCGTGGATTGAAACTCTATAAGCGTAAAACCATACCGGAGCGAACGCGTCGTCCTCAAGTACCTCGCCTTATTAGGGGTCTTCCCACGATAGCCGAATCCTCCAGGAGGCTTCCCTCTCGACGAAGCCGGCCTTCTCGCCTCGCCGGGCTTTGGGCTCTATACGGCTCGGGCCGTGGCCGCTTTTGCCTTCTCTTTGCCCTCGGTCTTCATCGAGGACAATTTTCGTACCGTTTTTCTCTGTGATATTTTCCCGGGAAAGCAAGAGGTGCCCGATCGAAACCTCGAGCCCATCGTCTTCGCCGATCTCGATGCGAAAGAACACCGTAATTGGTACTATATCCTCATGGATTACGGTGTCTTCCTCGATCAACGCTATGGCGATCAGGACGCGCGGAGCGCCGATACCACACGTAGACGTCCTTTGCCGGTTCTACGCTCCGGATACGGGCTCAGTCGTCAAGGCCGCGAGCTCCGGATGCAGCCTCGACCAGTAAACCCTTGCACATTCCCTTGCCATTGCGCGAAGCGGGTCGACGAGGCCATGGCGGAATTCGAGGCAGAGGACTTCCTTTCCTATATGGGAGAGGACCTGTTGGTAGGAGGGAAGCCAGAAGGCGGCCGAAAACCAGTTTCCAGTAAGCAAGCGGGTATTGGATTCTCCTTGCGACGCAAAGGGAGGGCCCTACGGAGAGGTTCGGTGATAGGGATGCAGTCGGCAGGGATGAGGGGCCTTATTCGAGTAAGGCACAATTGGACTTGACTGAGTGGGCTAAGGCGCTAGAATAATCGGGAAAACAAGCCATGTACTATCGTGTGCTTTGACTGATCAAGACTGGAACTCCCGGGCCAAGTCTGTCGTTCAATGGCGGGCTTTCGGCGATGCATTTTTAGGAGAAGCTATGAAACGCTCGGTCTTTGTTATTGTTTATATTTGCCTATCAAACCTCGTTTTCGGTCTTTTTGGCGAGACTGTTTCCCTTTGTAATGCCAGAAGCGTCAATAGTATAACAATTATAGAAAATGAGATTTCATCGACCACGCTCACAAGGATCGATGCGAAAAATCCAACGGAAATATTCCTTGATTCCATGTCGATCTCCTCCGATTTCGCCCTGAAACGATACCAGAAGGCCATTCTTGATCCTTTGACTTACGGACAATCAGCCTACGAGGACTCCCTTGTTTCCCGGACGATTGTCTTCTCTGCTGGCGGCGCAGTGGCCCTTGTTGCGGTTCTCGATAAAGGCATGGCCCCGAAGGTCAACGAAGCCTTCAAGCGCGTCGAAGAGTTCTATATCGAGAATTTCCTGACACCTTACGCAGTATCCTCGCACGATAGAAATACGGGAACCCCTATTGATTCGATTCTAGCAATACTCGCAGTCCCGACCCCCAATGGTTATTATTACCTTACCCGGCATTATCGATCGGTTGGCTATGGCGCTGGAGAGGAAATACGCGGCTACGTCCAGATGGATAACCAATGGTATGAACTTGGCAGCATCGACGATAATACCCTTTCTTCCCTTGCCCAGGTTGACATCAAAGCCCTGTTCGCTAAACAACAGGCGCAAGAAGACAAGGTCAGGCTTGACGCCTTCATTTATGCCTACAATAGGGAATTGAATTGGTATGCGAATTATTGGCTCCCACGTTACGCAACAACCCGAGCATTTCTGAGCGGCCTTGCCTCGCCTGAGGAACTCAAGACCATGGATGGTGAAGCGTTTTCCCTGTTTCTTAATCATTGGTTTGCGGCCATCCGCGAGGTGAATCCGACTGGCGATCTCTCCACCAGGGATTTGGTTGTCGCTCGACTAAAAAGCGACATGATGGCGAAGATACCGAATACCTATGGCGTCGACATCGATGATATTCCCTTCGATGATTCGTGCGTGAACATCAAATATGCCGCCTTTATGTTCCTTGGCGGCCTTGGGGACTATTGTAGCGGTACCGGTTCCTTGAAGGGATTGTCAAAAAACGATATTGACCTTCTGGTAACCTATGTCTCTTCGGACGCCGACAGGGAATTTCTGTATCGTGAAGGAACGACCGTCTTGCGAAGCATGTCCACTGAAAACCTCGCCAGGCTGATCGAGATAGTCTTGAGTGTTGATCTCTCTGCGATATACAAGGATGACACAAAAACCTATACGGACTTATTCTATTTTCTCTGGCCGCTCATTAATGCTAGGCGTCAGCTAGTAAAGAATGAACTACGGAATGGAGCCACGACAGATTACCCCTATCAAATTCCGCCGATGAACGATGAAGAAAAAAAGAGTTTCCTCGAATTGGTATTATATTTCTTCCCTGCGCGCTACGGAAAAATAATGGAGTCCTTCCCTGAGCACATGGTCGATGCCAACGAGATGCCGTTTGGAAGTTCCTATGTGTGGTGAAATGACAGGCAGGTGAGATGCTAGTTGTCTGTATGTGATGGGAAGGGAGCTCGCTTTTTTGCAAACAGAGACAATCGATCGTCGTTTGCACCTTCAGCTACAAAAGGTTCCGATCTGCTATGAACGTAACCGTTTGTTCACGCGTATTCTTTTGGTTATAGGGGTATACCGATAGCCCTAAGTAGCGTCAAGAATCCAGTCTGTTACTAAACCGGTTCATGAAAAGTGCATGCGATAAACGAACAGTGTTCGATTGGTGCTTTTCGACGTCAAGGTCTGCTGAACCATCTCGGAATTCTTGGAGCGGTTACTGCCTTGCATTGTGGAGCCGCTTGGTATAGTGAATTGTCGGCTCTGTATCTGCCTGGCATCAAGCCGCCCGACATGGTATTTTTCTCTTGTCCGTCATATGTGCTGTGAGTCCCGACTGCCTTGCGCTCGAGGGCTTGTACATCAAGGAGGTTCGTCCATGAAATGGATCACCCGTTCCCACGTGCATGTCGACAGGGTCGCCTGTCCGTGGCTCATAACGCGCTTCGTCGACAACGAGGCCGAGTTCCTCTTTGTCCCCGCGAGCAGGGTGGAGAAGCTGGCAGGGGAAACCGGCGCGATCCCCTTCGACGTGACTGGCGCGGAACTCGGGCACCACGGCGGCGAGTGCTCCTTCCAGACCATCATCAAGGCCTATGGCCTGAAGGATCCCGCCCTCGCCCTGCTCGCCGGGATCGTCGGCTGCGCGGATACAGACCGGCTCGCCGACCATCCGGTCGCGGCGGGCCTCGAGGCCCTTGCCGTCGGCTACTCGCTCCGCTTTCCCGACGACGAGGAGAACCTCGCCCGCCAGTTCGAGGTCTACGATTCGCTCTACGCCTGGTGCAGGCTCGAGGTCGCGAAGGCGCAGGGCTGACGGGGCGGGATCAGGGGCCGCGCGATACGCTTGCCCGCCTGATACGTCATTCGATCCCGTATCCGGCGGCATGCGAGTCTCCGTGGCCCTTTCGCGCCGGATCGGGGCGCCGGGCTACTTTGCGGTACCGAAGACGATGGTTGAGTCCGGCAACCGAACCGAATTCGCGCCAACGAAAGACGTGTTCATCGAATCGTTGAACCTGAGGATCAGCTTGTAGCTGGGCGGCAAGGTTTGCATGAACGAAACCCGGCAGGTGGTGGGACTGAGCCACTCGACCGAAATTCCGGAATCCCATGCCCCTGGCAAATAGGAACCATTCCGGTTGCTTACGACGAATATGTTGCCCGTCGTCTTCATGGGCCGGGAGAAAACCACATCGATGTATTTCTCGGTTCTGGGAACCCCCGTCGCTCCATTGGCAGGCATGCCGTTGGCAAAGGTGGCTGATGTGATGGTCGGCGCGTCCGGGTAATCTCCAGGGGTAACCAGGTTGGCAGGCTTCATGGCCGGAGTTGACGGCGAGGGAGCCGGTGCCGGTCCTGCCAGTTCAGGCGCTGGCGCCTTCAGTTTGTCAATGGCCCTTTCCAGGGCCTGAAGGAGCCGCCGGATCTCGGCTGGGTCCTTGCTGTAGTCGAATGCGCTGGATCCGCTTCGTTCGGCTGCCTTGCCGAAACGGAAAACCAGATATGGGGCATCCACCGTATTTGCAAACTCCGACGTAAGCAACGTCTCTTTCGTTGTGGTCCTGTCGCTGCCGTTCTGGACGACCTTCTCGTCGAACAGCTCTAGATGCATGTATCGCGCGACGAGTGATCTCTCGGCATTGTCGATATCGTCGATGATATCGTGTAAATACCCTGCCAGGGCTTCGGCGTTGGCAAGGGATAGCCTCACTCCGGTATTCAGGATGAGGCGCGAGTCCTTGTAGGCGAATCTGTCCTTGAGGGGGCGCTGAAGAAGAACGAAGCCCTCGCCCTCCCGCGGTATGGCCACGGAGACGGACAGCTGCTCCTTGCTGGCATATATGACCCTGACCGTGATGTCCATGACGGCAACACCGTGATCAATCGTGGAGAAGTTCGCATAGTACGGGCTTGCATCGGATGATGCGGAAGGGGAGGTTGCGCATCCCGTGAACAGGGCGGCGACAGCGATGAGCAGGATGACGGTTTTACGCATGGCAGGCTCCAGATGCGAAATATGGGTTTGTGATATTCGCTGATATTAGGATCGGCGTGGCGGGATGTCAACGGCCGGCGCTGGCCCGGGGCGGCCCTGCCATGCGGTCATGTGTGCCATGAACAAGAAAGGCCGCCCTTGTCGGGCGGCCCGTTGTGTGACTAATTATAATAAGTTGTGCGACCAAGGCCGTCTTTGCCTCGCGCTACTTCCCCAGCCCCGGCAGGTCGATCACCGGCAGTTCGCCTGAAGAGGCCGCGGCGGCGCGGCGGTTCTCGCCCTGGATCGCGTCGAAGACTTCCTGCCTGAAGACCTTCACGGTCTTGGGCGCCTCGATGCCGAGCTTGACCTGGTCGCCCCTCACCTCGATCACCGAGACGGTGATGTTCTCGCCGATGACGATCTTCTCGTTGATCCGACGGGAGAGTATGAGCATGGCCTCACTTCCTCGAGTCGGCGAGTTCCGCCATGATGTCGTGCTTGACCTTCCAGCGCGTGTCGCCGAGTACGGCCTGGACGCCCTGGCGCGTGGTCTTGCTGATGATGACGGGACCCATGAGGTTGGCGGTGATGGGACTGCCGTCCGCGGGCGCCGTGACGATGGCGAAGACGAGGGCATCGCCCGGATCCTTGACGCCGATCTCCTCGAGGACGTCGTCGCCCACGTCGAGGGCGTAATCCGGCCTGAAGAGGAAGGGGTCGATGAGGATGAAGGCGAGCTCGGGCACCTCGGTCGACTGCAGGTAGAAGAAGGGTTTCTGCCTGGCGTCGAGGAGGACGTATTCGCTGAATTTCTCGAAGCCGAGGAGCCCGCCGGGGAAGCTTACCCGCTGGCGTTCGTCCATGTCGACCTCTCCGTATGCCTTGGTGACTACTCTCATGATCGTCCTTCCACTATGCCTTCGGCTAGCGCAGGAAGTCAAGAAGAGTCTGGGGCAAGGCCCTTCCCGCGAAGCTGAGCGAGGCCTTCTGGGCGTACTCGAGCATCTTGTAGTCGGTGATGGCCTGGGTCATGTCGAGATCCTTCTCCCGGGCGAGGAGGGCGGTGGCGTCGGGTATCTCGCGGTTGAGGCGCTTGCCCACGATGTCGAGCCGCTCGCTCCTCGAGCCGAGTTCCGCCACGCGGCGGTTCACGTTGTCGAGGGCCGCGTCGAGGCCGGCTATCGCGAGGCCGCCCGTCTCGAGGACGTCGCCCTTGTTGAGGGAGTCGCGGAGCCGGATGGCCACGTCGAAGAGGGAGCCGCCCGAGACCTTTGCGCTCGCGGAGAAGTTGTCCGGCGCCAGCCCCGTATGCGCGAGTACGCCGAGTTCCTGGAGGGGGCCCGAACCTGCCGCCGCGGAGCTGCCCGCCGCTGCGGGAACTTCCTCGATGCGGAGCTGGTGGGGGAGGGTGGTCTGGAGGGTGAGGGCGAAGCTCCGGGGGTCGATGGTCGCCTTCACCGCGGCGCCCGATTCGTTGATCTTGGCGGCCAGGGCGTAGACGGTGTCGCCCGCCTTGACCTGGACGTCGATGCCGTCGATCGAGACGAGGGAATCCTTCGTGGCACGCCAGTCGCGGGCGTCGTAGTCGGAGACGACGACCTGGTTCTCGGCCCAGAAGATGTCTGCGCCGGGCTGGAAGAGCGGGATGTCGGAATCGTCGGCCACCTGGGCCGCGGGGCTGCCGCGATCGCCGAGGTACTGTACGCCGGTGAGCACGGCCTGTCCCGCTCCCGGGGCGCTGCCCATGATGGCGCGAAAGGGCTCGGTGTCGAGCTTGCCGCCCGCGAAGAGGTAGGAGCCGTCGGGCGCGCGGGAATTGGCGAGGCTCACGAGTTCGTTCATGAGCTCATCGACCTCCTGGGCCATGTATTTCTGGTCCTCGGGCGTATAGACGCCGTTCGCTCCCTGTACGGCTATTTCGCGGAGGCGTTGTACGATATCGCCGGTCTGCCGCACGTAGCTCTCGGAGACGCGGTAGTTGTCCGCCGCGTAGGCCGCGTTCTTCTCGTAGCGTTCGAGGCGCGCGAGGGCGGAATCGTAGCGGATGGCGCGGGCCGCGCCGAGTGGATCGTCCCTGAGGTTCTGGAGGCGGTTCTGGGTTGCTACGCGGCCTTCCTGTGCGGTGAGGCTGCTCTCCGTCCTCCGGAGCCAGAACTGCATGTCATTGTTCATCATGTCCGTGCTGACGCGCTGCATGGTTCTACGCTCCCAGTCTGTTGATGATGGTGTCGAGCATCTGATCCACGGTCGAGCAGAACTTGGCCGCGGCCGCATAGCCGTGCTGGAACTTGATCATGTTGGCGAGCTCCTCGTCCATGTTGACGCCGGAGAGGGAGGAGCGCGTGTCGCGGAGGTCCTTGCCGATGCGGGCGTGGGTCTCGTTGGCGCGGGCCGACTCCTCGCCCTTGAGGCCGATGCGCGCCACCTCTTCCGCGAAATGATCGTCGAAGGTACGCAAAGACCCGACCATGACGGGCTGGCTGCGGAGGCGCGCTATGGCGAGGGCCGCGGTGCCGTCGCCGGCTTCGGCTGGCTTGCCGTTGGCGCCGAAGCCCGCGGCGATGGAGCCCGTGTCGTTCCTGATGGCCTCGGAGACCTCGATCCAGCCGGAAGGGTGGGAGAGAGGAGCGGTGGCGTACTCGGCGCCGCCCGCACCGTCGGCGCCGGCCGTGCGGAGGCCGAGGACAGCGTCGGCCTTGGCCCAGTCGTAGGCGCCGGCCGCGCCGGAGGCCTTGAGCACTCCTGCGTAGCCCACGAGGAACTGGCCGGAATCCTCGACGTGGCGGATCACGAAGGAGGGATCGTCCTTCGAGGCCGCGGGCGTGGCGCGGAGCTGGAGCTTGCCGTCGCTCGTGAGGCGGGCCGTCACCTCGGCGCCGGCGTTGTTGATGCGCGCGATGAGGTCGGACACCGTGTCGGTGGGGTAGTAGGGCACGCTCAAGTCGCCCCTCGGGCCCGAGAGCTTGATGCTGCCGGCGAGGCCGACCTGCTCCTGGGCCTGGAGGCTGTTGCCCCCCGTCATGCGATAGATGTAGCTCGAGTCGTAGGCGCCGTCGCCGTTGCGGTCGTAGTTGCCGGCGAGGTTGTTGATGAAGGGCCACTCCTTGAAGAAGTCGAGGCCAGTCTTGCCGTTGGCGCCATAGGCCGCGCGGTGCGTTTCGTTGACGAGGTCGGAGAAGGTGAGGGCCATCGTGTCGAGGCTCTGGATCTCGCGCTTCACGTCCACGTCGCGGAGCTCGAGGAGGGCGCCGAGGCTGCCTCCCTTGGGGGACAGGGCGAGCTTGGTGTCGGCCCATACCGGCGCAGCGTAGCCGTCCTCGTCAGGAGCGCCCATCTCGAGGCCGCGCGCGTTCTTGCCCTGCACGAGGACGATGCCGTCGACGTGGACCATGAACTCGTCGGAGTCGCGGTTGTCGACCGAGATGGGGATCATGTGGCCGAGCTTCTCCACGAGGAGGTCTCGCTGGTCCATGAGGTCGTTCGGATTGTCACCGAGAGCCCGGGACTTGGCTATCTCGCCGTTGAGCTCGGCGATGCGCCTCGTGAGGTCGTTCACCTGGGTGACCTGGCCGCGGATATCGCCGTCGATGGTCCCGCGGATGTCGGTGAGGCGGCGGTAGCGGTCGCGGATGCCCTCTGCCAGGGCGGTTCCGCGGGAGAGGACGGCCTCTCGGGCCGGGCTGTCCTGTGGCCGGAGCGAGAGCTCCTGCCAGGAGTCCCAGAACTTGTCCATGAGGCCGCGTACCGAGGAGTCCGCGGGCTCGTTCAGGGTCTGCTCGAGGGCGCCGACGTAGTTGTCCCGGGTTGTCCAGTAGCCCTCGAGCCCTGATTCCGAGACGATGCGGCCCTCGAGGAGGTTGTCCCTGACGCGCTCGATGCTCGTGATGACGACGCCCTCGCCGATCTGGCCCGCGGTCTCTTCGCGGTTGAGCTCGGGGGCGTAGATGGGATCCATCTCCGAGAGCTGGACGCGCTGGCGCGAATAGCCTTCGGTTGAGGCGTTCGTGAGGTTGTGGCCCGTCGTCATGAGGCCCTGGTTGTGCGCGTTGAGGCCCCGTTTTGCTATCTCGATACCGGTAAAGGTGGACTGCATATAGCCCCTCCTGGGGTCTGGCCTTAAAGGGCCGTGTTCAGCACGAGGGAATCATGCCCGGTGGGCACCGCGTGGCCCGAACGGCCGTAGATCTTCCCCCGCTTCTCGGGGAAGAGCTCCTCGAGGACGCCGCCGAGGAGGTCCTTGTTCTCTCGCGCGAAGCTCGATGCGCTTGCGTTCTCGAATTTGGCGCGCATGGCCGTGATCTTCAGCTTGCGGAAGAGGTCGGTGAGCTCGGTGCGCTCGGGTTCAGGGACAGTGAGGGCGAGGTGGTAGAAACCGCCGTCGGGGCAGCCAACCTCCCGCCTCAGGGCCGCCTCGGCCTCGATGCGGATGGCTTCCACGGCCGATAGGTTCCGGGCCTTGAGCTCGAGGCCATCCATTGCGGCCTGGAGTGCGCCCCAGTCGCGGTCCTTGAGGGCTGCGGCAAAGGCTTTCTGGCCTTCGACATAGGCCTCGAGGCAGACGATCTCCCCTTCCATTGCGGCGGCTAGGGCTGTGACGGACTGGACGGCTGACACCATACTCCACACTCCTTCGCTTGATTTTCGGCCTGCCAGGGGGGAGGGCTTAGCGAAATCCGGAACCCGCCGGGGTCAGACCCCCACTCGGTCCCGGCCGCCGGAGTCTGGGGTCCGACCCCTCAGGCTCGCCGGGGCTCGCGTCCTGGGGTCTGCCCCTCCGCCTGCGGCGGCCGCATCGTCCCGGGGTCAGACCCCGACCGCGGCGACCTTCGATCCGCCCAGGGCGGCCTGCGCCGCTTTCGATTGCCTCGGGAGGCCGCGGCGGGTATAGTAGGTGGACATGTTCAGGCTGTTGAGCGAGGCCTTCTGGCTCGCGAGGGGTGTCCGGGTCTACGCCCTCGTGGGCGAGAGCGGCACGGGCAAGAGCTTCCGCGCCAAACTCGTGGCGCAGAAGTACGGCATCGAGATGATCATCGATGACGGCCTCCTCATCCGCGGCGACTCGATCATCGCTGGCAAGTCGGCCAAGAAGGAGCAGCTCTACATGTCGGCCGTCAAGACGGCCCTCTTCCACGAGAAGGCCCACCGCGACGAGGTGGCGCGGGCCCTCCAGCGCGAGCGTTTCCGCAAGATCCTCATCATCGGGACCTCGGAGCGCATGGCCCTGCGCATCTGCGACCGCCTCCAGATCCCCCATCCCGGCAAGATCATCAAGATCGAGGACATAGCGAGCCAGGAGGAGATAGCCAAGGCCGTGCGCTCGCGCAAGGTCGAGGGCAAGCACGTCATCCCCGTGCCCGCCCTCGAGATCAGGCGCAACTACCCCTCGATCTTCTATGACTCCATCCGCGTCTTCCTCAAGAAGAACTTCGGCGCCGCGCCCTCCAAGTCCCGCCTCTACGAGAAATCCGTGGTCAGGCCCGAGTACTCGAAGCGGGGGAGGGTCTCCATCTCCGAGGCGGCCCTGTCCCAGATGGTCATCCACTGCATCGACGAGTTCGACGAATCCGTGCGCGTCCGCAAGATCAACGTGAGCTCCGACACCCAGGGATATCGCCTAACGGTCGTCCTGGAGGTGCCCTTCGGCACCAAGCTCGCGACCAACGCGCGGGCCCTCCAGGAGTACATCATCGAGAACATCGAGCGTTTCACGGGCATCCTCATCGAGGAAGTCAACATCGTCATCGACCGTTTCGGACCCAGAAAGGGCTGAAAAACCTCCCCAAAACCGCGTTTGTTTGACAACGGTCGCACAACGGGCTACTATTTACGTGTCATACCTAAACAGGGGGATGCCATGAAAAGAATAGCCATGATCCTGGCGATATCGCTTGTTGCCCTCGCCTTTGCGACGGCGCAGGATGCGGCCGGCAACGCATCGGGAGCCGCTGCTTCGGGTAACGCGGCTGCGAGCGTTCAGACCGCGACTCCCGCTGCAGCCCCTGCGGCGCCGGCTCCCGCCGCCGCGGCGGCGACACCTGCCGCTGCTGCAGCCGCGACGCCCGCTCCCCGGCCCGAGATGGCCCTTTCCGAGAGCGCGCGCTACATCGTCTATTCCGAGGGCGGGGCCGAGCGCGCCGCAGACCTCGATGCCCGCCTCGAGGCCCTCTTCGGTCTCTATAACGGCCTCTTCCACTTCGATTCGACCGCCCTTGGCGCCAAGCTCCATGTCAGGGAGTTCTCCGACAAGGCCGGCTTCGACGCCTACCTCAACCAGGTGGCGGGCCAGACCAAGGACGATTTCGTCTATCTCCACTACACGAGCCTCGAGCGCTCCGAGCTCCTCCTCTTCACCAAGGACGGCGATGGCGGCGAGGCGAGCCTTGCCCACCAGGCCTTCGTCCAGTACCTCAAGGCCTTCGTGAAGAATCCTCCCGTCTGGATGCGCGATGGCTTCGCGGTCTACTTCGAGTCCGCCCGCTGGGACGCCGCGTCAAAGACCATGACCTTCCCCGAGAACCTCTCCTGGCTCGAGACCGCCAAGGCCCTTCAGGCCAAGGGCGGCCTCCTTCCCCTCGCCAAGCTCCTCGCCATGGGCCAGGAGGACTCCAGGGCCAGCCTCGATGTCTTCTACCCCGAGGCCTGGGCCTTCGCGTCCTTCCTCGTGAACGCCAGGGACAAGGCCTACAACCGCCTCCTCTGGGACTCCATCAGCACCCTGAAACGCGACGCCGCCCTCGCTGACAACCAGGCTGCGGTCGGTAACCTCGTCGCCTCCTGGTACGGCGTGGACGCCGCGCAGGCTGCCTTCTATACCTACCTTTCCGGGCGCAAGACCTTCGGGGATCTCCTCGTAGACGGTGTGGCGGCGTACAACGCGAAGACCTATGACGCCGCCAAGGCGGCCTTCGAAGCTGCCGCTACCCTGGATTCGGCCTCTTATGTTCCGCCCTACTACCTCGGCCTCATCGCCTACAATGCCGGCGATTACAGCCTTGCCGAGTACAACTACCGCACGGCTCTCAAGCTCGGCTGCGATGCCGCCACGACCAACTACGCCCTCGGCGTCAACGCCTTCGCCCAGAACCGCATGGACGAGGCCAAGACCTACCTCTCCGCAGCCAAGACGGCGGACACGGCCCGCTACGGCGCCAAGGCCGACGAGCTTCTTAAGCGGCTTGGGATGTAGGGGCGATCGGGCGATTCAGGCTGCGGCGCCGCCTCATGGGCGGCGCGATGGCCGACCGTAGATATCGCGATGTGCGCGGCTGCCCGGGTTTCCGGGCAGCCGTTTTTTTTCGCGGTGGTTCATGTCGCCCTGCGCGGCGCCTGTCGCGCAGGGGGCGGAGTCCATCGAGGCCTGGCCGGTAGCCCCCGGGCAAGAAAAAAGCCGTCCCGGCGGGGACGGCTCTCGTTTTATGGTACAGGGAATCAATGCTTGAGGACAGCGAGAATGCGCTCCAGGACCTTCTTGCGATCGAGGGGCTTCACGATGTAGCTCTTGGCGCCGAGGAGGAGGGACTTCTTGACCACGTCTTCCTTGCCGAGGGCGCTGACCATCACGATGCAGGCGTTCTTGTCGAACTCGAGGATCTTCTCGAGGGCCGTGACGCCGTCCATCTTGGGCATCGTGATGTCCATGGTCACGAGATCGATGTTCGGGCAGAGCTCCTTGTACTTCTCGATGCCCGCAAGGCCGTCTCCGGCCGTACCGACGACCTCGAAGCCCTCGGAGGTCAGGATCTGCCCGAGCTGCTTGGCTATGAACATGGAA
>Ga0209098_1002193_pt1 | contig 17485 bp, 11 predicted proteins | sample AD_JPNHW1_MetaG_FD_184429 | JGI IMG/M metagenome (GOLD analysis project Ga0209098, IMG submission 184429) | Active sludge microbial communities of municipal wastewater-treating anaerobic digesters from Japan - AD_JPNHW1_MetaG (SPAdes) (version 2) | ecosystem: Engineered > Bioreactor > Anaerobic... | reverse complement strand
CAGCGCATAGATCTTGTTGTCTCTGCTTGCGACATATATCGTCCCATCTGTTCCGATTGCCGGATCGGAATATACATAATTCCCCGTGGTATATGACCATTTGAACGTTCCATCGGAATTCAGCGCATAGATCTTCTTGTCATAACTCCCGAAATAAATGGTTCCATCCGATCCGATGGCAGGGGACCCATATACGGCTCCTGTTGTATAGGACCATTTGAACATACCCTCCGGATTCAATGCAAAAAGACCGCTATCACTTCCGATATATATGGTGCCATCAGATCCAATGGCTGCAGTGGAGTGCACAACACCCGTTGCATAAGACCATTTTTTTGTCCCATCGGGATTTATTGCATAGAAATTGCCATCAACACTTCCAATGTAGATCGTACCATCAGAGCCAATGGTTGCACTAGAATATGAAATACTTGCTCCAGTTGCATATGTCCATTTCACCGTGTTTGTCTGTGAGCCGATATAAGAGGACCGACCGGTGTTGTTGTTGTCATGCATGAACTTAGGCCACGCACTATCCGCAAGCCCGTCATCGGCCATGACCGGCATAATCGCAATCGCCATTACAAGAACCAGGGCGAGAAGGAGTGTTGTACCCCCACGCCTGCACGAAAAAAACCCAATATCAAATATCATGTACTTCATCGCCTTTCATTGAAAATCCCATCCGGGAGCCCTACCGCCTGCTTATCGCGGAAAAACGGCATACACTCCGCTCGTCAATTTCGCATGCAGGAACACGGGAGTTTTTCAATAGTTGTGGACTTTGATCAAATGTTAAATAAAAAAGTGCAATGCGCCGATGCATTGCATCCGATAACTTTATGTCGGATATAATTTTTATTGGTTAACGTATTTGCGATTTCCCGGTTCATTTCCCGGTTTAACTGATGGAGACCGCTCGCGTTTCCCACGCCGGAGGATTCCGGAAAAATCCGGCTGGCGGGGGATTTTTCCGCTGGCCGGAAACCATGCCGGGGATATGCGCTCTCCGCTTCCGTACTTTTTGCTTCCGTATCATGCATGATCCAGATCCGCAGGGATTGCGTCGGGGGATTTCCTCTTACGCAGATTGTCGGATACAGCCTGAATTGTCGGAAAAAACCTGAATTGTCGGATACAACCTGAGATCCGGGGTGAGTGCGGGGGGCTCTCGCCGTTCCGGATATACTGATCCGTCACGGCCCGGTTTTCCGGTCGTGGTCCCGGGCCGGATTTTTCCGGATTTTTGGCAGAACCGGGAAAAACCGGGATATCTCAGGCGACGTCATAAACATGTATCAGAACTTTTAAAGACCGGGTTTTTATTACAACGCTGTTGGAATACGGTATCCCCGGAATCACGGAATCAATATATAATGGCGGGACCCCGGGGCCCTCACATCCGCAGAGAAAATTGACGTCGTCTTTCCCGCGGCGGTTCAGGAACCGGTTATCGTATTGAACCGGCCAGCCCAAAAAGACCCGGATGAGGCGGCCGGGCGATCCCTGTCCGGGGGTGAAGAGACACACCCCGGGTATCTATATGTCCACGAACAAGACTCACCGGTCAGTACAGGGTGTCAGACAGGAAAGCCACAACCCCTGTCCGGGTACCTGTCCGTACCATCCGCTGTTTGAAATCCTGAAGCGATCGGGCGAGGTCCCGTCGGTTCTTATTCATCGGTACTGGAGAATGAAATCATGATAGTCCTATATACCTTCAGCTCTCATTGTATACGGATGAACGGTTAAAAAACCGGAGATGCATCATGCGACTTCTTCTGATACATTCAGATTATATCGAATACGAAGCCAAGAAAAAGACCAAGATGGCCGAGGAGGAGGGGGATGCAGCGCTTTCCGACTCCGTCAAGGAGGCCCTCACCGTCTTCTGTGCGGTCGAATCGATCGATGAAGAGGACCCTGAAAATGTCGTCATGCAGGCCGTTGCCGAGATCGACAAGGTTGCCGACGAAGTGCACGTGGAGAACATCGTTGTCTACCCCTATGCCCACTTAAGCAGCGACCTTGCCTCTCCGGACTTTGCGGTAGCGGTCTTAAAGTCGCTCAAGACCGAACTCGAAGCGGAAGGATTCACGGTCAAGCGGGCGCCGTTCGGCTGGTACAAATCCTTCCGGCTCTCCTGCAAGGGCCACCCGCTCTCCGAGCTCTCCAGGACGATCGTGCCCGGCGAAGAGGAAGGGGAAGTAAAAAAGAAAGGGAAGAAGGAGGTCACGCACGACTGGTTTGTCTTAACCCCTGACGGGAAGAGACATGACTACAAGGAGTACCTCAACGACACGCCGTTTGGCTGCCTCGTGAAGAAGGAGCTGGGCATCGCGGTACCGGTCGGCGGCGAGCCTGCCCATGTCGAACTGATGCGGAGCAAGGAGCTCGTCGACTACGAACCGGCCAGCGATGTGGGGTGCCTGCGCTGGATGCCCAAGGGAAAACTCCTCCGCGACCTCCTCGCCGATTACGTGCTCCGGATCGTGCTCGAGTACGGCGGGACCCCGGTCGAGACCCCGGTCATGTACGACCTTGGCGACCGGGCAATCTACGAACATGCGGACAAATTCGGCGAACGGCAGTACCGGTTTAAGTCCAACAACCGGAACATGATGCTCCGGTTCGCGGCCTGCTTTGGTATGTTCTCGATCATGCGGGACATGCACATCTCCCCCAACACCCTTCCCCTGAAGATGTACGAGCTCTCCACCTACTCGTTCCGCCACGAGCAGAAGGGTGAGGTCATCGGTCTCAAGCGGCTGCGGGAGTTCACGATGCCCGATATGCATTCCCTCTGCCTTGACATGCCGCAGGCCCTGACATGCTTTGAAGAGCAGCTTGCGATCGGCTGGCAGACCGGTCGGGATTTCGAGACGGAACTTGTCGCGGCATTCCGGTGCACGGTGGACTTCTATGCCGAACATGAGGCATGGGTAAAGAAGATTGTAAAGCAATCCAACTGCCCGATGCTGATCGAGATCCTCTCCGACCGGGTCCACTACTGGGTTGCAAAGATCGATCTTGCCGCAATTGACGGCCAGAAGCGGCCGATCGAGAACCCGACAGTCCAGATCGATGTCGAGAGCTCCACCCGGTTCAATATCAAGTACCATAAAGAGGACGGAACACCGGTCCATCCCCCGATCCTCCACTGCTCCCCGACCGGAAGTGTCGAGCGCGTCCTCTGTGCCGTCCTCGAGAACATCTCGACGCAGAAGGTTCCTGCGCTCCCGACCTGGCTCTCGCCCGTGCAGGTCAGGGTTGTACCGGTCACGGAGAAACACCTTGCCTATGCACAGGATGTGATGAACGCCATCAATGCCGCACAGATCCGGTGCGATATCGACGACCGGAACGAGACGATGGGCAAGAAAGTCCGGGAAGCCGGTATGGACTGGGTTCCCTATGTCGTTGTCATCGGCGATGAGGAGATCGGCAGTAAGAAGCTGACCGTCACCATCCGGAAGAAGTCGCAGCCAAACAAACCCTTCAAGGAGCAGATGACGACCGACACCCTGATAGCCTCCATAAAGAAGGAGACCGAAGGAAAACCGTTCCGCCCGCTCTATACGCCAAAACTGCTCTCGAAGAAAGCGCGGTATATCTGATCTCTCTACGGGATCACAATCTTTTTTCTATAAACGACAGTTCCGCCGGATTTCTGAACCTTTGAAAATCCTGTATTGCGGTATAATGTCTTACAGCGGGTTCGAGATATTGTATCCGACAGTCTGTTGTCCCGGGTCCTCTCGCTGCGCCCCGTTGCCGAACCGGAACCTGCCCTGCGGGATGACGATCTCGAACCGTGCGCCTTTTCCTTCGACACCGGTTTCGCTGATGCTCATGCCGGTGATCGCGAGGATCTCCCGGGCAAGAAAGAGCCCAAGGCCGGTATTCTCCCCGAAGCCGCGCTCGAAGATTTGTTCCTTGCACGATTCCGGGATCCCGATACCGTCATCCTCGCAGAACATGACGATCTTCTCGCCATCTTCATGGATGCCAAACGAAACCCGGGTGAGCCTGCCCCCGTATTTCATGGAATTTTCTATCAGGTGATCGACCACCCGCTCAAAAAGCGGATCCGCGTAGCATTCGAGCCCATGGAGCGAACATTCGATGCGGACTCCCGGAATTTCACGCTGGTCGATTACCCTTGCAATAATCCCCTCGACATTCTGCCATACCGGCGTGTTGACACCCAGGTCCTGGTAATCCCGCGCAAAAGAGATCTGGCGGAGGATATCCTGTGCGGTCCTCGTAACCTGGCTGAGGTACCGTTCGGTCTCGGGAGATGTGCCGGCTGCACGTGCGAGATCCGTGTATGCCAGAAGCCCGGTGATGTGGTTGCAGATGTCGTGCCGGGTCACGCTGCTCATCAGGCTGAGCTTCCTGCTTGCCTCCTCCAGGTGGCTCTCGGCTTCCCGGATATCGCTGATGTCCCGGACAGTCTCGATTGCCCCTACCAGGTTTCCGGCATTGTCATAGAGCGGGGTTGCTTTTGCCCACAGCTGGAGATGACGGCCTTTTGGGGTGGCGTCGATTGTTTCAGCCACAAGCCCGTTTCCTTCCCTGCGGACATTGATATAGGGTTTTAATGCGACTTCGTCATCCGACGCCATCACAAGGTCGATGAGCATCTCGCGGCGGTTCCCATAGAACGGGATCGCGTACTCATAGTCGCTCTTCCCGAGGATTTCCGAAGCGGGGATGCCCGTCATCTCTTCCATGGCAAGGTTCCATGCAATGACCTTTCCCCTCCTGTCGATGACAAGCGTTGCATCCGGCAGGAAGTTGATGATATCATGGAGCCTTCGTTCAGAGTGTGCAAGTTCGGTCTCGGACTGGCGGCGGAGAACCGCCTGGTACACCATGTTCATCAGCTCGGCGAACTGGGCGCGGGGGTTGCCGCCTTTCTGGACATAGAAGTCAGCCCCGCAGTTGAGCGCTTCGATGATCACCTCTTCCCTGCTTCTTCCGGAAAAAAGGATAAAGGGTATATTCCGGTACTGCTGGCGGACCAGCTTGAGAAAATCGATCCCGTCGGTCTCCGGCATCTGGTAATCCGAGATGATGGCGTCGTACGTCCCGGATTTCAGTCTCTCGATTGCTTCCGTTACCGTTGCCACGGTATCGACACGGATATTGCCAAGCCGTTCGATGTATTCCTTCGTCACCTTCCGCAGGATCTCCTCATCGTCAACATACAGCAGGGCAATATCTGTCATGAGTTATCGTCAAAGCGGATTATTAATATCTAAAGGATCCTCCTTTAAATCCTTTTCTTAAATCTCAAAAGATAAATATCAGAATCAATATCCACGACCAATGTATGGCAATAGAACAAAAATGCAGGAATCCTGGGACCGGGCTTTCCGGAAAACCGTTACAGCACCGGTGATGTATGAGTGAGCGGGGTAAGTTTTGCAATCACCCGTTCAACCTGCCGCACAGATGTCCCGGTATAGGTGTCCGGTGCAAGCAGTCGTTCAAGATCCTCTTTTGAGCAGAACCGGACGACCGCAGGTTCGACAGCGAGCACCTCGGCAAGCGGGCGGCCTTCGGCAAGCGCCTGCATGCTTGCAACCCGCACGTGCTCGTGGGCGTCCTGCCGGTTCATCCCCCGTTTTGTCAGTTCGATCATCACCGATTCCGCCATGTTGATGCCGTGCAGGAAGTTCAGGTTGCGCCGGATGGCAGCCCGGTTGATGACGAGCCCCCGGACGATCCCGTTCATCAGCCGGAGGCAGTGGTCGGTTAAGATCGTGGCCTCGGGAAAGATGACCCGCTCGCAGGAGGAGTTCGTGAGATCCCGCTCGTCCCAGAGCGTGTTGTTGGCAAGCGCCGGTCCAACAGAGGATCGGATGATCCGGGCAAGGCCGCAGACCTGTTCGCTCTTGATCGGGTTCCTCTTGTGCGGCATCGTGGACGAACCCACCTGTTTTGCCCCGAATGCTTCCTCAACCTCGCCGATCTCCGTTCTCTGGAGCGAGCGGAGCTCGATGCCGATCTTATCCAGCGTTGTCGCAACGTTTGCAAGGAACATGAAGTATTCCGCGTACCGGTCCCGTGCGATCACCTGGTTCGAGACGTCCACCGGGTTGAGCCCCAGCATCTCCATCATGGTTGCCTGGATCCCGATCGCCTTCTCGCCGAGTGCCGCCTGTGTTCCCACCGCGCCGGTCATCTGCCCGACAAGGACCCGGGGGCGGAGCTGCTCCATCCGTTCGATATGGCGTCCGACCTCGGATGCCCAGATCGCAAACCGCAGGCCATAGGTTGTAGGCACCCCCTGCTGCCCGTGGGTCCTTCCGACGCAGACAAGGGTCTTTGTGTCGGCGGCGCGGGAAAGAAGTGCGGCAAGGAGCAGCCTCATTTTTTCGTCCATGAGATCGAGCGCCTGTTTGAGCTGGAGGCCGGTTGCCGTATCGAGGATATCGTTGGAGGTTGCCCCGTAATGGACCCATCTTCCCGCGTCGCCGCAGACCTCGCTTACCGCGCGCACGATCGCCATCATGTCATGGTTGATCTCGGCCTCGATCTCCTTTGCCCGTGCAAGCGATGCCTTCTCTGCGTTTGCCGCAATCGTATCCGCATCTGCCTGCGGGATCATCCCGTGGGCAGCTTCGGCTCTTGCAAGGGCCGCCTCAGCTGCAACGATGCAGGAGAACCGGTTCTGTTCGCTCCAGACGGCACGCATCTGGTCCGTGCCGTACCGTTCCTCGATCGGATGGACTGGCATAGCAACAGATGGATCGTTTTAGGATATAGCGCTAGGTGATCCGGGCCGGTAAACCAGGTTGCAGGAACCGGGAGCAGCATGCCTGTCCGCGACTCATGCGGAACGAGGCGGAACGGAGAAACCGCCCGATAACCGGCACCGTTCCGAAATCGAACGTAAAGGAACATATATCCCATTGGACATTTTCACCCCGCGTTCCGGCGCTAATAAAACCCGGCAGCGCCAAGTATATCTGATGGACTCCTTCGATGCCTTCTTCCCGTACAGCCGGTACCGTCCCCGGCAGAAGGAGATGCTTGCGTTTGCCGCAGCCATTGCGCGGGACGGGGGCATCGGGATGATCGACGCGCCGACCGGCAGCGGGAAGTCGAGCGTGATCGCATCCCTCCTTGCAGAGCGGGGGAAACGCAAGGTGCTGGTTGCGGTCAGGACCAAGAGCCAGCTGGAGACCTTCATCCGCGAGACCGCGCTCATCCGGAAGAAACAGCCGGCTCTCAGGGTCGCATACCTCATGGGCAAGGGAGGCATGTGCCCGCTGGGGGGACAGGGGGACGTGTACCGGCGCTGCGAAGGGGTCAAGACCCTCTCGACATCCTTAATGCGGGACCGTGCGGAGAAGGGCGCGTTAACTCCCGCAAAAGACCCGTTCATCCTCCAGCAGATCCGGCGCATGGACCGGGAGCACCCGCTCATCTGCCCGCACTTCATCCAGAGCCGGATGTTTATTGCCGCCGACAACGGGCAGCTCCGGATGGTGCCGTCGGCCCAGCTCCGGGGAAGGTCCGATCGTGTCATCGATGAGATGGTCCCGCCACGGGAACTCGGGCCATTCAGCGAGGGGCTCTGCCCGTACGAGCTGATGCTCCATGCGGCACGGGATGCCGACGTCATTATCCTGAACTATTACCACATCTTCGACCGTGCGATCCGGGAACAGCTGTACCTCCAGCTCTCGCTTGAACCAGAGAACATCCTGCTGCTCATCGACGAAGCCCATAACTGCGGCGAAGTGATGCAGGCGGTTGAGAGTGTCTCCCTTGACGAACGGGACATCGAACAGGTCTCGCACGAGCTTACCTCCATGCGGCGCCGGAGCAAGAGCGCCGACGCGGTTGCCGGCATCCTGCCCCGGATCACGGACTTCATCGACGGGCTTAAGAACTCCGCAGAACCGGAGGACTGGTTCGATCCCGCGATCTTCGACCGGATGGTTGTCCGCGGATCCCTGTACAGCCGGATGAACGAGATCGTCGACGACCTCTTCAGCCTCACGGATACCATCCGGGAGAAGAACGTGAAAGCCGGTGAGTTCCAGGAGACCGCCATCGAGCGCCTGACAACCTTCCTCTTCCGGCTTGACGGGGCGGTGACCGACCCGTCGTACCTGACCGTGTACCGGCGGCAGGAAGAGGGGATCGTCCTCGAGGTCCGGAGTATCGACCCTGCGGCTGGTCTCAGGGACATATGCAGCGGGCACCATGCCGCGCTGCTCATCTCAGGGACGCTCTCCCCTGTAAGCAGCTATGCAAAGTACTACTTCGGCGATCTTCCGGTTGCGACGCTCACGCTTCCCGCAACGTTCCCGAAAGAGAACCGGCTCATCCTTGCCGCGCAGGACATCACCACGGCATACTCGATGCGGCAGGACCGGAACAACACCGCCCTCATCTCGGAGTATATCGGCAGTTTTGCATCGGTTGGCGGCAACTGCGCCGTCTATTTCCCGAGTTACCAGATCCTCGATCAGTACGCAAGGCTCTGCGGGGAGAGGATCCGGAACAAGCGGGTCTTCATCGAGCCGCGGGTTGCGGCAGATGCCGGGGCGGCGCTCGCGGAATTTCTCGCGCTGCCAGACCGGGGGGAAGCCGGCGTCCTCTTTGCCGTCTGCGGCGGAAAATGGAGCGAAGGGCTCGATTACCGGGGGGAGATGCTTGCCGGGGCGATGGTCATCGGTCTCCCGCTCGCCCCGTTCAACCGGGTCCGGAAGATGGTGATCGAGTACTTTACCCGCAAGTTCCCGGACGAGGGGGAGTTTTTATCCTACACGCTCCCGGCGATCAATCGTGCGTTGCAGGCGCTTGGCAGGGTCCTTCGCACCCCGGAGGACCGGGGTGTCCTTGTCTTTGGCGAGCGGCGGTTCCTGGAGATGCGGGTTTTAACGGCCCTTCCCGCATGGATCCGGGACGAGATGGTCCCCTGCGATGCTGCCGGATTTCAAGAGAGGATCGCCCGATGGAAGTGATCGAAGGCTCCTGCCGGTTCGGCCTCTGGTTCGTGAACGTGAGCTGGAACGAGGCCTTTGTCTACCGGGTGAGATTCTCGACGACCGGGACAGACGGGCCGGTTCCCGCCCCGATCCGGGAGTACTGTGCAGGCCGGCCTGCGGACTTTTCCGCATTGTCCAGCAACGCGTTTTTCACGATGGGCGAGGTATACGCAGACATCTACCGGGAAGTGCAGGCAGTACCGTATGGCATGACAGCCACGTACGGGGAGATCGCAGAGCGTGCGGGAACCGGCCCGCGGGTTGTCGGGCAGGCCATGGCCCGCAACCCGACGCCCCTCGTGATTCCCTGCCACCGGATTGTCGGCGCCCGGGGCATCGGCGGTTTTTCACCCTCCGTTGAGATCAAGGAAGCACTCCTTGCCATGGAAAAAAAGGTGACTACAATATACAGGAGAACAAAAACTGTAGGTAATGGCGGCGAGGGGCACGCATCCCGGTTGCGGGGTGGACCGGTGAAGCGGGGGAACCTATGAAGGCGGGCAGTACCGGCAGCAGCACGATCCGGGTTGCCGTGAAAAGAAAAAGTCTCCGGAGCGACCGTTAATGCGATCGGCGGTGATCCTTGTCGGGGGAGAGGCACGGCGGGCCAATGGCGAAGAGAAATATTTCTTCCGGTACCAGGGGAAGACCTTCATCCAGCGGCAGATCGATTCGCTCCGCCCCGTTGTTGACGAGATCATCCTTGTCGCCCGCGACCCCGGACAGTGCGGCCGGTTCTCTCACATCGCCGGCATACAGTGCATCACCGATATCCGGCGGGGAATAGGGCCGATAGGCGGCCTGCATGCCGGTGCCCTTGCCGCAAAAGGGGATCTCATCTTTGTCTCGGCGTGCGATATGCCGTGCATCCAGACCGACGTTGTCCGCCATCTCTTCGATGCAATCGGCACGTACGATGCGGCAATCCCCTGCTGGAACAGCGAAATGCTCGAACCCCTCCACGCGGTTTACCGGAAATCCGTTCTCACGGATTACCTGCAGAGCCATGTGCCTTTCTCCCTGCGCCCGATGATCCGGAGTATCAGGACCCGTTATGTCCCGGTGGAAGAGTTGCGGAAGTTCGATCCCGGTCTCAGGACCTTTACCAACATCAACCGTCTTGAAGAACTCCACGAATTCCACCAGAACAATGCATGATTCGTCCGGTGCAGCCGATTACGGGTGTGGAATTTAAGAATATAGCCGGTTATTCCCGCATTTTTCTGTGGAAGTATATATATTTTAAGATTGTAACGTAATACCAGAATACCGGACAAAGGAATGTAACCGGAAAATACGGTCCTGCATTTCTTTGCTCTCGATCCTGCTGAGCGTGACCGAATGGGAAAGATTGATCGTACACTGAGTACACCGCTGCAGATTGGGCTTCTTGCCGTGGCAACGGTCTGTGCGATCTTCCCCTCTGTCTATTCCCTGACCCACGGGATCTTCGAAGTTTTTCCCTTCCTCTATATTCTGCCGATCATCCTTGTTGTTTATTTCTTCCCGCGATATTCAGTACTTTATTCCCTTGCGATAAGTATCACGTACATCAGCCTTGTCTATTATTACGGGTCATTCGATCCGAACCTCATTGCCATCTCAACCGCCTGGTTTGCCATCCTTATCGTAATCGGTGTGGTGGCATCGTCCTATGCGAACCAGTACAGGAATGAGAACGAAAAAATCCGGAAGGTCTTTGAGGCTGCACAGGACGGGATGTTCTGTTTTGACCAGCGGACAAAAGAGATCCGCGAGATCAATCCCATGTGCGCAAGGATGCTCCGTTACGAGCGCGAGGAACTGATCGGGCAGGATATCTCCGTTATCTGGTCCAACCCGGTAGAAATTGACGAGTTCATTAAGGGTATTTCCGATACCTCGGTCTCGTCGCAGCGCGAGATCCTGCTTACTACGAAAGACGGGACGAACTGCCGGTGCATCGTCTCGGCAATCCTCTCCCGGAACAACCTTGTCCTTTGTTCCGCGTTCGATATCACGAGCGGGAAGACTCCCGATGAGGCGGTACGCCAGACGCTCGACGAACTGGACAAAAAGGTGAGAGAACGGACGTCGGAACTCGAAAAGATCAACGAGCAGCTGAAAGCGGAGATACTTGAACGCCGCAAGTTCGAGCGGGAGATCTTCTCAGGCAACATGAAGAACCGACATGATGAAGGGGGCGGGCACTGAATGGACCAGTTCGAACAAAACGAGAAGGCAGAGAACCTCGACCTGCTGTGGGACACCGCAATCGGGGTCACGGTCCTTGTCTCGCTTGCCGCAACCGTCTATTCCCTTGTCCACAATATTCCGGACGTATTCCCGTTTCTGTACTTCCTCCCCATCATCCTTTTTGTCTATGTCCACCCGGACCGGGGCGTGATCTTCTCCATCGTGCTCTCCGGCGCCTATATCTTCCTTGTGTACTACTTCGGTTTTGCCGATCCCAAACTGATTGCAATCTCGACTGCCTGGTTTGTAATCTTCATCACGATCGGCGTTGTCACATCCTCGTTTGCGATGAGCCTGCGAAACGAGGAGTACAAATTCCGTCGGATCTTCGACAATTCCCAGGCCGGGATCTTCGCGTTCGATTACCGCAATCTCCAGATTACGGACATCAATGAGAAGTTTACCCGGATGCTCCGGTTTGAGCGGCGAAGCGACCTGCTCAACCGCGATCTCTCCATAATCCTCCCTGATCAAACCGAACGCGAGATTTTCGTCGAGAAGATCCGGTCCAGCACGAACCAGGGCGAGATCGAGTTCCGGATGACGGCGCATGATGGCAGCACCCGCCTTCTCCTCGTGACTGCAACGGTCGTCCCAAATTATTCCGTGGTTTGTTCGGCTGTCGATATCACCGACCGCAAACAGGCCGAGGATATCATCCAGAAGGCACGGGCCGAATTAGAGACCCGCGTCCGCCAGCGGACCGAGGAACTGACCCAGGCGAACGAGATCTTACGAGCGGAGATCGAAGACCGCAAACGGTTCGAAAATGCAATACGGCTTGCCAACAGGAAACTGAACACGCTCTCCAATATCACCCGGCATGACATCCTCAACCAGATCACGGCTCTCGGGATGACGCTCTCGCTTGCAAAGGAGTATACGGCAGATCCGAAGATCCTGGATTACCTCGACCGGATTGACGTGCTCACCCAGCGGATCCAGAAACAGATCCAGTTCACCCGCGATTACCAGAATATCGGGACGCTTGCCCCCCGGTGGCAGCTTGTCAGCGAGGCTATCAGGAACGCAATGGCCGATATCCCCGGGAACAATGTCACAATCGAAGTTTCGTTCGATGACGTGGAGATCTATGCCGACCTGCTCCTTGAGAAGGTCTTTTTCAACCTCATGGAGAACTCGTTGCGCCACGGGGAAAAGGTAAGCCGGATCCGGTTCTCTTCAAAGATCGCAGGTGACTGCCTTGCAATCCTCTGTGAGGATGACGGCGTTGGCATCCCGGACCATGCCAAGGAGAAGATCTTCAAGCAGCAGTATTACCGGAATACCGGCTACGGGCTCTTCCTCATTACCGAGATCCTTGGGATCACAGGGATCACCATCCGGGAGACCGGCGAACACGGGGAAGGGGCGCGGTTTGAGATCCTTGTCCCGGCAGGATCCTTCCGTTTCACCAGCAGAAAACCGGACGCAGAATCATCGCAGTGATACGGATCTCTCCCTGTTTTAAAAAATTAGGCATGGGCGTTTTTCCTATTACATGCCCGCAGCCCATTCCCGACAGCCAAGACTGGTAATCTCCCCCATCAAAGAATCCCCGGGGCTTTAAGGTATGCCCTGCTTCCGGTTCAGAGGTTCTTCTTCCTGCCGCTTGCGTCGCGCATATAATGTCCGAACTCGCTTTCGAGGAGCGCGCTTCCCGGTATGACCGGGCCGTCGCGGCAGATCCGGAGCCCGTCCGGGTCGATGCAGCACGAGCCACAGACCCCGACCCCGCACTTCATGTACCGGTGGAGCGAGAACTCGGTCTTCTTCTCGATCCCGACCTCCGTGACTTTGGTGAGCACCGCCCGCATCATCATCTCCGGCCCACAGACAGCGATCCGGTCGTAGGCCCCGAGGTTGATCTCGTCCATCAGGTTTGTCACAAATCCCTTGCAGCCAAGGGATCCGTCGTCGGTTGCAATCTGGAGATCCGTGCATTCGTCAAGCTGGTCCACGAAGAGGAGTTCGGATTCCGTCCGCGCCCCGAGCAAAAAGGTCATGACACAATCGCCCCGGGCGAGCGGCAGGAGCGGCGCTGCCCCGATGCCTCCGGCAATTGCAAGGATCCGTTCGCCGGCCGAGAACCCGTTGCCAAACGGCCCCCGGATCCCGATCCGGTCGCCGGTTTTTTTCGCAAAAAGCGCTTCCGTTGCGTCGCCCACTTTCTGGACGGTGATCGAATGGTCCGATGAGAGTGCCATCGGGATCTCATCCGTGCCGGGTACCCAGACCATGACAAACTGGCCGGGACTGAACGGGATGACAGGCGTGAAGGAAAAGGTCCGGATCGCCGGGGTTTCCCGCCGGATGTCCGTTAAGGTTACCGTGACCGGGAGTCCCTCACTCATGGGCGCACCCCACGATCCTGTCCGCTGCTATCCCGTCTTCTGCATAGAGTTTTCCGGCAATTGAGGAGAAAATGCGGATATCTGCCTGCACCGCACTCCCGATCTCGACTGCGGACGCTCCTGCCATTATCATTTCAACGACATCTTCCGCCGAACCGATCCCGCCGCACCCGATGATCGGGATATCGACTGCATCGTAGAGCTCATACACGCACCGGACCGCGATCGGGAAGATCGCTTTTCCCGAAAGCCCCCCGAACCGGTTGCCGAGGACCGGGCGGCGAAGACCGGTCGAGATGCGCATTGCCTTGACCGTGTTGATTGCGACAATCGCGCTCGCGCCCCCCCGCTCGGCAGCCTTCCCGATACCGGTGATGTCCGTGACGTTGGGCGTCACCTTCACCCAGACCGGCATGCCAAGCCGGGCGACAGCCTTCGTGCAGGACTCAACGAGAGCGGGGTCCGTGCCGAGCGCCGAACCGTACCCTTCCGCATGGGGGCAGGACAGGTTCATCTCGATGCCGGATGCAATTCCCTTAAACCACCCGGCAACAGTTGCAAACTCTTCGGGATTTCCGCCAAAGACGCTGGCAATCACCGGTTTTTTTGCAAGAGACCTGAGTTCATCGACGAATTCGCGGGAGGGGTTTGGCAGGCCCATTGCATTGAGGAGCCCGTCTTCAAGGACAACGAGACAGGGACCGGCATGGCCGTTCTTGGGAACGGGGCCGATCGATTTTGTCACAACCCCCCCGGCGCCTGCTCCCAGGATCCGTCCGAGAGACGCACCGGTTGTGCCAAGGATACCCGCGGCAAGCAGGAGATGATTGTTGAGAGATATGCCCCCCACGTTCACAGGTCCGGGCCTGAGTGTGACCATCCATCAGAAAATGGTCGTTATTTATTATTAGCATACCCATAGGTAGATCAGATGGTACGCCTCGCCGTAATGGGTGTCGGCAGGGTCGGCGGAGAAGTTGCCTACCTCACCGCTGCGCTCGGGATCGCTGACGAACTCGTGCTGTACGACAGCGCCGCTGCCCTGTTAAAAGCACAGGTACTGGATCTCCGGCACGCCGGCCTCGATATGGATATCAGTACGAAGATAACCGACATCCGCGATGCCGGGATCTGCGTCTTTGCCGCCGGGCTCCCCCGGAATCCTGCAATCCGGACCCGCGCCGATCTCCTTACCGCTAACCTGCCTGCCGCGCATGACTGTGCCGGCATCCTCGCGTCGTTTCCCGGGGTGCTCATCACGGTCACGAACCCGATGGATATCAACAACTACTACCTGCACAAGGCGGCGGCCATTCCCCGGGAGCGCTGCATCGGGTTTGGCGGGCAGCTGGACAGCGCACGGTTTGCGCTTGCCCTGCGCCAGCGCGGGATCACGGGCTTCCCCTACGTTCTTGGAGAACACGGCGAGCACCAGGTGCCGGTCTTCTCGACCCTATCGAGACCGGTTCCGGAACCGGTCCGGGAGGAGATCCTTGCGGGACTCCGCACGGCAAGCATGGAGGTCATCAGGGGAAAGGGTGGGACCGTGTTTGGCCCGGCCCTCCATATCACGGATCTCATCCGGATCATCGCGGAGGACAAGCGGGAACTCATCTCCTGCTCCTGCATCCTGGAAGGCGAGTACGGGCTCTCCCGGTGCTCCCTTGGTGTCCCTGCCCGGATCGGGAAGAACGGAATCATGAGGATCGAGGAATGGCAGCTTGATCCCTGGGAGACGGAAAAGTTGAACGAGGCCGGAAGGTTTGTTGCAGACCTGTGCCGGCAGGCAGAACCCTGACATGCCCGGCCCACAGCGAACCCCTGCCGCTCAAGACCCGCGGGAAGATCCGGCGCAGGAAATGCCGGGGGCCGCACTGCACGTGGCAATCAACCAGGTCGAGTACAGCAATGCACCGGACGGCCCCGTCATCCATGTCTTCGGGCGGGACCCGGAAGGCCGGCTCCGGCGGATCGATATCACCGGATTTCTCCCCTATTTCTATGTCCCGGAAGACCAGGCGGCTTCCGGATCCCATGACTCGCGGATCACGGTCGAGCCGGATACCCGTTACACGTCAATCCGCGGGGAACCGCTCCGGCGGCTCTATACCCGGCGCCCGTCCGATGTGCGGGAGCTGAGAGAGCGGTACCGGCATTTCGAAGCCGACATCCCCTTTGCCACCCGGTTCATGATCGATACCGGGCTCACCGGCGGCCTTTCTGCCCCCGGCACTTCGGCGGATTACCGGGAGATCCGGCCAGCGGTCGTCGATGCTCCTGCAAAGACCTGCATCATCGATATCGAGTGCGAGGACGAACGCGGGTTTCCGGATCCCCAGCGGGACGCCGTGAACTGCATCACCTGCTACGATTCCTTTGACAAGGACTATACTACTTTTTTTTTGAGCCCGTCGGGCGGGACCGTTGCCGACTTTTCGCGTGCGCAGGAATCTGGCGGGAAGGAGAACGGGTGTTTCCGCAAGGGGACGCACACGATCTGCACGTATCCCGATGAAGCGGGGATGTTTAAGGCCTTTGCCTCCTATATCGCGAGGCGCGATCCCGACATCCTCTCCGGCTGGAACTTTGTCGAGTTCGATATGCCCTACATCATGCACCGGATGGAGAAGCTGGGGCTTTCCCCGTCGGATCTCCTTGCGCGCCTGAAAGGGATGACCGAGCGGGACACGCTCCGGGGACGGGCGCTCTTCGATCTCCTGACCGCGTACAAGAAGATGCACGGGACGCTCCGGGAATCCTACCGGCTCGACGCGGTTGCGGAAGCGGAGGTGGGGGAGCGTAAGGTCCGGTATACCGGCACGATCTCGTCGCTCTGGAAAGAGGACCCGCTCCTGTTTGTCGAATACAACTTCAAGGATGTGGAGCTCTGCGTCAAGATCGATGAGAAGAACAACATCATCGGGTTTTACCGGGAGATCGCCCGGTATGTCGGCTGCCCGCTGGACAAGACCCTGAACTCATCGTCTGTCATCGACGTCTATGTTTTGCGGAAAGCCCACGGGAAGTACGTGCTCCCGTCAAAAGGGTTTGCCAATGCGGAGGAGTTCGAGGGAGCGACGGTCTTCCAGCCAAGTAAAGGAGTCCGGGAGAATGTCGTCGTGCTCGATCTCAAGTCCCTGTACCCGATGGCGATGATGACGATCAACGCATCCCCGGAGACAAAGGATCCCAACGGGGAACTTCGTGCTCCCAACGGGATCCGGTTCCGGAAAGTCCCCGACGGCCTCACCCGGAGCATCATCGCCGACCTGCTCCGCGAGCGGGACGAGAAGAAGGCCCGCCGGAATACCTTTGCATTCGGATCCCCGGACTATGTCCTCTACGACATGCAGCAGAACGTGCTCAAGGTGATCATGAACACGTACTATGGCGTGTCGGGATACGCCCGGTTCCGGCTCTATGACCGGGAGATCGGTTCTGCGGTCACTTCGGTCGGCCGGGCGATCATCGAGCATACCCGCTCGGTCATCGAGCGGCTCGGTTATACCGTCATCTACGGTGACACGGATTCCTGCATGGTGCAGCTGCCGCAGGATCTCGACCGCGAAAAGACGATTGAGACCGCCCGTGCAATCGAGAAGGCGCTGAATGCCAGTTACCAGGAGTTTGCAAAGCGCGAGCTCTCTGCCGACATGCACTTCTTCTCGATCAAGTTCGAGAAGATCTATGCCCGGTTCTTCCAGGCAGGAAAGAAGAAGCGGTACGCCGGCCGCCTCGTCTGGAAGGAAGGAAAGGATGTCGATGAGACAGACATCGTCGGCTTCGAGATAAAGAGGAGCGACACGCCCCAGATCACCAAGGTCGTCCAGAAAAAAGTGATGGAACTGATCCTCTCGGGTGCCGGTTACAGCGACGTCAAGA
>Ga0209098_1002192_pt1 | contig 17498 bp, 13 predicted proteins | sample AD_JPNHW1_MetaG_FD_184429 | JGI IMG/M metagenome (GOLD analysis project Ga0209098, IMG submission 184429) | Active sludge microbial communities of municipal wastewater-treating anaerobic digesters from Japan - AD_JPNHW1_MetaG (SPAdes) (version 2) | ecosystem: Engineered > Bioreactor > Anaerobic... | reverse complement strand
TTCGTCGCCTGCCACCAGCAGCAGTTCCTCGACAAGGTGGACATGACGACGATCGCCCGCCCCGGCGCCACCTTCCTCATCAACTCCCACGGCACCCCGCAGGAAGTCTGGGATCACCTCCCGCTCGAGATGCAGGAGGCCGTCATCGCCAAGAAGCTCAAGCTCTACACGATCGACGCATACAAGGTCGCCAAGGACAGCGGCATGACCGGCCAGATCAACACCGTCATGCAGACGGCGTTCTTCGCCCTCGCCGGCATCCTCCCGAAGGAGGAGGCCATCGCCGCGATCAAGAAGGCCATCCAGAAGTCCTACGGCAAGAAGGGTGAGGACGTCGTGAAGAAGAACTGGACCGCGGTCGACAACTCCGTCGCCGCCCTCCACGAGATCCCGGTCCCGTCCGCCCCCACCACCAAGCGCCGCCGCCCGCCGGTCGTCCCGGTCGAGGCCCCGGACTTCGTGCAGCGCGTCACCGCCCGCATGATGGCCGGCGAGGGCGATCTGCTCCCCGTCTCCGCCTTCCCGATCGACGGCACCTACCCGCTCTCCACCACCCGTTGGGAGCGCCGCAACATCGCTCAGGAGATCCCGACCTGGGACGCCTCGCTCTGTATCCAGTGCAACAAGTGCGCGCTGGTCTGCCCGCACGCCGCGATCCGCACCAACTTCTACCCGACGAAGTCGCTCGCCGGCGCCCCGGCCACATTCAAGAGCACCGCGTTCCGCTCCAAGGAGAACCCGGACTGCTCGTTCACCATCCAGGTCGCCCCCGAAGACTGCACCGGTTGCACCCTCTGCGCCAAGGTCTGCCCGGCCAAGGACAAGACCAACCTGCAGAAGAAGGCCATCATGATGGCCCCGCAGGCCCCGCTCGTGCAGCAGGAGGCCGCCAACTGGGACTTCTTCCAGAAGCTCCCGCGCCCCGACCGCACCACGCTCAAGACCGACCTGAAGGGCTCGCAGTTCATGGAGCCGCTGTTCGAGTTCTCCGGCGCCTGCACCGGCTGCGGCGAGACCCCGTACATCAAGCTCGTCACGCAGTTCTTCGGCGACCGCATGCTCGTGGCCAACGCCACCGGCTGCACCTCCATCTACGGCGGCAACCTGCCCACCACCCCGTACTGCACCGACGCCGCCGGCCGCGGCCCGGCCTGGTCGAATTCGCTGTTTGAGGACAACGCCGAGTACGGTCTCGGCCTGCGCCTCGCGGCCGACCAGCTCGAGGCCAAGGCACACCTCCTCCTCAAGGAGCTCGCCCCGCAGCTCGGCGACGGCCTCGTCGAGGCGCTCGCCAAGGCCGACCAGTCCAACGAGGCCGGCATCGCCGAGGCCCGTCGCGTCGTCGCCGCGGTGAAGGCCAAGCTCGCCGGCATCGGCTCGCTCCAGGCCAAGACCCTCGCCCAGATCGCCGACTACCTCGTCAAGAAGAGCGTGTGGGTGTTCGGCGGTGACGGCTGGGCCTATGATATCGGCTACGGCGGCGTCGACCACGTCCTCTCCACCGGCAGGAACGTCAACATCCTCGTCCTCGACACCGAGGTGTACTCCAACACCGGCGGCCAGAAGTCGAAGTCCACGCCGATCGGCGCGGTCGCGAAGTTCTCCGCCAACGGCAAGGACACCGGCAAGAAGGACCTCGCCCTCATGGCCGTCCAGTACGGCAACGTCTACGTCGCCCGCATCGCCATGGGCGCCAAGGACACGCAGACGATCCAGGCCATCCGCGAAGCCGAGAGCTTCAACGGGCCGTCCCTGATCATCGCCTACTCGCACTGCATCGCCCACGGCTACTCGCTCGCCGACGGCTTCGACCACCAGAAGCTCGCCGTCGATTCCGGCCACTGGCCGATGTTCCGCTACGACCCGCGTCGCCTCGAGCGCGGCGAGCCGGACTTCGTCCTGGATTCGGCCGCCCCGAAGATCGCGCTCTCGCAGTACACGCAGAACGAGATCCGCTACAAGTTCCTGTTCAAGGCCGCCCCCGAGCGCGCCGCGGCCCTCGCCGAGATCGCGCAGAAGAACGTCAACGCCCGCTGGACCGCCTACCAGCAGATGGCCGAGGCTTCCAAGGCCGTCGCCGCTGCGAAGGCCGCTCCCGCAGCCCCGGCGTCCTAAGCCCGCCGATGCACAACCGGCACCCGTAACGTTTCCAAAAACGGCACCTTCACCGGTGCCGCCCTTTTTTTTCGCCCGTGCGGTTGCCGCACGCGGCCTCTTCGCTCCTTTCTCACGTCTCGAGAACACCCTTTCACGGCAGCGGCCCCGCCCGCGCAGCAGGCACCCAACCTCACCCAAACATGGCAATCGACCTCTCCACCACCTACCTCGGTCTCAAGCTCGCCAACCCCCTCATGCCCGGCGCCTCACCGCTGGTCGACAGCCTCGACCGCGTGCGTGCCCTCCAGGACGCCGGCGCCTCCGCCATCGTGATGCACTCGCTCTTCGAGGAGCAGATCGACCGCGAGATGAAGGCCGAGTACGCGCACCTCCACCGCCACGAGGATGTCTTCGCCGAGGCCGCCGGCTTCTTCCCCGAGAGCGACACCTACGCCCTCGGTCCGCAGGAGTACCTCGAGCACATCCGCCGCGTTAAGGAAGCCTGCCGCATCCCCGTCATCGCCTCGCTCAACGCCACGCAGCTCGGCGGCTGGGTCGAATACGCCAACCTCATCCAGCAGGCCGGGGCCGACGCCCTCGAGCTCAACCTCTACTATCTCGCCACCGATGCCGCCGTCTCCGGCGAGGAGGTCGAGAGCGACGCGCTGGAGATCGTCCGCACCGTGAAGGCTGGCGTGAAGATCCCCGTCGCCGTGAAGCTCTCGCCCTTCTTCTCCTCCCTCGCCCATTTCGCCAAGGGTCTCGAGGAGGCCGGAGCCGACGGGCTGGTGCTCTTCAACCGCTTCTATCAGCCCGATATCGATCTCGAGGAGCTCGAGGTCCTGCCGAAGCTGGATCTGTCCACCCCGGAGGAGCTCCGCCTGCGCCTGCGCTGGCTCGCGATCCTCTTCGGGCAGGTGAAGCTGCCGCTCGCCTGCACCGGCGGCGTGCACTCCGCGGCCGATGTGGCGAAGTCCATCCTCGCCGGGGCCGATGTCGTCCAGGTCGTCTCCGCCGTGCTCAAGCACCAGCCCGGCCATCTCCGCACGCTGCTCGATGGCTTGGAGAAATGGATGCAGGAGAAGGAGTACGAGTCGGTGAGCCAGATGCGTGGCGCCCTGAGCCTCCAGAACTGCCCCGATCCCTCCGCCTTCGAGCGCGCCAACTATCTGAAGATCCTCCAGCTCTGGAAGACGTGAGGGGGAGATGAAGTAGCGAGTAGGTTCGATCCATCACGCCGCAGTATCTTCGGAAACCCGCCGGTCCCCCGGCGGGTTTCTCTGTGTCCGCGGCCGGAGGCGGAGCCGAGGGACGCGAGTGGGCCACTTGCGCCACGGCATGGGGACTGAGCGGAAGCTCGTCACGCTCGCAGCTGCGTGGAATGCGGACTGGATTCCGCCGCGGTCCGCAGCGAGGATGCGTTGCGGATGACTGCGGCGACGACCAAGAGCTATTCCTTCGGCGAGGAGATCGCCAACAGCGTCACGCATGGCGTGGGCGTGGTGCTCGCGATCGTTGCGCTGACTGTCCTCGTCGTGGGTTCGGCGCGGTTGGGCGATCCGTGGCGCGTGGCGAGCTTCTCGCTCTACGGGGCGTCGCTCATCGCGCTCTATCTCGCCTCGACGCTCTACCACGCGGTCCCCGGGGAGCGGGCGAAAGCGCTGCTGAAACGTTGCGACCATGCGGCGATCTTCGCCCTGATCGCGGGCACCTACACGCCGATCATGCTGGTGACGCTGCGCGGGCCGCTCGGCTGGACGATGGCGGGGATCGTGTGGGGGGTGATGGTCGCCGGCATCACGTTGAAGTTTCTTTTCATCCAGCGTTTCCAGAAGGTCCTGCTCGGTGCGTACGTGGCAATGGGCTGGATCGTGGTGTTTGCGCTGCCGGCGCTGTGGCAGCGCTTGTCCGGCGCGGCGCTGGGGTGGCTCGTGGCCGGCGGTATCACGTACACGGCCGGTGTGGCGTTCTACGTGTGGAAGCGGCTGCCGTACGGCCACGCCATCTGGCACCTGTTCGTCCTCGGCGGCAGTGCGTGCCACTTCTTTTTCTTCTATCTCCACGTGCTGCCGCGCGTGTGAAGTGATTTCGGAATGCGGATTGCGGAATGGGCGGAGTTATCCGGCGTGGCTGGAGCGCGGACTCGCGGCACCCTGTTTGTCCGGAGTGAGGAGAGGCGCGCAACGGGTAGCCGAAGGGCGCTGCAAGACAGCGCCCCTACCGCAAGCGTGCGGCCCGGGTTGGATCGCGATGCCGAGTTGGATAACAGAATTGGGGTCTCGGTCTTCACCTGGCAGGTGAAGGGAAACCCGCCGGGCCTGCGGGCGCCGATTTCGCGTGGTCCGCAGCGCCTTTGTTTCCTTCGTTACCTTCTGTCGTCTGCGGGATCCATGTTCACTGGCCGACAAAAAACCCGGCGCGTGAACGCCGGGTTGGAAATGGAGTCGGTCGCGGAAGCGTCGCTCAGGGAATGAGGAGAACCATCCCGGGGCGGAGCATGTCGGGATTCTTGAGCTTGGTCCGGTTGGCGGCGACGATCTTGTCCCACTTATTCGGCGACTGGTAGTACTTGAAGGAGATGAGCGAGAGGCTCTCGCCCTCGGCGACGGTGTGCGTGCGCACGGCCGTCTTCTCCACGGCGGCGGCAGGGACCGGTGCGGCGGCGGGCGTCTCGACCGCCGGCTGCTCGGTGGCGACGGGCGTCGGCACGATGGACGCGCTCGGGGTGAAGGGCACGCCACTGCGTGCGGAGAGGGCGCGGGAAAGGTTCTCGATGCGGATCTGCGCGGCGTAGAGCTCGTTCTGCATCGCGGCTTTGGCGGCGAGCGCAGCGGCCTCGGACTGCTTGGCGGCATCGCGCTCGGCGGTAGTGCGGGCGACCTCGGCGGCGGCATTCTGGCGGGACTGCTCGGCCTCGGCGAGGGCGGCATCCCGGGCGAGCTCGGCCACGCGGAGTTTCTCGGCGGCGGCAGCGGCGAGCTTGTTGGCCTCGATGGCCTCCTGCTCCTTGAGCGCGTAGGCGCGCACCGTCATGTCGACGGTCATCTCCGCCTCCTTCTGCGCACGCACGGCCTCGCTGGCCTCGACGGCGCTGGTCTCGGCCGCGACGACCTTCGCCTTGGAGCTCTCGGCGTCGTTCTTGAGCGCATCGCGCTCGGCCTGGAACGCATCGCGTTCGGCCTTGAGCTGGTCGACCTGCGCGGCGAGCGCGTCGCGCTGCTGCTGCACCGTGTTGAAATCGCGGCGGAGCTGGGAGGGTGAAGGATCGGCGGTTTGCGCGGAGCCGACAGAGGCAAAAACCGGCAACGCGATGAGGGGCAGAAGGAGTCGCAACTTCATTCGAGCCGCGACGTTAGCGGATCGGAACGCGTTCGTCCATCCTGCGGTTATGGTGTTTTTACGAAGCGCCAAACGGGGGCTGGCGAAGGTCTCCGCCTACAGCCCGACCCACCAGGCCCCGAACTTCATCCACAGCGGGATCACCGGGATGGAGACAAGCGTGGTGCTCACAACCACCTGCGCCGCCGTGAGCGGCTGCCCTCCGTAGTGTTTGACGAGGACGATGGGAAACACGCCCGCCGGCATCGCCGCCTGCACGATCATCACCTGCCGCAGCTCGGGCGACAGCGGGAGCCATTTGGCGGCGGCAAGGAAGACCAGTGGCAGCACGCCTAGGCGCAGCGCCACAGAGCCGATTGCGACGCGAGGCCCGATCAGCGCACGCGGATTGCGGAGGTGTTCCTCGAGGAAGGCGCCGATCAGCAGCAGGCCCAGCGGCACAGCAGCCCCGCCCAGCGAGGTGACCGTGCGCTGAATGATCGCCGGAACCTCGAGATGGAAACAATTGAGGGCAACGGCGCCGACGAGGGCGAAGACGGGTGGATTGAGCGCCTTGCGCCAATTGTCCCGGAACGTGCCGCCGGCCAGCAGCAGCACACCGACTGTCCAGGCCGCAAACTCGTTGCCGGTGGTGAAGACGAAGAGCACGCCGAGGGTCCCTGGCCCGTACAGGGCGCCGATGATGAAGATCGGCACGTAGCTGTAGTTGTAGAATCCGGTCGAGTACGCGAAGCTGCGCAGCCCGCCGCCCCGCTCCAGGCCGAGCGCCCGCCCCGTCCACCAGGCGGCCAGCCAGCCCACCGCCATCGAGGCGAAACCGAGCAGCGGCGGCCAGACGAGGTTGCGCGGGTCGCGCAACGCCGCGTTGCCCATGACAGACTGGAAGATCAGGCAGGGGAACAGGATGTTCACGCCGAGCCGCAGCAGGGAGGAGTCGGCCTCCGGAGTGAGCCAGCCCACGCGGCGCAACACGGCGCCGATGCCGATGAGCGCGAAGATGGGCGCGAGGATCGCGAGCAGATGGAGAATTTCGTCCACAGGACGGCAACGATGGAACGTGCCCCCCGCCGGAGGAAACCCGGAAATCGCCGCCGCGGACGCGGCATCGTCGTACTCACCGGCCACAAGGGCAGCAGAACCTTACGTGTACACGCGTTGCGTGCCGTTGGGCAGCTCGATGCGCGACAGCCGGCTGGTGGCCGCATCGTAGCGGAAGTGCGTCACTCGCGCCGCCCAGTCGGTCACGGTCGCGAGTCGGTCGGCGGTGTCGTAGGCGTAGGTCACTGTGCGCGCGGGGCTGCCGGGATAGGTAAGCTCGGTGAGGTTCCCCGCGCCATCGTATTTGTAGGCGATCGCGTTGCCGACGCTGTCGGTGAAGGTGTCGAGCTGGCCGAGGTCGTTGCATACAATGCTAACGGCGCAAAACGTACCCTCCATTGCTACGTTCAATCCTAATTTTATCCTCGCGCAGAGTCGCCATCAGAAACCCGTCAATTCCCGAGAAATAGCTTTCAGGAATCGAAATCTCCACAAATCCATCTCCGAAACGGATCTCATATTCGCAATTCCAAGCAGCCCGCTGCTGCTGCCCAAACGCAAGCGGCTTCGGTACGGAATACCAAACAGATTCAGTGGGCAAATCATTACTGCCAACTGCATCCGCAAGCCGAGTAGGAAAGCGCCCAAACCGCTGACAGTAGCGCTGCAGCCCCATCCCAATACTTAACATATCCCGATACCTAACCTCCTCCGCAACCATCCAAACGCGCAATTGCAGCGCCGTCCATATGCACCCCAAAAAAAACAACACCCAAATAGTCCATCGAATCTTGATCGAAGTCATTTCTTGCAGCCTTTCTTAAGAGGAACCTTCCTCCCAGTGGTCCTCAGCTGTTCAACATCCAACTCATATCCATCTACCTGCAAGCGCGCTTCGTAGTATGTTGTCGCAGGAAGACCAAACGGATTTGCAACAACACCTATGGATAGGAGCGTCTTGGCGACCATCGTCGAGCACCAACCTATGTGCTCCCCTGATGCCCCCTTCAAGATTCCGAGATTCATTGCGATCACATTGTCGCTCTGGCGACCGTCAGCCATAACATGATTTGGGATAACCAAGACGTGAGTATCCTTGCTGCTCACCGAATCCCTTAGGCTGCCAACCGCAGGCCCACTCACCATCAGGCACAAGGACGAATCTGGTGCCCCATCATATCGATTTACGCCATTCTTCCGATCGACCCCAATCCCTACATGCCCGTAGGTCGATGAGTCATAAAATATATATGCATCGAGTCCCCGCGGGTCGACGCACATCACCGGGCTGCCGCCGACGTAGGCGAACCAGTTGGTGCCGGCAGCGAAGCCGATGGGGTCGGCGTTGAGGAAGCGGCGGGTTTCGGGGGAATAGTACCGAGCCCGCATGTGGTAGAGGCCGTTGGGATCGGTGACGACGCCGTCGCGGCCGTTGTAGAGGAACTCGGTCGCCGTGTTGCCGGTGCGGGCGACGATCTCGCCGTAGCTGCCGTAGGTCACGCGGCCGAGCACGGCGCCGGTGGCGTCCGTGCTGCCGCGGTAGTCGTAGTGATGCACGCGGAGGGCTGAGCCGGTCTCGGCGTAGAGGAGCAGCGAGCCGGCGTAGACGTAGCGCGTGGTCGTGCTGCCGGTGGTCGACTGGAGCAGGCGGGAAAGCGCGGCGTTGGGATCGTGCACGAAGGTCGTCTTCGTTCCGGAGGCGGTGCGGGAGATGCGCCGGCCTTCCGCATCGTAGGTGTAGCTTGTGGTGCCGACGTTGGTCAGCCGGTTGCGGGCGTCGTAGGCGAAGCTCGCCAGAGCGCCGCCGAGCGGACCGCGGGTGAGGTTGCCGTCGGCATCGGAGGCGGTCGCGAGCGCGTTCCACGCGGTCAACCGGTCGTCGTCGTCGTAGGTCATGCTTGCGGCGGTCACAGTGAACGGTGCGGGCTCCGGCAGCGTCGTTTCCTCGACGATCCGGTCGAGGGCGTCGTAGCCGAGCGTGAACTGGCTTACGAGCGCGCCACCGGCGACGACCTCGTCGCGCACGTTGGCGACGCGGCCGGCGGAGTCGTAGGTGAACACGCGCTGCGTGCCGTTGGGCAGTTCGATGCGCGACAGCTGGCTGGTGGCCGCATCGTAGCGGAAGTGCGTCACCCGCGCCGCCCAGTCAGTCACGGTCGCGAGTCGGTCGGCGCTGTCGTAGGTATAGGTCACGGTGCGCGCGGGGCTGCCGGGGATAGGTAAGCTCGGTGAGGTTGCCCGCGCCATCGTATTTGTAGGCGATCGCATTGCCGGCGCCGTCGGTGAACGTGTCGAGTTGGCCGAGGGTGTTGTTATGGCGCGGGGTGATTGCTTTCAATGTGCGCCGAGAAACAAACGTAGTAACTGCGCAAGAACAGAAAGCAGAAAGACCGCGCCACCGACCGCAAATATGACGCGTCTTCCGCCTGTGCTGAAACCAAGTCGAGCAAGAGCACTAGCTTGGACCAATTCTCTCAAGCCTTCACTAAGAACATCGACTTCGGCGTCCGAGACCAATGTATCGCGGAACAGTCGGATACTGCACAAGCTTGGTCTAAGCTTTGTCGAGAGCTCATGCAAATGCTTTCCCTCTTTTATGTAGCCCTCCCACGCCAAGATCGCACCAGCAATTAGCACAACCGCAGGATCCCGTAGAACTGCGCGACTTCTGATCCCGCGACGGAATAAAACATAGTACAACGGCCCCCATCCGCGATCCCGCAACGCCTCAATCGCAGACAACGTCATCATCACATCTGCGGTCGCACGTGCCTTGGTGTGCAGGATTAGCACCAGACCGGCGAGCACAGGCACACAAAACAGCACAAACCTGACATTCGCCGCCGCCGGCAACCACAAGATGCAGCACGCTGCGAAAAGCGAAACGCAAACGATAGCAGCACTCACTGCTATAGAGGCAGAATAGCTCCGAAAAGCATCGGTTATTCGACGTAATAAATTGCACATTCCGATCGCTTGGGCGGTATCTTTTGGCGGATGCATTCTCGGTATCTATTGGCTAGGGCAGGCGTTTGCGTTGTCATTCCAAAGGCCAAGCACAGTATCGGTCGTGGTAGCTCCGATCCCTAGCGCGGTCATTAGTGCATCTTTGAGCGTATAATTAAACGCGAGTTTTGCGATTTCCTCACTGCTCAATAGCGCTTTTGCCGAACGGATAGTTCCGAAGTTATTGAAGTCAAATAACATGCGACCTACGCTGCCATACTGTAGTCCCTCAGTCACAGCGATGCGCGCAGCGTTGAGGCCACCGACACCAGATGCCAGATTGAGCACAATATCGGCGCCAGATGCGTAGGCATTTGCGCGCGGATCGCTTGTTGCGAGGCTCGTCACCAAACCAACGAGCCCGGAATTATTTAGTGTCGGTTTCTGATCGGTTGCCAAATCATACATATTTTTCCCGCCGGCAATAACTGATGCACCACCACTCGCAATAAGGTAAGCACCTGCAACTCCGCCAACTCCCGTCCAGCCTGTAGTTGCGACAATCGCCACTCCGCCAGCCACTTGAAGCGCGCCCCCCACAACCGCGACACCGTTGGATATCCAGTCCCACGCTGACTTGCCGCTCGGATCCGTTAGGGCAATCGGATTCCCATCACACAAGATGTACCAATTATTCCCACCGGCGAAGCCGATGGGGTCGGCGTTAAGGAAGCGGCGGGTTTCTGGTGAGTAGTACCTGGCCCGCATGTGGTAGAGGCCGTTGGGATCGGTGACGACGCCGTCGCGTCCGTTGTAGAGGAACTCGGTGGAGGTGTTGCCGGTGCGGGCGACGATCTCGCCATAGCTGCCGTAGGTCACGCGGCCGAGCACGGCGCCGGTGGCGTCCGTCAGCGCGACCGTGCTGCCGCGGTAGTCGTAGTGGTGCACGCGGAGAGCTGAGCCGGTTTCGGCGTAGAGCAGGAGCGAGCCGGCGTAGACGTAGCGCGTAGTCGTGCTGCCCGTGCGGGACTGCAATAGGCGGGAGAGCGCGGCGTTGGGATCGTGGACGAAGGTCGTGGTGATACCGGTTGCGGTGCGCGTGATCCGTCGATTCTCCGCATCGTAGGTGTAGCTCGTGTTGCCGACGTTGGTCAGTCGGTTACGGGCGTCATAGGCGAAGGTCGCCAGTGCGCCGCCGAGGGGCCCCTGGGTGAGGTTGCCGTCGGCATCGGAGGCGGTCGTGAACGCATTCCAGCCGGTGAGCCGGTCGTCGGCATCGTAGATCATGCTCGCGGCGGCCACGGCGAACGGCGCGGGCTCGGGCAGCGTCGTTTCCTCGACGATCCGGTCGAGGGCGTCGTAGCCGAGCGTGAACTGGCTCACCAGCACGCCTCCGGCGGCGACCTCGTCGCGCACCGAGGCGACACGGCCGGCGGAGTCGTAGGTGAACACGCGTTGCGTGCCGTTGGGCAGCTCGATGCGCGACAGCCGGCTGGTGGCCGGGTCGTAGCGGAAGTGCGTCACGCGCGCCGCCCAGTCGGTCACGGTCGCGAGTCGGTCGGCACTGTCGTAGGCGTAGGTCACGGTGCGCGCGGGGCTGCCGGGATAGGTAAGCTCGGTGAGGTTGCCCGCGCCATCGTATTTGTAGGCGATCGCGTTGCCGGCGCTGTCGGTGAACGTGTCGAGCTGGCCGAGCGCGTTGTAGTGGCGGGTGATCGTCTTGCCGCCCTCGACGACCGTCTCGAGCCGGCCGTTGGCATCGTAGCCGTAGGTGATCGTGCCGACGGCGTCGGTCGCGGTGTGGAGCCGGGCGTCGTCGAAGTACGCGAACGCCGTGGCCTGGAGGGACGGCTCCGTCACGGTCGCGGGCTGTCCGCGGACGGTGTAGGCGGTGTCGGTGAGCAGGGAGAGGGGCGTGGTGAGCGTCTCGGGCTGGCCGGTGGCGGTGAAGCCGAACAGCCAGGTTTTGCCGCGGGCGTTGCGCAGCGAGTCGTTGCGCCCAGCGGCATCGTAGGTGCGGGCGACGACTTGCTCGAGCGGATCGGTCGTCGTGGTGAGCCGGCCGGCGTGATCGCCCCACCGCGGTTGACCGGCGGCGGCTTCACACAGAATACCGGCGCAACCGATGAACGCGCCCATCGTCCACAACGCCGCCCGGAAACGCTTCGAGATCACCATCGACGGCACCACCGCAACGCTCGAGTACGAGGAACGCGGCGGCGCCCTCGCCTTCACGCACACCCACGTGCCCGGGCCGCTGGGCGGGCGCGGCATCGCCGCGGCTCTGGTGGAGACCGCCCTCGCCCACGCCCGCGCCGAGGGCCGGCGCGTCGTCCCCGAGTGCAGCTACGTGGCGGCGTATGTCGGGAAGCATCCCGAGCACGCCTCGCTCCTCGCCCGCCCTTGAGCTGGGCAGCACGGGCGCGCGCCATCGTGCACCGCCAGGCCTCCGCCCGCAGCAACAGCCGCCCCGCGATCACCGCTTCCGCGCCCGACCAGAAGCCGGCAGCGCCGATCTTGCCGACAAAGAACCTCGGAGTCGCCCTAGCCGAGCTGTTGCTCGATGAACGCCAGCAGCTCCTCGCGTCCCTCGCGTTTGGTGGCCGATACCGCGAAATGCGCCGGCAGCACCACACCGGCGGTCGCCAGTTCGCGGCCGAACTGCGCCACCACTTGGTTGAGCCGCCCGCGCCCGATCTTGTCGATCTTGGTGAACACCGGCGCCCACGCCACATCGCAACCGTCCAGCCAGCGCAGGAACTCGATGTCGATGCGCTGCGGCGGGATCGCGGCATCGATGAGCACAAAGACTTGCGCGACGTTCTCGCCGCGCTCGATGTAGTCGGCCACGGCCTTGTTGAAATCCGCCCGCTCCACCTTCGCGCCGGCGGCATGGCCGTAGCCGGGCAGGTCGACCAGCCGCCAGTTGTTGTTGATCCGGAAGAAATTCAGCAGCCGCGTCTTGCCCGGAGTGGACGACACCAGCGCCAGCTCGCGCCGCTGCGCCAGCAGATTGATCAGCGACGACTTCCCGACGTTCGACCGCCCGATGAAGGCGAACTCCGGCAACGGATCGCGCGGCGCTCCGGCGAGGCTGGGTGCGCTGGTTTCGAACTCGGCGGTCTTGATGATCATGCCGCAACCACTGCCCACCGTCGCCGCCGACACAAGACCCGATGCGCCTCCCGCTCGGAATAGCCACGGGCGGCACCCGCACCAGACCACGGAAATGAGAACCGCCGATAAACGCTGATGGGCGCTGATGGCCGACCGCCCGGCGCTCGGCCTTGCCGGTAGCGCTGCGCTGCGCCCGCGATCAGCCGCAGGATACCTCCAATGCTTCGCCTCTTGGCGAAGCCCATCGGCCGAAGGTTCTTCCGCACGGGAGAAGGGTTCGAAACCTCCGGAACGCCGACTCGGAAGATCTGGAACTCACGAACTCAGGGAGCCGGACCAAGCCACCGAAAGTGGAACCGCTGATGCACGCTCATGGACGCTGATGGCGTCCGGAAACCCCACGTGCTCCACCCGCCATCGCCACCCTCCGTCGTAGCTGGGCGGCGCAGCCGCTCAGCCTGTCACTCCGCCTTCCGTCGCAGCGAAGTCCGTGAGGGCTTCGTTGGCCCGCGCCCACCCGCCTCTTGCCTCTCGCCTGCTCCGTCGGCGTCCTACTTGTCCTTGTACTCGATGTACGCCGCGCCGATCTCGAGCTCCGCGGAGCGGCGGTTGGTGTAGGTGCGCAGGTACCAGTAGTGCAACGCGTCCGCCTGGATCACGACTTTCCGGTTCTGGTAGTCGTCGGCGGTCGCCCGGCTCTTCATCTCGAAGGTGTCGGTGCCGACGACGACGCCGTTCTCCACCACCTTCCACGTGCAGCGGAAGGTCATCTGCTCGGGATTGGCCGGGTCGGGCACGCCTTTGATCGAGAGCGAAAGCTCGGCCGTCGTGTCCAGCCGCCGGTTGTCCTTGTCGTAGAGCGGAAAGGTGTAGGTCTGCTGCGCCTCGACCTGCTCCTCATGGCCCGGCTGGAAATCCAGCCGCCGCTCCAGGGCGGGGAGGTAGACGGAGACCATACCCGGAGGGATCACGTTCATCCCGCGCTTGATCTCGATCTCCATGTAGTTCCGCACCTGGTAGTTGATGTCCTGCTGGAGCAGGTGCCGGCCCACCGGGAGCCGCGTGAGGGAGAGCCGCGTCTCCTGCCCGCGGTCGCCGGCGAGCGCGAGGATCTGCTTCTGGTCGACGACCGTGAGCTCGCGGTTCCAGTTCGTGAAATAGACCTCCGTGCGCTGGTACTGCATCACGCCGAAGACCGCGGCGGCGCCCACCGCGAGCACCCCCAACGCCAGCCAAACCGGGAACAGCTTGTACTTGCGCCGGGCGTTCTTCGGCGGAGCGGGCGTGCGCCGCCGTTTGTCGACCACCTCGTAGATCTCCACGGGCTCCTCGAGCCCCTTGAGGAGGTAGTTGCCATGCAGCTTCCAATCGATGTGGCCCCCCGTCTTGTACCGGAGCCAGCCGCGGGCGCTGTCGAAGACCGGATAGGTGAGGTAGATCTGCCCCGCATCCGCCAGCGTCTCCACCCGGGAGGCGCGGTTGACGTGCCGACCGACGAGGTCGAACTGGGCCTGGTTCTCGACCGCCACCTGGCCCATGTGCAGACCGATGCGCAAGCCGATGGTCTCGACCTCCGGATGGGCCTCGTTGAAGGCGGCGATCTCCTCCTGGATCCGCAGGGCGCGCTCCACGGCCGTCGATGGTTCGGCGAACACGGCCATGACAGAGTCGCCGATGTGCTTCACGACCAGCCCGGCCCCGCCCTCCTCGATGGCCTTGACGACGATCTCGTCGTGCCGGTGGAGCAGGTCCGCGGCATGGCGGTCACCCCGCCGCTCCGCGATCTCGGTGAAGCCCTTGATGTCGGTGAAGAGGATGACCAACACCGAAGTCTGCCGCCGGAGGCGGTATTGCTCGATGCTCGTAAGCTCCTGGTTGGTCAGGTCAAGCGATGTGCCGGTTTCCATGGTCGCCACAATAGTCAGGAGTCCTCCATTACGGCGAATCGAAACTCTCGACCGGGGCGCCCGGAGCATCGAGCGGCACAGAAACCCGTCCTGCGGCCCGCCCTGCCGCGTACCGCAGCGCGCAGCGCGAGAAATGCGGCGACGGAGGCCGCAGGCCGCCCCCACCGCCCGCCGCACCCGCGCCAGGGTGCGGGCCGCCGCCGAGGGCGCGAGCGCATGCTCCCACACGTGCAACACGCGCCAGCCCGCCGCGCACAGCGCCCGGTCGATCCGCCGGTCGCGCGCCCGGTTCGCCGCGATCTTCGCGTCCCAGAATACCCGACGCGCCTTCGGCCGCGTGTAGTGGGCGGGGCAACCGTGCCAGAAGCAGCCGTCGACAAACACCGCCAGCCGCTCCTTCCGGAACACGAAGTCCGGCCGCACCATGAGCGGACGGCCGATTTGAACCACGGCGTTCACGGAGAGCACAGAGGAGGAAGCCCGAGGCTCGCGGCCCGAACTCCGTGCACTCCGTGTCCTCTGTGGTGATCCCTTCCGGTTTCCGGCCGTGTTCTGCACTCTGCCTTCTTCATTCTGCCTTGGCAGCGGCAGCCGCTGCCCCGCCACCACCCGCGGATCCCCGCCGCGCGGATGCGCGCCATCAAGGGTTCTCCGGATAGCTTACCACCGCCACCTCCGGAAACGCGAGGCCCGGGGCCAACTTCAGCGCCAGCTCGCGTGCTTCAGTGTACGTCCTCCGGTCGGCGATGTGTTCGAGCAAGCCATCGGCTCCGATCCCATAGAGCGCGAAGAACGGCCTACCGCACTCCTCGTCGTACGGATCGTCGCCTGCCGTCATTGGGACCACTCCCTCCTCCACCGCAGTGCAACGAATCGTCTGGATGCGAAAACGACGGAATGCAGAACCAGAAACTGGATTCTCCACCGCGATGCCGAGCGACACAGGCAGAGCGTCTGAGCAGATGATCGGCAGCCGGAGCCTCAGTGCGACGCGCAGGCAATCACGCGCCTCGAACCTCGCCAACCCATCGGCGCCGATCAGATTCACGCAGGCATCGCCGAACCGATCCTCGAGGTAGTACGGCCAACACTCGTCGAACTCATCGAAGCAAACGTGTCGCGTCGCCCACGTTTCAAACAGCGTGGCAACTCGCATCACCTCGCGCATCCACTCGATGCCGTCGCCGTAGCACATGCTGAGATCGGGCCGCGGATCACGCTGACAGGCCTGCCACAGTGCCACCGCCGCACCGAGCACGGCTGCTGGATCCGCCGAAACATCCCGTTCATCGTCCTTTCGATTCATGATTCTGGAGTCCCGCTGGTGTTTCCGTGCTGTACCCGTCGCTTCGGCACGCCTACCTTCGGCGCATGGCATCCGGGAAGAAATGGACCCGCGACGAGCTGCTCGTTGCCCTCAACCTCTACCACAAACTCACCTTCGGGCAGCTGCACCACCGCAACCCCGCCATCGTCGCCCTCGCCGCCAAGTTCGGCCGGACCGCCGGCAGCGTAGCGATGAAGCTGAGTAACCTCGCCTCGTTCGATCCTGCCCTGAAACTGCGCGGCATCAAAGGGCTCGCCGGTGCGAGCGCGCTGGATCGCTCCATCTGGAACGAGTTCCACGCCGACCTCGATGAGGCCGTGCCCGCCAGCGAAGAGGCGCTGCGCACCCTCTTCCACGCCGCCCCCGAAAGCGACCTCGAGGTCCTGCCCGCCGAAGGAATCCGAGTGCGGAAACGTCCACCAGCCGGAGCGACCGAGACGTTCGCCAACGTGAAACTGCGCCGCGGGCAGGACTATTTCCGCGAGGCCGTGCTCAACAACTTCGCCGGACGCTGTGGCGTGACGGGGCTCGCAGTCCGAGACCTTCTGATCGCCTCGCATATCTTGCCGTGGAGCACACACCCCGCCGAACGGCTGAACGTGCGTAACGGGCTTTGTCTCTCCCGCCTCCATGATGCCGCGTTTGATCGCTATCTCATCACCTTCGACGCCGACCTCCGTCTTGTGCTGACGCCGCGACTCAAGGAAGCACTGTCGCAGCGTTCGGTCACCGAAAACTTCGGCGCCTATTCCGGACAACGCCTTCTGGTTCCCGACGACGCAGCATTGCCCGACGCGCGCTTTCTCGCAGACCACCGAGCGAAGGCTCTCGCTCAATCTTGAGCCACCCGCCATCTCCCCGCCCTCGATGCCGCTGATGTAGGTCCGGTCGAGGTCGGCCTCCACGGCCAGGCGCTCCTGCGTCCACTCCTTCTTCTCGCGCAACGCGCGGACATTCTCGCCGAAGCGGACAAGGGGTTTCGCCTTCTGTTTTCGCATCGGGCGATCCTACAGGTTTCCGACTCAGAAGTTTATGGACGATGAGTCATAAACGTCCTCCGCCCCCACACTCGGTGCGCTCCTCCGCCTCCGTGACCTCTGTGACCGGTCGGCCTCAAAGCCGCCGTTTCCGGATCAGTGTCCATCAGCGTGCATCAGCGGTTAGCCGCTCCGTCCGCCGGGATCGCTTCCCGATCTCTTGAGTTCCAGTTTGCCCGGCCCCCACCCGCCGTTGCGCCTTCGATCCCTTCCACATTCCATTTGTCCGGCCTGCGGTCTCTGTCATCCGTCGTCTGTCCTCCCTCCTCCGCTCCCGTTTTCCTGAGTCCCAGATTCTCCACCCTCGCGCCTCTCCGCTCCACATTCCGCAATTCTCGAAGACTCTCCCGCACGGGAAAACGCCCTCCAGCCTCTCGCCTCTCTCCTCTCAGCTCCACATTCCGCAATCCGCGATCCGCATTCCACAATCCCCAATGTCCCTCGCCGCCTACGGTTGGAACGACTCCCTCGCCGCCGCCTTCGCGCCCTACGCCGCGCAGGGCCTCGTGCCCGCGCGCGTCACCGCCGATTTCGGACGCGGCTGGGGCGTGACCACCGACGATGACGACGGCGAGCTCCTCGCCGAACCCGCCGGCAAGCTCCGCCACCGCTCCGCCAAGCGCGCCGAGCTCCCCGTCGCCGGCGACTGGGTCGCCCTCGAGCTCAAGCCCGGCGAACGCCGCTGCAAGC